>Ga0055584_100005305_pt1 | contig 12636 bp, 9 predicted proteins | sample OSDHelmetaG_FD_58716 | JGI IMG/M metagenome (GOLD analysis project Ga0055584, IMG submission 58716) | Pelagic marine sediment microbial communities from the LTER site Helgoland, North Sea, for post-phytoplankton bloom and carbon turnover... | ecosystem: Environmental > Aquatic > Marine >... | reverse complement strand
TTAATTAATTTTTCGATATCAGAAGACTTAGCTTTTCCATTATTTACAAAAAAGTTACAATGTTTTTTTGAAATCTTTGCATCACCTTCTTCAAAACTTTCACAACCCGCTTCTTTAATTAACATCCAGGCTTTTTTTTCTTCATTTATATTTTTAAAAGTGCTTCCACATGTTTTGATTTGATTTGGCTGCGATAATTTTTTTTTCTCAACTAGACTAAATTGTTTTTTTTCTATTTGCTCTTTGTTGCCAATCAATCCTTTAAACCTAGCTGAAATAATAATTAAATCTTCTGATAAATTTGTTCCTCTGTATAAAAATTTTATATCATTTTTTTTAACTTCTTTTTCCTTACAATCTTTCATATCAAGCACTTGAATTGACAATAAAATTTTAGAAATATCACTTTCATAACATCCACTATTCATAATTACTGCACCTCCGATGGATCCCGGTATACAAGATAAAAACTCAAAATTAGTTAAATTATTATCTTTAGCAAAATTGGCTACTTTACGATCAAGTGTTGCTGCGCCCACCTCTATTACATCTTTGCTAATTAATTTTGTGTAAGAAAAATTTGATCCTAGTTTTATAACAACCCCTTTAACTCCGCTATCTCTAAACAAAGTATTAGATCCTGCACCTAAGATTGTAGTTTTTAAATTATTTTTTTTAGCCTTTATAAGAAATTCTTTTAGTTGATCTTTATTATTAGGTTTAAAAAAAAATTCTGCATTCCCTCCTAAATTAAACCAGCTAAAGTTGGATAAATTAACGTTTTTACTAAAATTACCATTAAATTTTTTAATGAAGTCATTTTCTAAATTCATAATGAAGATTTTAACCTCCTTATCCATTTTGACACTGCTCCTGCGCCCATGCCGATAATTATTTCATCACTAATTAAGTTTTTTTTTAAAAAATTTATTAGTTCTGTTTCATTTTTTACCATAATAACTTGTGTTTTTGAATTTTTAGCAATGAGATTAGCAAATTTGATTATATTAAATTTAGAATTTTTCTTTTCTCCAGCGGGATATAAGGGGCATATGATAACTAAATGAGATTTAGAAAAGCACTTAGAAAATTCATTTTTTAAGGATAGCACTCTAGAATATCTATGTGGCTCAAAAACACTAATTATTTTTCTTTTAGCACTAACATTGTGCACTCCTTCTAAAATTGAATTTATTTCAGTTGGGTGATGAGCATAGTCGTCATAAAAATCATTTTTATTTTTAGAAAAAACTTTAGTCATTCTTCGTTGTACACCTGAAAAATTTTTTAAGGACTTTTTAACTATATTTTGATTAGCTCCTAGATTTAAACAAACTATAACAGCAGCAGCAGCATTAAGTGCGTTATGTTTTCCTAATAATTTTACATTAATATTTTTAATTTTTTTGTTCTTTTTTTCCCTATCTATAAAGCTTAAATCAAAGCTTGTGCTATCAAAATTATATTTTATTTTACTTATTTGGTAATTAGCTTTTTTGCTTTCACCATATGTCAAAATATTTTTATTTTTAATTTTATTTAAAATCTGTCTTATATTTTTACTATCCACACAAATTATTGCTTTACCTGTTGGAGGGGTTTTATTTATAAATTTTACAAAAGAATTTTCTAAATTTTTAAAATTTTTATAATAATCTAAATGTTCATAATCAATATTAGTTACAATAGAGTAATTAATCGGTAGTTTTAAAAAACTACCATCGGACTCATCGGCTTCTAAAATTGCCCAATCACCTTTTCCCAGTTTCGCATTACTTTTAAAAGAATTAATAACTCCTCCGTTTATAATTGTTGGATCCAATTTTTGATCGGAAAGAATTTTTGCTACTAAAGAAGTGGTGGTTGTTTTTCCGTGTGACCCTGTAATTATTATATTTTTTTTTAAAGATACGGCATCAGCTAATACCTCAACTCGTGAATAAATTGGAATTTTATTTTTTTTTGCTTGTTTAATCTCAACATTATTATTTTTGATAGCTGTCGATTTGACCAAAATATTAGCTTTTTTAATATTGTTTGGTGAATGACCAATAAATATTTTAATACCTGCTTTAGAACAACTTATAGTATTTTTGTTTTTAATTTGATCGCTCCCTTGAATTCTGAAACCCATATTTTTCATTATTTGAGCTAGACCACTCATCCCTATTCCTCCTATACCAACAAAATGGATTAAATCTTTTTGACCTAAATTAATTTTTTTCATTAATAATGTTTTTTATATGAATATTTATATCTTTAAAAATATTTTTGTCAGAATATTGGCTTTGATTTGTTAAGATATTTTTTATTAAAGTTTCATCTTTAATAAAAGATTTTATTAAGTCGTACAATTGCCCATTAATTTCTGTCTCGGTTATTAGGTATCCGAGTCCTTTTTTTTTGTAGTAAGCTGCATTTTTAAACTGATGATTGTCCGCTGACGTTGGTAGTGGTATAGAAATAAAAGGAATATTAATATTAACCAACTCACCTAATGCAGATGCTCCAGATCGAGTAATCACTAAATTTGCTTTATCATAATAATCTTTAATATTATTTGTAAAATTAAATATTTCATAATCTATTTTTGCTTTTTTATAAAACTCAGATAATTTATAATTTTGTCCATTTTGACATTGTTGATAAACTTTAATTGGAACTTCAGAATTTTTAAGTTTTTCAAAAATTTGCGGAAGTTTATCCGCAAAAACTTTAGCTGCTTGACTACCACCAAGGACTAAAACCTTTATATCTTTTAATTTACTATTTTTATTTTTTCTAATTTTTGAGTTAATTATTTCTTCTCGAATTATATTTCCTATTTCAATAATTTTATAATCATATTTTTTTGGAACTCCCTCAAGATCTTTATAGGATACAAATAATTTTTTTGTAAAAGGCAATAAATACTTATTAGCTTTTCCGATAATGAGATTATTTTCATAAGTAACAAATTTAATTCTTAAAATTATTGAAGCGATGCAAATTGGAAAGGAAGAATAGCCTCCCATTCCGAATATAATTGATGGTCTATTTAATGATAAAAAAATTAAAGATCTAAGTATTGAGAACAAAATTACAAATATTGAATGTAAAAATTTGATAATATTTTTTTTTATTAAAGGAGATGAAGGTAATTTTATTAGATTTAAATGTTTATAATCTTTTATATATTTTAAACCTCTGCTATCAATTGTAAGTTTCACTTTGTAATTATTTTTCATTAAGTAATTTGCTAGACTATAGGCTGGTAAAACATGTCCACCCGTTCCTCCGGTTGCAATTAATATTTTTTTTAGTTTAATCATATAAGTAAGATTTATTTTTAGTATAATTTAATATTACTCCAGCCAAAATTGCACTACCTATTAAAGAAGAACCTCCATAACTCAAAAAAGGTAATGTCATTCCAGTTGTAGGTATTAAATTTGTGTTTACAGCTGCATGAATAAATGTTTGAAAAATTAATAAAGTGGCTAATCCACAAAGAGAGATTTTAATAAAATAATCGTTTTGATTAAAACAATTTTTTATTATTCTAAAAGAAATATATAAAAAAATTGATATGATCATTACTGAAACTATAGAACCATATTCTTCAGATATTATAGCAATTACATAATCAGTATGAGCTTCAGGAACGCTTTCTTTTAATATTCCCTCTCCCATTCCTTGACCTGTGAGTCCTCCCAACTTAATTGCGTCTAGTGCTGATGATGACTGAAATTTATCTCCCTGGTCTGGGTCAAAAAAAGTAGTTAGTCTATTAATAATATACCCAAATTTTTCAGGTAAGAAAAATAGTAGAGAGGTTAATGACATTAAAAATATTGAAAAAAAACTAATTATATAAAAGATGCTTACACCAGAAATAAATACTGTAAATACCCAGCTTCCTGTAAGCAAAATTGATTGACCTAAATCAGGTTGATCAACTAAAAGAATTATTACAGAACATAAAATTAAAAAACTAAAAAAATATTTTACTTGAGAATTTTGTAATTTTTTTAAAGTTAAAATCCTTACAGTTATTAATATAAAAAATGGTTTTAATATTTCAATTGGTTGCAATCTAAAAAAGAATAAGTCTAACCAACGCTTTGCTCCTTTTACTTCTACTCCAATTATTGGGACGAGAGCGAGCGATAAAAAAGACACAACAAACAATGGAATAATTAATTTTTTTAATAATGAAGTCCTAATAGCTGAAATAGAAACCATAATCAGTAATGCTAAAATTGTAAAACTTAGGTGTTTTGAAAAAAAAAAGTAGTAATCTTTATTTAGCCGTTCACCAGCTAGAGATGATGTGGAAGAAAATGAAAAAAATAAACCAAGAAAAAAAAGAAGAAGAAAGCTTAATAGTATTTTCTTTTCAATATTTCTCCAATAATCTAATAGTTTAAATTTAATCGAATTTTCTAGCATATAATCTGCTTAATTTTTTAAAATAATTACCTCGTTTTTCAAAATTCATAAATTGATCGTAAGATGCTGCAGCTGGGCTTAATAAAATTGTATTATCTTTTTTATTAGATAATTTTATATCTTTGAAAATTTTAATTAATGTTTTTTTAAGGTTTCTGGTAATTGCAAAATTTATTTTATTTTTAATTTGTTTTTGAAAAAAATTACTATTTTTACCAATTATATAACACTTAATAATATTTTTTTTAATTCCAGTTAAAAAAAATTTATCATTTATTTTAGGTACACCTCCCAGAATCCAATATATATTTTTACTATTTGATAAAGCATATTTTGCTGCTTCGAAAGATGTTGCTTTTGAGTCATTGATAAAAATATTACCATTTTTTTTTAAAAAAACTTCATATCTATGAGGCAGACCGACAAAAGAATTTACTGCCTCAATAAAATCTTCGTCTCTTATTTTTAACAATTTAGAAAAGGCATAAGCAAAACTCATATTTTCATCATTAATATTAGAATTCAAATAATCATTTTTAATCTTTTTTTTTATTTTTTTATAGTTTTTTAATTTTGCGATAACTAGTTTGCTTGAAAAACTTTTTTTTTTTAAAACTGTTTTTAATTTATTATTTATTAAGGCAAATTGATTTTTCTTTTGGGACATAAAGATTTTAAATTTCGAATTTGTATAATTCATCATATTACCGTGCCAATCTAAGTGATCATTTGTGATATTAAGCAAAAGCGCGTAGTCTGGGCAGATAAATTTTGAATGTGACAATTGAAAAGATGAAGCCTCTATAACAACATATGTATCTTTTGTTATTTTCAGATCTAAAATGGGAGTTCCAATATTTCCACCTACTAAAACTTTAAATTTATTCTTCTCAAGTAAATGGCTTATTAATTTACACGTTGTGGATTTACCGTTAGTTCCGGTCACCACAATACTTTTGAAGTTTTTATTAATTAAATACAGAAAGTCAATATCTGTAATTATTTTTTTTTTATATCTAGCTAAATTTTTTTTTTTAAAAAGACTTATTCCGGGACTCAAAATTATATAATCTACATTTTTTAGTGTTTCATTTAAATTTACAGCTCTTTTATTTTTAAATAATTGTTTTTGCTTATCATCCCAAATTTTATAATTTTTTATATTATTTTTTTTAAAAAATTTTACTACTGATGTTCCAGATAATCCCAGACCATAAACAAGGAACGATAGTTCTTTGAGTTTTGAGGTAGTGAACATCTTTTACCGTAATTTTAATGTTGCTAATCCGATTAATGCTAAGATGATAGCAATAATCCAAAAACGAATTACAATTGTTGACTCGGCCCAGCCTTTTTTTTCAAAATGGTGGTGTATTGGCGCCATCTTAAATATTCTTTTACCTGTCATTTTAAAAGAAACTACTTGAATAATTACTGAAGCTGTTTCTAAAACAAATAGTCCACCAATAATTGCTAAAACTATCTCATGTTTAACAATTATAGCTATTGCTGCAAGTGACCCACCTAAAGAAAGTGAGCCTGTGTCTCCCATAAAAATTTTCGCTGGTGGTGCGTTATACCAAAGAAAACCTAAACATGAACCTACAATTGAACCGCAGAAAATCGAAAGCTCACCTACATCGGGAATATATTGAATTTTAAGATACTCGGAAAATATCGTGTTCCCTACAACATAAGAAATTAACGTAAAAGAAAGCGCAACCAACATCACTGGCACTGTTGCTAACCCATCTAAACCATCAGTTAAGTTTACAGCATTTGATGCTCCTATAATTACAAATAAACCAAAAGGAATAAAAAATAACCCCATGTGCCAAATTAAGTTTTTAAAAAATGGAAAGTAAAGGTCATATAAATAATTGTGATCAGAAAATTTAATTAAAATAAATAATGCTATAGAGCCAATTACAAGTTGCCCTAAAAATTTATATCTTGATTTGAGGCCTCTTGAATTTTTAAATTTTATTTTTAAAACATCATCTAACAATCCCAATCCACCCAGACTTAAAGAAACAAATATCAGTGTCCAAACATATAAATTACTTAGGTCAGCCCATAAAAGTGTACTAAATATAATTCCAATTATTATAATTACACCTCCCATAGTTGGAGTGCCAGATTTTTTAATAATATGGTCTATAGGTCCATCCTGTCTTATCGGCCCAGTTATCATTTTTTCAGAAAAAATTTTTATTAAAGGAGCACCTATTATAAATACGACAATAAGAGATGTGATTACTGACAATCCAGTACGAAATGTCAAATATCTAAAAACATTTAAAAAAGAATATTGGTCAACGAGCGAAGTTAATAGATTAAATAACATTTAAACCTTTAATCATTTTTTTACTTAAAATATTTAAACCGGTAGCATTCGAGCCTTTTATCATAAGGTAATCATTATTTTTTATTAGATCGTTCAATACAAAATCTATATCATTTTTATTTTGTAAAATATTTCCTCGTTTACTTTTATGTAAATTTTTATAAGTAAAAAGAGTCTTTTCACCTTTAATAAAGACCTTATCGATATTAGAGTTGTTAATAACTTTGGATAAATCTTTATGATATTTTTCTGAATTATGACCTAGCTCAAGCATATCTCCCAATATCAAATATTTTTTAAATTTTTCCTTTTTAATAGCATGAAAATTATTAATTGCATTTTTAACTGATAATGGATTTGCATTGTAACTTTCATCTATCAATCGAAATTTTTTATTATATCTTTTAATAAAGTGAATCTTGCCTCTTCCATCACTAGGTTCTGACTTTTTAAAAATTTTTTTGGCGCTTTCTAAACTCAGATCTAATTCCATCATAACCGCTAATGAGGCTAATACATTGTAAATATTTATATTTTTAATTTCTAAATCTATTTTTTTATTTTTTACTTTTACAAAAATTTTTACTAAATCTCTATTCTTGAAAATTTTTAAAGGAAAAATATCAGATTTTTTATCTTTTCCAAAAGATACTACTTTTAAATTTTTCAATTTTGCTTTTTTAAATAAATATCTAAAAAATTTATCATCTCGATTAAGTATAACTGTTCCTCTTTCTTCTATAGTATCTATAATTTCGGCTTTTGCTTTTGCAATACCCTTAATATTTTTAAAATTTTCTATATGTGCTTCACCAATGTTTGTAATGATTCCAATATGTGGCTGAATTAATTTAGAAAGATTTTTAATTTCTCCTGCTTTACTCATTCCTACTTCAAAAATACCATATCTATCATCTGTACTTAGGTTTGATAAACTGATTGGAACACCAAGATGATTATTAAAAGATTTAGGCGAACAATAAGTTTTCTCAAAATTTTGCAACAATTGTTTTAGAAGATTTTTTAAAGATGTTTTACCAGCGCTTCCAGTAATTGCTATTATTTTAGCTAAAGATTTTTTTCTTTTACATTTTGCAAATTGATTTAAGAATGAAATTTCATTTTTTACTTTTATGGTCTTATTTTCATATTTCTTAATAACCTTAGAAGAAACTACTTGTTTAGCACCTTTTTTTAGAGCCTCAGATATAAATTTAGTTCCATCATTATTTTTACCTTTAATTGTAAGAAACAAATTGTTTTTTTTTATTGTTCTTGAGTCGATAGAAAGTCCTTGAAAATTATTTGTATTTATATTTCCTTTAATTGTTTTTAATATTAATTTATTTTGAAAATAATTTTGTGCTTTTGGAGATAAAACTTTTATTTTTAATTTTATATCTTTTACAATTTGCTTATCAGACGTATTAACTATCCTATTCTTATAGATCTGTACATTTTCATGCCCCTTACCTGCAATTAGTATTACTTCATTCTGATTTGAATTTTTTATAGAATTTTGTATTGCTTTTGCTCTGTTGCTAATATTAAATCTTTCAGCTTTACTAATTTTTTTAAAAATTTCATTTCTTATTTTTTTTGGATTTTCGTTTCTGGGGTTATCATCAGTAATATAAACTTTTTTACAATAATTATCAGCTACTTTGGCCATTAAAGATCTTTTCTTTTTATCTCTATCTCCTCCACAGCCAAAAACTAAAGATATTTTTTTTCCATATTTAGCTACAAGAGATTGTAAAACTTTTGTTAAAGCATCGGGTGTGTGTGCATAATCAATATAGACTTTAATATTATTTGGAAATGTTCTTACTAACTCTAATCTGCCGTTTACATCTTTAACTTTTTTAATTGACTCCCAAATTTTTTTGTCTTTTAAACCGCATAACTTCGTGCCTGCAATAGCCATAGCTAAATTTTTTATTTTGAATTCGCTACTTGATTCAAAAGTAGTATTTCTAACTTTTTCTATTATTTTGCTAATTTCTATTAATTTTAACTTTTTAGTCTTTGCTATTTTTTTTAAAATAAAAAATTCTTTAATATTTTTATCCAATACAATATGAGAATATTTATTTAAAATCTTTTTAAATAATATCAACTTTGCGTTAAAGTAAGATTTCATACTTCCATGATAATCCAGATGATCCTGACTGAAGTTTGTAAAAATTGCTGCTTTGAAATTTATGTGATGCAGCCTATCTTGATCTAAGCCATGACTTGAGGCTTCTAAAATCACATTATCTATTCTACTTTTTTTAATAATTTGCAAATATTTATGTATCGATATTGTGTCGGGAGATGTAAGTCCAGTTTTTAAAATTTTATTTTTATACTTGACTCCTAAAGTTCCAATTGATGCTGCTGGTATTTTGTTTAAAGATAATATCTGATAAAATAAATCTGCAACAGATGTTTTACCATTAGTGCCTGTAACTGCAATTATATTCTTTGGTTTTAACTTGTAGAATTTTGAAGAAATTTCACTTACTAAATTTCTGATCTTTTTTCTTTTTATTATAAGAATTTTTTTATTTTTATATTTACTATTATGTGAACATACAATTACAGACGCGCCATTATTAACTGCTTCCTTAATAAATTTTTCTCCGTCTATATTATTTCCTTTGATTGCAAAAAAAATATAATTTTTTTTAATTTCTTTGCTATTAGTAGATAAACCTTTAATTATAATATCTTTTTTATCGTCTGGAAGATTGTTAATTAAATTTTTCAACAACATATAGATCAGTAAACTGGTAGTTATTTATGGCTAAAATTGGCCCAATTTTCTTTATTATTTTGCCTGCTACATAAACAGAATTCCAGCCAGAGGTATTATAAGATGCTTTAGTCTTTATCCCTCTATAATCATAAATTAAATCTTTATTAATTTGAGGATTTTCTAACATTACGAGTAAAGTATACTTTGGTTTATTTGTGGGAAATACGGAAATAAAAGTGTTTATTCTATCTTTTTTATTGCCATAACTTTCTGCTGTACCTGTTTTTCCTCCGACATAATAACCGTCTTTATCGGCAAGATGAGCGGTTCCTTCTTCACTACTAACAACTTTTCTTAAAATACTATTTATAGTTTTGCTTGTTTCAGTTGATATAAGGTTCGTAGATTCTTGGTTGATTTTTTGATTTTTGATTAAACTTGGTTTAATTAATTTTCCTCCATTAGATAAAGCTGCATAAACTGAAGCAGCTTGTAAAGGTGTCGTTGTAATACCATGACCAAATGAGACGGTTTCTAATTTACATTTTTCCCATTTTATTTTGTGTGGAACACCAACTTCCTCTATTTCTAATTCTGGACTTTTATTAAGTTTGGTGGTTTCAATGAAATTTTTAAATTTTTTCTCACCTATCATTTTAGCTAACATCACTGATCCAACATTTGAAGATCTTATTAAAATTTCTTCAACAGATAAATTTTTTGGATGCTCTTTCATATCTGAAATTTCATGAATAGAACACTTAAGACTTCTGGGTATATTTTTAATAATTGTTTTAGAAGTTGCTAAATTATTTTCCAAAGCTAAGGCTATTGTGAAAGTTTTAAAGATAGAACCAAGTTCATAAACACCTTTGGTTATTTTATTGGTATATCTTTTATCTTGAATAACTAATCTTTTATTAATATTAAAATTTGGTAATGAGACTAAAGATATAATTTCACCGTTATTTATATCCATTAGTAAAGCTGCACCACCTGTAGCACTAAAAGTTTTAATAGACTCTTTTAGCTCTTTGCTAATTATATATTGAATATTAGTATCAAAAGTTAATCGCAATGGTTTTTTTAAAAGCATTTTATCTTTCAATTCTCTATCAAAATATTTCTCTACTCCTGAAATACCATAGTTATCATAATCAACTTGGCCAACGACGTCGTGATTAAATAGGTTTCCATGCGTATACATTCTTGCTTGAAAAGATTCAAATTTAATACCTTTTTCACCTAAAGCCTTAAATCTTTCTTTTTCAAATTGATCAATTCTCTTTTTTAAATAAAAGTATTTATTTCTCTTAAAGTTTTTTTCAATTTGATTAATTGGTAAATCCGGAAAGTTTAATCTCAATTTAATTAAGAAATTTTTTTTATCTTTGACTAATTTAGGAATTATAGCCACATGATGCGAGTCCACATTTCTTGATATTAAAACACCATTTCTATCAACTATATCTCTTCTTTTTAGAATAAATTTTGGAGGTTTGGTATCCTGATTAAATATAGGGGTTTTACTCAAAGATAAATGAGTAATTTTTATACTAAAAATTAAGACTAGCGATAAAAAAAAGAAAAAAAGCAAATATATTCTGTCTTGAAAATTTTTTATTTTTTTTGAAAATCTATTTTTTTTATTAGTTTCTAAATAATCCTCAAAATAAAAACTAGTTTGATTTATATTTTTAATTTTTTTTTGTTTTTTTGTCATTTAAATTTTTTAAGATTGATATTTTCTTTTGTATATCAGTGAAATTAGAAAGGCTTAAGAATATTTTTGAATTTTCAATTGGTGAATAATTTTTTTGACCTAATATTTTTATTTTTTTTTCTAATTCCGCAGGAGAGGTTAAGAAATAAAAATCTAGTTGTGACTCATTTTTGTCTTTTTCTTTTAAGATAACTGTTTCGTTTAATTTATATAATTTTTTTTCAATTATTCTAGTTTGATTTTTGATAATTGAGGTAATAATTAAAAGAACTAAAAAAGCTATTGTTAATATGATAATTTTTTTCCTAAGCATCAATAGCTTCCAAATCTAAGTATTTTTTAAATTTCTTTGTTAGTTCGTTAGGATAAATAAATTTATTATTTGATCTAATTGCATATCTAAGTTTTGCAGATCTTGAGCGGTTATTTTGATCAATTTCTTTTTTTGTTGGTTTTAGAATTTTATTTTTGTACTTCTCAAAAAGAGCAGTTTCACTACCATCTTCCTCAGGAAGATATCGAGATGGTTTTGATTTGTTAGTTGAAAAATTACTAAAAAAATATTTTACGATTTTATCCTCAATTGAATGAAAGCTTACTATTAAAATTTTTCCCCCAGGTTTTAAAATTTTTGTGGCTTTGATAATTCCATTTATAAGCTCTGTAATCTCTTTATTAACAAATATTCTTAGAGCTTGAAAAGTTTTTGTACATGGGTTTATTTTGCTTGAATAATTTTTTTTTTTACTTGATTCAATAATTTTAACTAACTCCTGCACTTTGGTAATTTTTTTTATATTTCTAGATTTGACTATATTTTTAGCTATTCTTGACGCTTCTTTTTCTTCACCAAGAATCTTAATAATTAATTTTAAATCTAATTCACTAAGATTATTAATAACATCTTGTGCCGATATTTGGTTAAGTCCCATCGACATGTCTAAACCTTCATTTGATTTGAATGAAAATCCTCTATCCAGATCATTTAATTGAATTGATGATAAACCAAGATCAAATATGATTACATCAACATTATCTTTAGAAATTGTGTCTATTTGACTAAATGTTATTTTATAAAATTTAAATCTTTGAGGAAATTCTTTTTCTAGTGCCTTGCCAATTTTTTGCACTTTATTGTCACGATCCAAAGCTTTTATTATTGTTCTTGGAAATTTAAGTAGTTGTTTAGAGTAATTACCTCCACCAAAAGTACAATCAATATATGTGCCGCCTTTTGATGGAGAGGAAATTTTTATAACCTCATTCAACATCACTGGGAAATGGAAATTGTCCAGTGATGATGTATGATTGTTCATTAATTTTTTTTTTGAACATTAAAATTTTTGTTTTCTAAGAAATGCAGGAATTTCAAAATCTTCTTCCTCATTTATA
>Ga0055584_100005304_pt1 | contig 12638 bp, 8 predicted proteins | sample OSDHelmetaG_FD_58716 | JGI IMG/M metagenome (GOLD analysis project Ga0055584, IMG submission 58716) | Pelagic marine sediment microbial communities from the LTER site Helgoland, North Sea, for post-phytoplankton bloom and carbon turnover... | ecosystem: Environmental > Aquatic > Marine >... | reverse complement strand
CTAAGCGATGCAATGATTTTAAAATATTTGAATTTAAATGACGACTCTAATGATTTTTTATCAATGGATACGAGTTTTAATATTGCAACAATTAAAGGCACAAAACCGTTAATATCCAATAAACTCGATATTATACAAGGACAAAATGATACTATAAATATAGTTGCCTATGGAGACGGTGTTAAAACATTTGAATCATATGATAATGACATTATTATTACCATAAGTCCTGCTGAATATACGAGAGATGAATTAATTGTTGAGATTAATTCTCAAATAAATACGTTAATTAGAGACGATTCTACATTAACTAAAATTCGAACAAAAAGTGATGACTCATATTTTAAAATCATAACTCGTGAAAATGATAATATAAACTCATATTTAATGATTGATATGAATATTCAGCGTAAATATACAACGAGTGATTTTAATGTCGTATTTTATGATAAGCTCAGTTTTTCATCCTGCTTCGTAGGCGTTTCTAGTATTCATAATTCAAAATGGGATACCACAATCGGATGGACATTGGGATTTAGAACTTATACAGTATATAATTTGACAGATGATGGTATTATTAATAATAATTCTATTAAAATATTAGGCGATACGTCTGCTACTAATGTTTTATATAAACATTTTATAATTTGTTTAGATGATTACAATCAAAATCATTTAAATGATGGATTGGTTACAATCACAAACGTCGATAAAGTCATTGCATTACCATCATATGCAATTCGTTCTGAACTTAAATGTAATCCAGTTACTGGTGAATTGGAGTATGATAATAACACATTAACTAATAACCAACTCGAAACAATCGCCCAAATTGCGAATTCCAAAAATAATAAAAATTCAATTGGAGAATCGATACCAAGTGATAGTTACGGAAATGGACCTTTTGTAAAAGACACATTTGGATTAATGCCATTTAAATCAGGTGTGAAGTTTGGCGATTTGCATTCCGAATATGGTGGTACTCTCCAAAATCAAGAAAGACGTTATTTTGGGCCTGTTAATATAAACCGAATGTCTGTTAAATTAGTAAGTGATAAGGGAGACGTTGTCAATTTAAATAATGCGAACTGGTCATTTGCCATAATATGTGAACAATTAAATCATAATATAGATAAATCTAAAAAATAGTAATAAATTATGTAAATGAAAAATTGATATAATAATTTATTAATTATAAATAGTATTATATCAATCAAATGGAATCTCTAATCGAAGAATATATAAAAACATTTACAGAAAAAGATGCAAATGCATATGCAATTGCAAAAGAACATCTAGGAATGTCTTTTCAAATTGAAAAAAGCATAGGGTATAAACAATGGTTAATTGCCCGAAAAATATAATTGTTCATTTAATGCAAAAATCATACTTATTGCCACAAATTACATCGTTGTTGGTGGTGGAATCATCATTATTATCATTTGATTTAGAGTTTTTTTGATGATAAATGTCCCAAATCATTTTATTACATATTTTTATTTTTGCATGACATGAATATAATAAACAAAATGATACACCAATTCCGAAATAACTTATATATTTAATTTGATTAAATTTAAATGCAGTTTGTTTAATGAATTGAAATGGAGTCATTATATTGTAATATACAAGTTATCATTCTATATAGATATTATTTATTAGTTTCCAATGATTTTTTGAATGATTTATAATTTAATACATTTTTTTGCAATGATGTATCATTTTGTATATTATTGTCTAATAGATTTGAATGAAATCCATTATTATTACAAATTGGTTTTATAGATTGTAATAATGAATAGTTACATATTTTACCCAAATAAATAAAACGATTCGACACTGCATTCATATCCAGACTTGATTTATTAGATAAATCACTCGTTTTATAGTTCTTTAATTTCGCAAATTGTAAACATTTGTCAGGTTCAGATGTTGTTAACTTTGTTTGTAACTTTTTTTTAGAATCTCTAAAATGAATTGATATTAATCTAGAATGCTTATCTTCATATGTAATTGAATTATCTACAAAGAAATCTCTACAATAATATAGTAAACAATATTTCATAGATACTGAATTGAGTATATTGTATGGTATACTACGTGAATCTGAATAATATTCAAATCCCATTTTATATGGAGAAAATTTCATAATAATGTTTCCATATGGAGTATTACATAGTAATATTCTACGGTTCCATTGGAGTTCAATATAATTATTAGAAATAGTCATAATTTCATTGAATTTAGTTTTGTCATAAAAACATGGTTCTATATTGTCATTAAATGTGCGAATTGGGTCATGAAATGAATTTAAAAAACGTTTGGAATTATTATAAATAAATTGTTGCAATGGAGTACGTTCAATTATTTCAGGTTTCTTAAAAAACAATTTGCTCAAATTATGTATATAATGAGTTACATCGATTCTCTTGATAATTATTATAGAAGATATAAATAAAAAAAGAGGATGAATTGAATTCATAGTTTTTATATATTACATAATACGTACAATTGCATTTATTACATTTTACGAAGTATCTATATACAATATAATATACCTAAATTGCAAAATACATATATTCAAGTCTTCATACGAACTTGTTCTAGTCTTAATTTGAATAAATCATCCATTTCAGTTTCCATATGTGGAACTTTTATACATTGATAATTCTTATATTGATAATCAGGATGCATACATATTAAATATAATCCGACCACTTTTTTCCCATATTTATGTTCTAATATTGTTTTATATACATTTAATTGTAATGCATAATGCCAAAAGTTTGTATCAGGGATATGAGAAATACATGTTGTTGTTGCATATTTATTGTAATATGAATCGAACGTAATTTCCTTACATCGTTTCCAATCATATATTAATAGAGTACCGTCTGGATTTTCATAAATCATGTCAATAGAACCTGATAATTTGACTTCTTCATAATAAACCATCCATTCAGTTCGATATGGTTTTAAATCGGGAAAATCAACAATGAAATTTCGGAAATAATTAAATTCGATACTATCATTTACAACAGTTATGCCATTATAATATAATTCTATATCATTGTGCATTTTTGTACCAGCTGCAGATGCAGTATCTCGGTTTAAGTCCCATAAAACTTGTATTTCATTACTTGACATGTTATAATATTTATAAGTTGGGTCTGTTTTCCATCTTTTACCATTTATAATATTAGATATAATCTCATTTGCATTGAATTGTGCGAAATGTTGATGATTCCATGTAGTTACAGATGTAAATCCACCTCTGTCTCCACATACTGTATATATATGAGGTCCTTCTTCAAATGTAATATGTTTATCTCGCTCGTGTTCATTTAACACTGCCAAATATGTTGGTGTTCCTAATATTGCTTTTTTATTTATATCTGACATTCTTATTATTGTTATAGTTCAAATATATAAAAAATATGGTTTCAATTTTACACTCTCTCTCACTTGTATATTCATATTATTTATCTCATTATAATGTGATTGTGCACTACTACTAATTCAAGCATGTAATATTTTCTTTTATTTTCTGGAAAATATTTAACCGTATTTTCTGATACATAGATGATACCTCCACATTATTTCCAAGAATTTTACAATAATAACCAATATATAAATTCTTATATGTTTCGTCAGTTTGTATTTTATCTGCATATTTAGTACACCAATGTGCACTAAAATCTATACTAAATTGGTCACATAATTGTTTAAGCCATGGTGTTAACTCTTTTGTTGATATTTTTATCCATTTACCAAATCTACTATTATCAGGAGATTTTTGATATATAAACAATGATGTGTTATATTGATTAAATGCCCTAATTGGTAATGAATTTACATTTGAACTATCAAATCCATTATCAAATAATGCATTAATTCCATCCAACAATGTATTAATAAATACAACATCTAATTTAGTCGGAACATTTGCAATGATAACATCATTAAACCAATCGTCAAAATATGAAGTAGGTTTTACAGTTGACTCATTATTTAACCAATCTAATACATGAACCTTTTTATTCAATTGTTGTTTTAATTTAAGGTTATCATTTTCTAAAGTTGTGATGCGAATTGCCATTTCTTGCATAAATCGAAACATATCTTTGGCGTCAGGAACGGTTTCTTCCGAATCTATATTATCAAATTGTTCTTTTGCTGACTTACTGAAGAACTCACATGCTGTTATATGTCGGTCTAGATAAAATTTAGAATGGTATTTACGTGAACAGTAATCACATTTAAAGGTTAATGTAGACATTTAATTTAGTTAGATTGATAATTAGATTGATTATATTTTAGTGAATTCAAGATACACGATTCAATTTTATTATTAATAACCAATAATATAATTGAATAAAATATGAACCATTATGTATATAATATGAAACAAAATATTGTGTTTATTCTATTAATATTACTATGCATTTTTTTCGGAGGAACCATTTTATATACAATGATGAAACAAATGGAAATTATAGAAGGAGTCGAAAATGCAGTCAATGAAACTACTCCTAACGTACAATCTGAAACTGAAACTACTCCTAATGTACAATCTGAAACTGAAACAACTCAATTGGATAATGTTCAAAAAATAACTACACCACAAACGACTTCAACTGATATAAACGTGACGGAATCTAAAAATCCAATATCATATAATGAGGAAGATTCAAATGTACACGCGGAAATCAACAAATTGACTGAAATTAATCGATTAACTTCCGAATTATTAACAAAATCAGTTACAAAAGTAAACGATGTTACTAAAATACAATCTGGTTCAAAAAATGAACCATCATATACATCTTCGATTTCTACAACAAGCTTATCTGGATCTACAATATAACATTTTATAATACACTTATATAAATAATCAGTTTATTATATATACTATATAATATATTAACAATAATGTCTGGATATATAAATAATAATAATGACCTATTTATAGAACCTGTCACAAAACAATATGGTAATCATATGATTATGACAAATGTACATAAACCACCCAAACACAAGTATGTAAACATAGATACCAAATTTAGAGATGATTATTACCAACAAACATCATCAAATTGCAATATTACATTACCTGAACGCATTAATGATGTTAAAACCATATCAATTACAAATGTAGAAATACCAATTACATTTTATAACATTTCATCCAGTTTTGATAATAATTATTTTAATATACACGTTAATGCAACAGACATTGTTATTACTATCCCTGATGGTAACTATGATAATAATACACTAATTGATGCTATAAATACAGAATGTCTAACACATGAACTTACCTTTACTATTTTATTAAATAATAAAATTAAAGTAATTTCTAACAATCCTACTACTATTAAACTTACATTTGATATAAATAACTATGATAATTATACATCTAGTTCAAAATTAGGATGGATGCTTGGATTCCGTAAAAATGAGTATAATATTGAACTTAATGCAACACAAATATGTGAAACCATTTTGGATTTATCTGGTCCAGTATATTTATATTTAGCAATAGATGAATTTAATAAAAATAACCAAAATACATTTGTATCACCATTATCAATGACTACATCCACTATAAATAAAAATATATTAGCACGAATTTCATTAGATATGAAAAATTATCCATTCGGAACTACAATGCCAGTAAATAGACAAAATGGTATGTTAATTAGTGATACGCGTATTTATTCAGGTAAAATCGATTTATGTAAATTAAATATTCAAGTTTTAGATAAATATGGAAAATATATTGATTTCAATGGCATGGACATTTCATTTTGCATTGAAATTAAAAATGAATAAAGTAAAATCAAATAAATAGAATCACACGTAAAAAATTGATACGAACAAACTCTATATTTCAATATATATATACTACATTGAAATATGAGCTCTACTAATAATCACGAATTATCACCAGACCAACAACGTGCATATTTAAAATATGTTCAAGGTGAAAATATATTTGTAACTGGACCCGGCGGAACCGGTAAATCAAAATTAATATCAAATTTAATTGAACATTCAAATTCGATTAATCAAAAAGTACAAGTGTGCGCAATGACCGGCTGTGCTGCTGTATTATTAAATTGTAATGCACGCACATTACATTCATGGAGTGGCATAAAATTAGCAAAAGGAACTGTAAATGAAGTGGTTTCATCAGTTGTTCGTAATAAAAATGCATCCAAAGCTTGGAGAAAAGTCGATGTACTCATATTAGATGAAGTTAGTATGTTATCACGTAAAATATTAGAAATTATTGATACATTAGGGCGAATTATACGAAAATCAGGATTACCATTCGGTGGAATACAAATCGTATTTACTGGCGACTTTTACCAATTGCCTCCAGTAGGGTCAAATGATGAACGTGAAACACAACAATTCTGTTTTGAAAGTGATGTATGGAATAAAGTATTTAAACCTGAAAATCATATTGAATTAAAAACAATATTTAGACAAACTGACCCAATATATATCAACATTTTACAAGAAATACGCAATGGACATCTGAGTGATTCAAATCAATTAATTCTAAAAAGTAGATTACATCGAAATTATGAAGATGATATGCACCTTCATAATGGATGCATTCCTACCAAGTTATTTCCATTACGTACCAAAACTGACTACGTAAACACTATGATGTTTGGTAAGTTGAAAGCAACTGAACATATATTTAATATTATACGAAAAACAAATTGTGTGACAAATATCGATTCAAATAAACCATTATCAACTGATATTATAAATAAATGTTCTACATTATGTAAACTTGATTCTGAGATTGAGTTGGATATATTATCTAATGGATTACAATGTCCGAAAATATTAAGACTAAAAAAAGGAGCATCCGTTATGTGTACTATTAATTTAGATTTAGAAAACTCAATATGCAATGGTTCACAAGGAATTATTACTGATTTAACACCAAGTGGACCAATTGTCAAATTTTCAAATGGAATTACCAAATCAATCAATATTCATTATTGGCAATCTGAAGAATATCCAATGATTGCAGTAGGTCAATATCCACTATGTTTGGCATGGGCATTAACTATACATAAAATGCAAGGGGCGACTTTAGATATTGCTGAAGTTGATATTGGAAATAGTATATTTGAATATGGACAAACTTATGTTGCATTATCACGTGTAAAATCATTAGATGGATTGTATTTATCAGATTTTAATTCATTGAAAATTTGTGCAAATCCAATTGTAACCTCATTTTATAACTCTATTGCTCAAACTTGCACTATTAATACAGTTGAATCTATATTTAATCCAATCATTCCAACAACTATTGTTGATAAAAGTGACATCAAAATCATAAAATTTTAAATAAAATATAATATAATATAATTAATCCATTCACATAATTTGTATCATTCTTTTTTATTATATTTAGTCTGGTTATATTTTATATATTGTAATAAATATACACATATATATTATATATTATTATGTCAAATAACGCATGGAAACGATATGGCGGAATTAGTAAAATAGATAGTTATAATGTAATAAATGCATCTACTATTATTGCTGACCAATATCTATCACGTTCATCAAATGACAATACATTATATTTTAATGGTTCATATCAAGTTACTGAACATTTCGTAGCCGGAAATAATTTAACTGCAGGAAATAGCATTTTTGCTGAGAAAGATATTGTTTCTATGCACGATGTGTATGCAAATAATAGAATATATTTTGGCACAACTGTTAGTAAAAATATAGACCATGCACTAGTTGGTGTGTTAGATGACCCAAATATAAGTTCATTTATAGGTGGGAATGATACAAAACTTGGAATTAATATTGATGAACCAACTTCAACTTTTCATATTATTGGTCAAGCACCAGATACTGTTGATATATTGACAGTTGAATCAAAAACTGAATCAATACGTAATATAATATCACAGAATAATAATAAAAAAGGAATAGTTATAGATAATGATAGTTTTAATTCAAACATACGATTTTACAATAAAGAAGATACCAAAGTATCCAGTACACCAGATGCTATTATAAAATTTGAATATAATGATTCTGATAATAAGGTTGGATTATTTTCAAATTATTCGAAAAGATTACAATATGAAGCATCCGGTAGTGTTTTATATATGGATACTCATGAAATGCGTTCAGATACATCTGGTAATGTAATTATAAATGCAATGGGGGATTATAAATTAAACTGCGGTAGAGGCAATTTTGAATTTACGAATGCTGGGCTTCATGTATCAATCTCAGGTGATTATATTACATCTACATCTGGCAATTATGAATTAAATGCATCTGGAGGCATATTGCAAATAGTAGATGGGAATGGGACAATGTCAGTCGACGAAAATATGACTATAACCGCATCTGGTCAGTATATGCATGTAAGTTCTAAAAATATAAATATTACATCAGCTATGAATATTGAACCATTTTTTACAAATACATCTAGAATATTGGTCGATAGTGATAATGACCCGATAAAATTGTATGATGAAACGCAAACTATATATGACAATTCACATTCACCTTTTTTATATGATGTTTTTGATAAGAACGACATTCGAAGTGGACATGCGATTACTGCAGTAGCTATAGATAATTCATCTAATACGTTTATTAATATGGTTGCTCCTAATAAAATGGGAAGTGCAATTGGAGGTGGAGTATACCCGAAAGATACAACTCGTTCAATGTCATCATTGGGATTAACTGATATGTCAGGTACATATTGTCAATCACAAATGATAATTTCTGGCAATCATGACTTTAAATATAAGACGACTATGGGAATAAATACATATCAACCAAAAACTGAAAATTTTGTATTGGATATTAATGGACCAACTCATATTGGAAATGGTGAAATACATACTGTTAAAATTACTGATTATGAAATAACTAAAATGGCATTTTCAAAGATTCATAAAAACTGTGGCATAGCTGTCGGTACCCAATATGACACTGGTATTGATGCCAAACAAATATATAATCAATATGTATTATATACTGATGATGGAGGCAATTCTTGGAATAATGGTGTAAATGCCAATAATGACTACTTTGGTAACCCAGATGCTAATATTAAATATAATGCAATTGATGTATATGATTCGAGTTATGCGGTTGTTGGTGGAAATCAATTTTTATATTTTACAAAAAATGGAGGTCAAACATGGGACCAAATTGAATATGACAATGAACCTGATGTGTCATCATATACGGCAAATGCTGTGCATATTCATGTTGATGTGAATGATAATATGTATCTTATTATAAATTGCAGTCAAAATAGAAATAATGGCCTTGTGACACATTTTACAAAATCTTATAATATAAATGAATATAAAACTAATTCAGAATTAATTCTTGCACTTAACATTGATCGTATAAATAATGAAGCTCTTGCGTTAGTTAATGAAAGTGTAATGGTTGTCAATAATAATAATAATAAAATAATAATTGGTGATGTTAGCTATACTATTGCAGATGGTACTTATACCAATGTTGAACTGATTGATGCATTGAAGAATTCTAAAAATAATAACAATGATGCATTAAGTTTATCATATAATTTTACTATTGATAGTAGTTTATATAAGATTGTTGCAAATAATGGTGCGAGTTTTAATATTGGATTCGGTACAACTGCCGCGACTTTATTTGAATTCCCTGCATACATATATGATAGTGGTTCTTCTTTAAATGACCCAATTGGTGTCACGGTAATTGGTGTTTCTAATGATAATATTATAATTGATGGTAATCCTTATACTATTCCAAACGGTACTTACACTAATTTGGAATTGATTGCTGAATTGAATAGTTTGGCGGTTGACTTATTTTCATTCTCAATTTATGTAGATAATACACTTAGTTTGATTATGAAGCCTCCATATTACAGCATTGATCTAAGTTCAACTGTTCTAAGTACATTAGGAGGTTTCGCATATGACAAACAATTTGAATCCGTATCTATGATAAGTACTCCGACTGATATTAATGATACTAATAATAATATTAGAATTGATGATATTAGTTATACTATTGCAGATGGTAGGTACGCAAACAAGGCTGATTTGATTGTTGCATTGAATGCTTCTATAAACGATGCCAATGCTGACGACATATTAAGTAACTCATATATTTTTGCAATTAATGAATCTTACAAACTTATTTTGACCAAGAATTATCGCACTTATACTATTGGAACGAATTCAACCGCTGCAACTACATTAGGATATGTTTTGGACAATAATAACGACACATCATATTCAGATGGGTATATATTATCTAACCCAATTGGCATGACTGTTATTAATGATACTAATAATACTATTATAATTGATGATGTTATCTATACTATTGCAAATGGTAATTACACCAATAATAGACTGATTGATCAATTGAACGATTTGAATGATGGATTATATACATTCTCAATTGATGCAAATAATAAACTTATATTGAATGTGATTTCAGGTGATAAATATAGAATTGGATTAAATTCAACTATGGCAACTACATTGGGATACATTCCAATTAATGCAGACAACTTTGATTTCCCCATTCCGGATGCTGGAATTAATGCAAACTTCATTGTAAATAAAATTACATCAAATGATACTCATGTATGGTTGGTTGGTTACTATCTAGATTCTCCCAACTTCATCGGTGCAATTTCTGCATACAAACTCTACTATACAGATTCCAATGTAAATTATTCAACTCAGTATATAAGTAACATGAGTTTTAACCGAACAAATATGAAGTATAATGATGTATATATTGTAGATAATCAGGTAACGATAGTAGGTAATGCACAAATTATTACTGTCAACCAAAATCGTGTTAAATATATTATCAATAAAACTAATATCAATGCAGTTTACATGCCATATTTAACATATGCATTTGCAATTGGAGACAATGGTAAATTTTATTATACTATCGATGGAGGTAACACTTATGTTGTCGTTCCTCCATCAATATTAAATACAAATGGAATGCAACATCATATTATATCTAACGAAATTAATCTAATTGGTGCATCAATGCCTGATAACAATACGATAATTATATCAACTGTCAATCTTGATGAGAATGGAAATAAATACAGTAAAATATTGTATTGTTTTTTACCAAATTTATTCAATTTAGAATCGAATGTAGTATTAGATGTTTACGGGGATGTTCAAATTGACCAATTATTAACGGTAGATGGCGAGGTTTCATTCAACTCTAATTTATATGTGAATGACAAATTGCATGTCGACTTTATTGATTCAAAGATAGATAATGGAATGGTTGATATTGGAAAAGAATTTGCACAAGTTATTAACATCGGACGTAGTAACAAAGGTAATGTAATAGGCGATTTGTCATTAAATGAAATTAGAATCGGGTCAATGGACACTAATGACAACCGTCTTAATTATAATATATATATTGGAAATCATGTTCCAGGTGAAGCATCTGAAGCAAATGTACAAAGTGAAACTATGACAAACAATATTCATATTGGTGGAGGAACAGACAATGTATTATTTAATGCAGGTAAAATAACGTATACAACAAATATTTCAGAACATCATCAAAACAAGGTATCCACTTACAATAGTATAAATTCAAGGGATGACATAGGTGATGATTTTGAGAATGCAGCACAAAATGGAAGTTGGTCAAGTGCAGGTGGAGGCATTGAAATACAAGATATATATGATGAACCGTCTACCATTTTGGTTAATGGCGCTAATGTCAATTATAATTATACCATAGTTACTGGTTATATTAAAGTTTCTGATGAACGTACTGGGTTTAACATGAAAGCACCTAGGATAAATGCACAAATTTTTCAAATTGATACCGAATCTATGATATTACCGGTAGTTAAAGCCAATTACAATCCAATGCCTTCTATGCCTGATATAAGTATAAATGATTATTACGACAAACAAGGCATTTCTGATATATCAAATGCACTTGTATCATTATCAAGTTACACTCCAACTGATAAACAGCCCATTAATAAATTAACGGTACATCCAATTGATATTAACAATATACTTATACGTGATTCTACCAATTCAAATGCATCTATGCAACGGATAGTTACCGATGTAGAAATTATGGGAAATCTAACAGTAAGTCATTCATATTCCGATATTTGTTATAATATGACTACTGTGTATGATTTGAAGGTTATGGATGATATATCATTAAATGATAGATTAGATGTTGGCGGTGATGTTTCATTTAATAAAACATTAGATGTTACTGGTAATGTGTTATTGCGTTCCAAATTAGTTGTAAATGATGATGTTTCATTAAATAGTAAATTATATGTTGCTACTACTACCAACTTAGTTGGGGATGTTTCAATGAACTCCAAACTAATTGTAGGTGATGATGTTTCATTAAATTCCAAATTATATGTTTATGGAGATGTTTCATTTAATTCCAACTTAGATGTTTCTGGTAATGTATTATTACGGTCTGAATTAGACGTTTCTAATAATGTTTCATTCAATAGTAAATTATATGTTTATGGAGATGTTTCATTTAATTCCAACTTAGATGTTTCCGGT
>Ga0055584_100005303_pt1 | contig 12640 bp, 8 predicted proteins | sample OSDHelmetaG_FD_58716 | JGI IMG/M metagenome (GOLD analysis project Ga0055584, IMG submission 58716) | Pelagic marine sediment microbial communities from the LTER site Helgoland, North Sea, for post-phytoplankton bloom and carbon turnover... | ecosystem: Environmental > Aquatic > Marine >... | reverse complement strand
CCCTTTGTTTTATCAAAGGTTTTATGTTTTATTCTAAGTCCTTTGTTGTATTCGTCCTTAAATGTTTTGTTACCAAATTGATCGAAACCCTCAAACAATCCTTGCCTTAGGTTATTTCGCCAGTGTTCTAACAGTCTGACGGGAAAGTCTCCCCCCATACTTCTGTACTTAAATATGACCCATTCGTTAGCTTTGTGAGACCCAAAGTTATCTTTAAATTTATCTTTTGCTTCTTCCCGAATTTTAATCCAAAGGGTAGGTAAAATTTCACCAGTTTTAGATTTAGAAGGTCTGAAGTCATCAGGATCATTGTTTTGTTCAAACCAGTATATGTGAGTACCGTTTTTTGATCCATAAAGATAATCTTTTGAAGAAGCCGGGGTTCCATATTCATACCATCGTCTGACAGTACCATGGACTTTGCCGCTTAGGTAGGGAATTTGCTCTATTATTTGCCCACTTGGAAATTTACTTATCACTTTCCCGCTATATGGATAATTTTCACCTTTTTTATAAACAAGTGGTTGATCATTCCATTTGGTGGTTTTGATTATTGGTAAATTATGAATCGTGCCGTTTATGATAGTTGGAATTCCGAGTTTAAATAGGTTACCTCCAGCACCACTCACTGTTGCTTTGACTAAACCTGAATAACCTTGCCCTTTAGAAACAACAGTAAATGCATTAACGGTTCCATCTGCGTTAATAATTGGTTTGAATCTAGCACCCGAACCTTTCCAAAAAAGATGTTGGTCTTCAACCACCACTTGATTGGCAGGCTTTGTTTCAACAGCTGACTTAGAAATGATACGAGTTTTGTAGGGTGAGAATGGAAGGGACTCACTTTCTCGTGAAATGTTATACCACCAATTTTGAAGTAGTGTTGTACTGCCCTCAAACAAGATGGAAAAAGAAAGACAAATAGAAAAAAATGTCAAACCGAGCGTAATAAAAAAGAAACTTTTCACAGAACCTAATTAATAAACATCATACTTTGACTATGTCCAAGCTTTTGCAAGAGGCATTCCTTTTGCTAAACGAGATGGCCAAAGTGGTCCCTCATAGATGAAGGAGGTATAAATTTGCAAAAGAATAGCCCCGGCATCCAATTTTCTTTGGGCACTCTCGAGGTCGTGGATACCGCCAGATCCAATTATTGGGAATTTATTATTAGTAAGTCGGGCGATAAACCTAATGGCATCGTTAGACCTTTTCTCTATGGGTTTGCCACTAATACCTCCTTGCGGGAGTTTTTTTGATTGCATGGAGAGGGGTGGGTTTATCGAGGTATTACAAGCTATTACTCCATCAAAATTATGCTCTATCGCTTTAGTCACAATTGTTTCTAGTTTTTTAAATGACTCATCTGGCGAAATTTTTAGTAAACATGGTGGAGATGGAAGATTGTTCAATTGAGACCATTTCAATCTGTGATCTTTAAATCCCTTAAGTAATGGTTCGAGGTATTCAGATTCTTGAAGTTTGCGCAAATCAGCAGTGTTTGGAGAACTAATATTTATTGTAACATAGTCGGCTAGGTCTGCAAGAGAATCAAAACCGTTACAATAGTCATTAAGTGCATCACTTAGTCTCGTTTGTTTGCCTTTCCCAAGGTTTATTCCCAAAGGAACCCTACGTTTTGTTTTGGGATAGGATGTAGATATCCTTTGATGAAGTGCATCGGCTCCAAGATTGTTAAAACCCATTCGGTTTACTAATGCAGAATCATCTTTGAGTCGAAAAAGCCTAGGTTTTTCATTTCCTGGTTGGGGCAATGGAGTGACAGTTCCAACTTCAATATGTCCGAATCCCAAGGCCTCTGATGCACGGGGAAACATGCCATCCTTATCAAGACCGGCAGCTTGGCCGATAGTATTTGGAAATTGTAATCCAAATGCCTTAACCGGTTGTTGCGAAGAATGAGTAAATTTTCTCATTACAGAGATAACTGGACTGACTCCACTTAAAATTGCCAAGGAACCACTTCCAATCTCATGCGCATGTTCAGCATCAAGTGAAAAAAGAATTGGCCGAAGTAAGTTTTTATAAATCATTATGGCAAAAGAGATGAAATAGAGTGAATTTAGGCATAAATTGACCTTAATAAAGTTTAAAGAAATTAAAAATATTGTCAGTATTGATTGACATACAATTTGAACTTCTCTTAAGGCAATCCAATGAAAAAAACAAGTCCGAGCCTAGATTGGTGTATAGTTCGTTGTGATGAAGACAACAAATGGTGGGTAGATTCTATTAGCGATGAGGAAAGCTGGGATATAGAAAACCTTGGAATCATTGACCCAAAACAATTCATTCATATGACAGAACTTTTAGATTCCATGACTGAATTTGGTTTACAATCTCAAATGGTGGATGAAGCATTTTTTACATTTGAGATTTCCGAAGAAGCTCCTGGAAAAAAAGTTAAACTGGAGAGAGTAAGGGACTCCCTACTCAAAGCAGAAGATATGCTCTTTGCTTTGCCAGATGTTTTGGACGAAGAAAAGGGTCCTTATGCAGATTTCCTAAATCATGTTACTCAAGTTCGAGTTGCTATGCTCAATGACCTAATTGAATTTTCCGAGCCTTATACAATCGAAGAGATGGAAGAAGTTCTTTCCGAAAAACATAACAATGATTTTCTGGAAGGGCGTCGCAGTCATTTTAGTGACGAGATAGTTTCTATCTTGGAATTTGTACCTGACGGGTTTGAGATTGATTCGGACCTTGATGACGATAAAGATAATGATAAAAATGGAGAAGAAGATTATTCGGATCTCGACACTCATCTAGTTGAGGTATCTGACAAAGAAGAAAAACTTCTGCCCGATGAAGATTTGAAGTGGGACGAGGATGAAAATCGTGAAAAAGAGGCGACTCCGTATCAAGGTGGTGCACCAGATGAAGATAAATCCTAAGCCCTGAAAAAATAGAAAAATTTACAAGTCTTCGGATAAACGGTCTGCAAAATAACTAAAAATGAGATTCGCTCCTGCCCGCTTTATCCCGAGCAATGATTCAAGTGCACAACGCTTCCAATCGAGCCAACCCAGTTGACCAGCGGCCATAATTCTAGAGTATTCGCCAGATACTTGGTAAGCGGCAATAGGTAAGTTCGATTGAGACTTGGCCTGCTTAATAATATCTAAAAATGGTTCGGCCGGTTTAACCATTAAAATATCAGCACCCTCTTCGTCATCTAAGTATAGTTCTCGCTTTGCCTCACGAAAATTGGCTGGATTTAGCTGGTAGCTGCTTTTATCTACAGGCACAGTATCTATAGAAGATCCAATGGCTGATCTAAAGGGACCATAATATGAAGAGGAAAACTTTGCTGAGTAAGCAATTATGCCAACATGATGGAAAGAGTTTTTTTCCAATGCTTCCCGAATTATCCTAATTCGACCATCCATCATGTCCGATGGAGCAACCCAATCAAGACCGGCATTGGCACAAACTACAGAAGCTTGGGCAAGTATTTCTACAGTAGGATCATTATCAATTTCTCCGAGTGCATTAAGGATGCCATCTTGGCCATGGGTGGTGTATGGATCTAACGCCAAGTCAGCAATTAGGATAATTTCCAACCCAAGATTCTTAATCTCACAAGCTGCACGATAAACTAAGCTTTCTGGATTTAAGATTGCACTACCCTTCTCATCTTTCGATTCAAGCGGTATTTTAGGAAAAAGGGCAAAAGCTTTGATGCCTTTTTGATACCAAATTTTTATTTGTTCGCAAAGATCTGAGATTGGCCAACGAAAGACACCGGGCATGCTTTCTATTTCTGAAGGTTTTTCTTCATCGCAAACAAATACAGGCAAAACGAAATCAGATGCCTTGAGGCAGTTTTCTTCAACTAAAGATCGAACGGTTGAGTTCATTCGTAACCGTCGAGGGCGATGGAGAAGTTGATATGTCATTTGGGAAATCAAGAAAGGTTCGACAACATGAAAACAAGCATCAATAATTTAAGAAATCATTATTTTCGCAAACTTAATCACTAATTCTTAGAAGAGGAAGGCGTGGGTTCCTATTTTCAAATTGAAATAATTCTAGCTATTTTGCTATTATTATGTGCAGTTACTTCGTTTGCCTTAGAAAAAGTCAGGATAGAGGTAACATCTGTGTGCTTGTTTGGCATCATTTTGCTTTTTGCATCTTTTGGTTTTGAAAATTGGCCTACTGGTAAAGAACTGATTATGGTTTTTTCAAGTGAAGCCCCTTTGGCCATTATTGCTATGTTCATGGTCAGTGGAGCATTGAGTAGGCAGGGCGTTATCGAAAGATTAACTGCCAATCTGCAGCAACTGACCAGCTTAGGTTACCGCCCTTTCCTGCTAATTCTTCTTTTCTCAGTAGCTTTCTTTTCTGCCTTCATTAATAACACTCCAGTTGTCGTCATTCTTCTACCAGTGACAATTGGTCTCTCGATAACTCTTGGGGTTCCGTCTTCAAAATTATTAATTCCATTGTCGTATGCTTCAATCTTTGGCGGTTGTTGTACTCTTGTTGGCACAAGCACAAATATTTTGGCCAGCGGTTTTATGGCGAATTCCAGTCATTACCCTGACATGAGCCCAATGAATATGTTCGAGCTTTCCAAAATTGGGCTTCCTCTCATGTTACTTGGTCTTACTTTTGTTATTCTTTTTGGAAAGAGGTTACTCCCTGAACGCGAGGCACTAAGTAAAATTCTTGCTGAAATAGAAAGAAAAGAGTTTTTGACCGAAGCTATTTTAATTTATGACTCTCCTCTATTAGGTTTAACAATAAAAGACTCACCGATTTCGAAAATTGAAGGAGTTCGCCTTATAGATGTTGTAAGAAATGGGAAGAGCCTTTCAGCACCTATGGATGGAGTAACACTTTTGGGAGGCGATCGTTTTATTCTATCTTGTAAGCCTCAGGGATTAATTGATGTACGAGAAGTACAAGGTTTTAAATTTTTTGATCAAACAGCTCTTGGCATAGAGCAGATAAATGCTTCAGAGGCAATTATGGTTGAAGCAATGATTAAACCTTCGTCAAAATTCTTATCCTGTTCTCTTGAAGAAGCAAATTTTCGAGGGCGATTTGATTTGTCTGTAGTTGCTTTACATAGAAAGGGAAAAAACCTTCGTTTAAGTTTAAACTCACTTAAATTGCAGGTTGGTGATACATTATTATTACTGGGAACGGATTCTGGAGTCGAAAGACTGAGAGAATCTAACGAGTCGGTTTTGTTAGACAAGCCACCCTTGCTAGTAGACAAAAAAGCTTCGAAGGCCTTCTTATCCATTTCAGTATTGGCAGCAATTATCATATCTGCCTCCATGGGCATTATACCTCTTTATTTTGCGGCCCTGTTTGGAGCAGGCTTTTTAATGCTAAGTAATTGTATAAACCTCAAGGAGGCGTTTAGGGCAGTCGAGTGGAACATACTATTGCTTATCTACGCAATGCTCGCTCTTGGCGTCGTTATGGAGAAAAGCGGGGCCTCTGCCCTCTTGGCTGATCTAATTAAAACATTGTGTACTCAGGGGCTCGGGAAAGAATGGCAGATTATTGGGGCTTTGGTGGCAATTTATATATTTACTGCAGTCATGACAGAATTACTTTCAAATAATGCGACCATTGCTATTATGACTCCGGTAGCACTAGGGGTTGCTTTTCAATTTGGATTAAATGCTGAAGTGGCTAGGGCGTTTGTTTTGACTAGCTGTATTGCAGCATCTGCTAGCTTTATTACGCCAATAGGATACCAAACAAATACATTTGTTTACTCAGTTGGCGGCTACAGGTTTAAGGATTTTGCTAAATTTGGATTTTGGCCAATGCTCATCTACTTTGTCGGGACTATTGTATTAATTGGGTTTTATTGGAATCTCTATCCATGAGTGATATAACCATAAATTAAACTTATAGATAATCCTTTCAAAAAGAAGTCATAAAGTTAAAAATAATCAAACCGACGAAAACTTTTGGGTGACCCTTTTAGCAAATTTGTCATTTCAAAAGCCGACAAAATTGAGCAAACTTTTTGAAAGAGTATAAAACTTTTGGCTTACTTAGGTAAAAAGAAGAGTTAAAGAAAATCATGGAACTTCATAATTACCTATATAATAGCGACTTATGATTTTTTGATATCAGCTACTTTTAAGATGATCATTACTCATACAGTAAGGATAAATTAGTAAATTATCGTAATTACCCTCTTGACCAACTTTCGGATCAAAAACAAAATAATGCATCATCCTTATATTTACCAATCGGAAACTTGCTGCATGGCGATGCCGTAAGTGTCATAAGTCAAGCTAATGACTCTGCCCTTTTAGAGATCCCAAACCATGACAGAAAACATACAAAACGAAAACGAAAATTACGATTCCTCCCAAATTCAAAAATTGGAGGGACTTGAGGGAGTTCGAAAGCGCCCCGATATGTATATCGGAGATACCAACGAACGAGGTTTGCACCATTGCGTTTTTGAGATTGTAGACAACTCCATAGACGAAGCACTTGCGGGGCATTGTAATGAAATTACTGTAGCTTTGCACGGAGATGGGTCTTGCACAATCCAAGATAACGGAAGGGGTATTCCGGTGGACATTCACCCCAAACATAATATGCCAGCTTTGGAATTAGTATTAACTAACCTACATGCTGGCGGAAAATTTGGCAAAGGTGCCTATCAGGTGTCCGGTGGTCTTCATGGGGTCGGGGCTAAGTGTGTTAATGCTGTTTCTGAATCTTTTATTGCAGAGGTTAGGCGAGGTGGGAAAGTTCACCAAATGAAGTTTTCTCGAGGTAAAACTACTCAAGCACTCAAGGTAGTTGGTGATGCATCAACTACTGGGACAAAAATAACTTTCATTCCAGACGAAGAAATATTCGAAGAGTCTCGAGAGTTCAAATTTGAATTACTAGCAAAAAGACTTAGGGAATTAGCCTTTCTTAATCCTGGGGTACGGATTAAACTTGAAGAGGAAACAACTTCGAGAAAGGAAGATTTTATTTTTAAAAATGGAATTTCTGAATATGTTGAATACTTAAATAAAAACAAGACATGCCTAATAGAGAACCCCATCGCCTTTTCAGGTGATGCGCCGCCAGAATCTGGTGATGGATTGATCATCGTTGAGGTTGCAATGACTTACAACGATTCATTTAATGATATGCTTTATGCATATGCCAACTCTATTCACAATGTAGAAGGTGGCACCCATTTGTCTGGTTTTAGAACAGCTTTGACAAGAGTAATTAACGGCTACGCTAGGCAAAATGATTTACTAAAAGAAAAAGAAATCTCACTAACTGGCGACGATGTTAGGGAGGGGCTAACGGCAGTCATCTCTGTAAAAGTACCGGAGCCACGCTTCGAAGGGCAGACAAAAACAAAATTGTCTAATCGAGAAGTAGACGGAATTGTTCAAAAGATTGTTGGTGAAAAGCTAAAGCATTTTTTCGAAGTTACGCCTGACGAGGCAAAAATGATCGTACAAAAAGTTATTCATGCAGCCCGAGCTAGAGAAGCTGCTCGTAAAGCAAGAGAAACTGTAAGAAAAGGAGCATTATCTGGAGGAGGGCTACCAGGAAAATTGGCCGACTGTTCCGAGAAAGATCCGTCCCTAAGCGAAATTTACATTGTAGAGGGAGATTCTGCAGGAGGATCTGCAAAGCAGGGAAGAGATCGATTAACCCAAGCAATATTACCTCTCAGGGGTAAATTATTAAATGTTGAAAAGGCAAGACTTGATAAAGTTCTCAATAATGCGGAAATTAGAAGTCTAATAACGGCGGTAGGGACTGGAATAGGAGATCATGAGGGAGAAGGTTCATTCGATGCAACAAAAGCTCGGTATCATAAAATCATAATTATGACAGATGCAGACGTAGATGGTGCTCACATAAGAACACTTTTATTAACTTTCATTTTTAGGCAAATGAAAGGTCTTATTGAAAATGGTTATGTATATGTAGCAAAACCACCACTTTATAAAATTAAAAGAAGGAAGACAGAACAATATATACAAGACGATTTTGAGATGAGTCAAATTCTTATAAAACTTGGAATAGAGGATATGCAATTAATGCGAATGTCAGACAATTTCATATTCTCGACAGATGCTCTTGAAGAAATAAATGGACATCTTTTAAAAATTGAACAAATTGGGCGAAATTTAAGCAGATATGGGTGCAATCTAGATCGGATATTTACTCATTATGATAAATTATTAAAAAAGCTTCCTCGCTTTATTGCCCGAATAAGAACGGGCAATGATGAAGAACTTAGGTTTTTGACTGACCTTGAAGCAAAAATAGGGTTCATAGAATCTCAAAATTTAAAATTTGAAGATACAGACACAAATAGTCTTCAACGGGAAATCGAAAGAAATGGAGTCAATTTTACTCAAAGATTCGATATTTATGAAGTTTTTGAATGTAATGAACTAGAAAAGCTCTTCTTGAAAGTAGACGACCTTGGACTCGACATCTCATTTTTCTTGGAAAATGAAGCTGATGACCCGTATCAGTTAATTGATTCTAAAGACTCTGGAAATCCACCAATTGGTATATCAGGAGTAAATCAATACCTACAACAACTGCGCTTGTTGGGAAAAAAAGGACTACAAATTCAAAGATACAAAGGTCTTGGAGAAATGAACCCCAAGCAACTCTTTGAAACCACAATGGATCCTATCTCAAGAACATTAGTTAAGGTGGAAATTGAAGATGCAGTTGCAGCAGACGAGATTTTCACAACTCTTATGGGAGAAGAGGTTGCTCCTCGTCGAATGTTTATTGAGGATAATGCATTAAATGTGAGTTTCTTAGACGCTTAATTATTTTTTATAATACATCAATTGATATGAAAGAAAATATTACAGATATTATGCAAAAAGCTTACATCGATTATTCGATGTCTGTGATTGTAAGCCGAGCCCTGCCTGATGTAAGGGATGGATTTAAACCCGTACAGAGACGAGTTCTATATGCAATGCTTCGAGAAGGTTTATTACATAATCGGGCATATGATAAATGTGCTGGTGTAGTCGGTGAAGTCTTAAAAAATTACCACCCACACGGAGATAGTTCTGTATATGATACTTTAGTAAGAATGGCTCAACCCTGGGTAATGAGATACCCACTTGTTGATGGACAAGGAAACTTTGGTTCTGTCGATGGAGACTCTGCAGCTGCCTACAGGTATACTGAGTGTAAACTAACCAAATTATCTGAAGAACTCTTGAAAGACATTGATGAGGATACCGTCGATTTTGCACCCAATTACAAGGAGAGCTCAACAGAACCAACTGTTCTTCCGAGTGCTTTGCCTAGTCTACTCATGAATGGTTCCACTGGAATTGCAGTTGGTATGGCAACTAATATTCCGCCGCATAATCTTGGAGAACTTATTGACGCGGTTTGTACAATTATTGATGACCCCTCCGTCTCTATTGATGAAATTATGAAAATCTTACCTGGGCCTGATTTTCCATCAGGAGGAAGTATTTCTGGCAAATCAGGAATAGAGTCATACATGAAGACTGGTCGAGGGATTGTAAGAACACGGGGCTCATTAGATATTGAAGATTTACCTAATGGAAAACAGCAATTAGTTATTACCCACATTCCTTACAATACTAATCGTGCGACATTAGTTACTCGGATTGCTGATCTTGTTAAAGAAAAGATTTTAGATGGTGTTAGTGATTTAAGAGACGAATCAACTGAACAAACTCGTATCGTTGTTGAGCTTAAGCTTGGTGAAATTGAAAGAGTAACGATAAACAAACTTTTCAAACTTACTGCACTTGAAAGTAGTTTCGGCGTAATTCTTCTCGCACTAGATCGGATGAGGCCAAGGCAACTAAATATAAAGGAAGCAATTGAATGTTATATTGAGCATCGTCGTAATGTAACTCTTAGGCGTACGCAATTCCGTTTAAGAAAAGCTGAAGATAGAGCTCACATTCTAGAGGGCTATAAAATTGCACTAGATAATTTAGATGATTTTGTTCGTACAATACGTGCATCATCTAATCGGGTGGAAGCAAAAGAAAAATTAAGCGCTAAATATTCTCTTAGTGATAGACAAGCAAATGCGATATTAGATCTTAGGTTGTATCAATTAACGGGAATGGAGCGAGAAAAAATTGATGCAGAATATGCTGACCTGATGGATGTTATAAAGGGACTTCGTAACATCATAGATAACGAAAGTGTCCTTCTTGATTTGATTAAAAATGAACTTAATGAATTAAAACATGCTTATGCTGACGACCGCCGTTGTGAAATTGCAGAATTTGACGGCGATGTTCGCATGGAAGATCTTATTCCTAACGATGGATGTGTTGTGACTGTTACAAAGTCAGGTTTTATCAAAAGAACATCAGTTGAGGAATTTAAAGTTCAGCATAGAGGCGGTAAGGGCGTTATTGGAAGTGGGCAGAAGGATGAAGATCCTATTGATGTTCTTCATACATGTAATGCCCATGATACATTGATGTTTATTATGACTAATGGAAGAGTATATGTTGAAAAAACATATGAAATTCCAGAAGCAGCACGTACATCGAAAGGTAGAAATATCGTTAATTTACTTAATCTCCAAAAAAATGAAAAAATTGCAGCAGTGTTAATTATCGACTCATTTGATTCTGAAGATTCAATTGTTCTTTGCACTCAAAAGGGTGTAGTAAAGAAAAGCCTTGTTACAGATTACAGGAACCACAGAAAGGGTGGTATCAAGGGTATAAATATAGATGATGGTGATCGTGTTCTAAAAGCAATGCTAGCAAAACCTGATGATCATTTGCTGGTATTAACTCAAAGCGGAAAAGGACTTAGATTCGCCTGTAGTCAATTAAGAAATCAAGGTCGAACCACTCGTGGAGTTCGTGGGATAAAATTAAAGGCGAACGACAAAGTAGTTAATATGTTAGTAGTAGATGATTCTCGCTTACTTCTTATCTGCGGAAAAAATGGATTAGGAATACGAACAAAATTTTCTGCTTTTCTACCTAATGGTGGCACCGAAGGATCTGAGGATGCAACACCTCGTAAAAGAGGCGGTCAAGGAGTTGCTGCGATGAATACAGCGGGCGTTTGTGATGCATTAAGCGTAGCTCAAACCAGTGAAATCCTATTGCTAACCAAAAAAGGGCAAGCTGTCCGTTGCGAAGTTACCAATATACGTGAAACAAATCGTGGGTCCAAGGGTGTTAAACTAATTGGACTTTCTGAAAAAGACCATCTTGTTGGTGCCTCGGAGGTTGTAAAACTAGACGAAGGAGAAGACCCTTCAACTGAAACTGCTGTTGACGAATCTCCAGTCAACGAATTATTTCAAGAAGAAAGCTAAATCTACTTTATTTTTTAATCTTTCGAATAATTTAAAAGTTACTAAGCAATCGAATAAAGATTGGTGAAATGTAGTTTTCGTTCTTTTGCAATATGCCTCTGAGAGAGAATTAATTTCTTCTTTTGACAAGAAATTGGCACTTAATTTATTGAGGCTGTATTCACTTAAGTTTGGGTATAGGCACTTATATATTTCTAGGGTGTCGATCCATGGACCCCATGTGAGATTATCATTATTTAGATAACTACTTATAAAATAGGGCATCTGAGAAGTAAGAAAGTTTTTTTCGACTGTAATGTTGTGCGAAACCCAAAAATCAATTGGATTTTTTGATAGTAATTTTATCATCCAATCATTAAAACTACCGTCATCCTTCAAAAATTCATGTGCATCGATAATGTCAAAGTTTCTAAAACTTAATACTGATGCTTGTTGAATGCCTGTTTTTCTAGAACCTTCAAAATCAATCACATAACCAAATTTCTCCTTTAATGCCATCATTTGATAACTTTAAACGATTTTGTGTTAGTAGTACCGATTTTGTTTATCATACACTTCAGAACTATAAAAATCGAGAAACATTTTGGGATATTAAAGATGATGGTACCAGAGTGACGGAAGTGGATTTTTTCATCGAGGACAAATTACGCGAGCAAATTAGCAAATCCTATCCAAACCATGGGATTTCAGGCGAGGAAAGGGATTCAATTAATCCAAATGCAGATTATGTTTGGGTTTTGGATCCAATAGACGGTACGTTTGGTTTTTCAAAAGGAGTCCCGTTGTTTGGAACTCTTATAGGTCTTACTTATAGAGGGCAACCAAAGTATGGTTTTCTAAGATTACCTATGATTAACAATACTTGGCTTGCTGGAGATTGTATTCAAACCTGCCTTGATGGTAAGCTACTTAGAAACAAACCATTTTTAGGATGGACGAATTCTCTAATATTAACCACAGATCAAGAAACATTAAGAAAATCCACCATTTCTAAATATTGGCAAAAAGCGATTAAACTTGGTGCTACTGCTAGAACATGGGGTGATTGTTATGGATACTATCTTCTTTGTATAGGAGAGGCAGATATGGTTGTTGATACGGGTTTAAAACCATATGATATAATTCCATTAATTCCTATACTTCTTGGAGCAGGTATGGAGGTTAACCAATTAGGAGGAAAAAATTTCTCCGAGATTATGACTGGTAGGAAAGAAGTTTTGGGTTCTTTAGTTTAATTGGAGCGGGCGAAGGGATTCGAACCCTCGACATCCACCTTGGCAAGGTGGTGCTCTA
>Ga0055584_100005301_pt1 | contig 12641 bp, 8 predicted proteins | sample OSDHelmetaG_FD_58716 | JGI IMG/M metagenome (GOLD analysis project Ga0055584, IMG submission 58716) | Pelagic marine sediment microbial communities from the LTER site Helgoland, North Sea, for post-phytoplankton bloom and carbon turnover... | ecosystem: Environmental > Aquatic > Marine >... | reverse complement strand
TGTTCAGTGCGGCCGAAATGGCCAGGCCCAACACCTGCCGTGTCTGGGCCGGATCGATCACACCATCATCCCACAAACGTGCCGAGGCATAATAAGGGTGCCCCTGCACTTCGTACTGATCCAGGATGGGCTGTTTGAAGGCTGCTTCCTCCGTTTCAGACCACTCCTCACCGGCTCGCTCCTTCTGATCGCGCTTGACCTGCGCCAGAACTCCGGCTGCCTGTTCGCCTCCCATGACTGATATACGTGCATTGGGCCATGTGAACAGGAAACGCGGCTCGTAGGCACGCCCGCACATGCCGTAGTTGCCCGCGCCGTAGGAATTGCCGATGATAACGGTGAATTTAGGCACCTGCACGCTGGCCACGGCGGTCACCATTTTCGCGCCATGCTTGGCGATACCTTCGGCTTCGTACTGTTTTCCCACCATGAATCCGGTGATGTTCTGCAGGAAGACAAGCGGAATCTTTCGTTGGCCGCACAATTCAATGAAATGAGCCCCCTTCTGTGCTGATTCACCGAACAGGATGCCATTGTTGGCCACGATGCCAACCGGATAGCCATGAATTCGGGCGAAGCCACAGACCAGGGTGGTGCCGTACAGAGCCTTGAATTCGTCCAAGTCCGATGCATCCACCACACGCGCGATGACTTCCCGAACATCGTAGGGTTTTTTCGTGTCACAGGGGATCAAGCCGTAGATTTCCGAGGAGTCGTAAAGAGGTTCTTCAGTTTCCCGCAGGTCCAGACTGACCAGCTTGACCCGATTCAGGCGATTGACTGCCCGGCGGACGAGTTTCAGGGCATGGTGGTCATTCTGCGCATAGTGGTCCGAAACTCCCGATTGACGCGCATGCACGTCGGCCCCGCCCAGTTCTTCCGCGGTCACGATTTCACCGGTAGCGGCACGCACAAGCGGTGGGCCGCCAAGAAATATGGTGCCCTGCTGCTTCACGATAATGGATTCATCCGCCATTGCCGGAACATAAGCGCCACCGGCTGTGCACGAACCCATTACTGCCGCGATCTGGGGGATATTCTGTGCCGACATATTGGCCTGGTTATAAAAAATACGCCCGAAATGTTCACGGTCCGGGAAAACCTCGTCCTGCCGTGGAAGATAGGCGCCACCTGAGTCGACCAGGTAAATACACGGCAGATGGTTCTGCTCTGCGATCGTCTGTGCACGCAGGTGTTTCTTGACCGAAATCGGATAATAAGTGCCGCCTTTTACTGTAGCGTCGTTCGCTACGATGATGCATTCCTGGCCGGCAACCCGGCCGATACCGCAGATGATGCCGGCGGCCGGGACTGAATCTGCATAAACCTGGTAGGCCGCCAGTTGAGACAATTCGAGAAAAGGTGAGCCCGGATCAATCAGAGCGTTGATGCGATCCCGGGCCAGCAGTTTGCCGCGCTCCACATGCCGCTGCTGATACTTCTCTCCGCCACCTTTACGGACTTCTTCGATGCGCCGGTTCAAGTCATCAACCAGGCCTTGCATGTGGCTGGAATTGCTTGCAAATTCCTCCGAACGGACATTCACTTTCGATTGAATTGTGCTCATTTTATTACCCTCATCAACTCCATCTGCGACCATGAAGAACAGGCTCAGACCATGTGTTGAAACAACTCGCGTCCGACCAGCATGCGGCGAATTTCAGAGGTGCCGGCACCGATTTCATACAGCTTGGCATCCCGCAGAAAACGGCCGGTGGGATAGTCGTTTATGTAGCCATTGCCTCCCAGCGCCTGAATGGCCTCCAGTGCAGTCTGAGTTGCCTTTTCCGACGTATATAAAATAACAGCAGCTGCATCTTTACGACTTTCCCTGCCCAGGTCGCAGGCCCTGGCCACAGCGTAAACATAGGCCCTGGCCGCACTGAGCCCGGCGTACATGTCCGCAATTTTGCCTTGCATCAACTGGAATTCACCAATACTACGCCCAAATTGCTTGCGCTCATGTACATAGGGAAGAACCACATCCATGCAGGCCTGCATGATGCCCAGGGGGCCGGCTGACAGCACGGTCCGCTCAAAATCCAGGCCGGACATCAGCACCCTCACTCCGCCATTCTCCCGGCCCAGGATATTTTCTGCGGGTACTTCGCAGTTTTCGAACACCAGTTCACAGGTATTGGAACCTCGCATGCCTAATTTGTCGAGCTTTGGAGAGCGGCTGAATCCCACTGTGTCATGCTCCACGATGAATGCGGTGATACCCCGCGACCCGGCCTGGCTGTCAGTCTTCGCATAGATGACGAACGTATTGGCCTCGGGGCCGTTGGTGATCCACATCTTGCTGCCGTTGAGAATGTAGCTGTCGCCCTGCTTTTCGGCAGCCAGGCCTAGATTCACCACGTCGGAACCGGCATTGTGCTCTGACATGGCCAGTGCGCCGACATGCTCGCCTGAACACAATTTCGGCAAGTACCTGTGTTTCTGTTCCTCGGTTCCGTTCTTGCGAATCTGGTTGACACACAGGTTCGAGTGGGCGCCATAAGATAATCCTACGGAAGCGGATGCCCTGCTGATTTCCTCCATCGCAACACAATGGGCCAGGTAACCCAGGTGCGTGCCACCGTATTCTTCTTCCACGGTGATGCCCAGCAGCCCCATGTCGCCAAGTTTTTGCCAAAGGTCAGCGGGAAACAGGTTGTCCCGGTCAATCTGATCGGCTCTTGGCGCAATTTCATTCCGGGCGAATTGATAGACCGCTTCGCGCAGCATATTGATGTCTTCGCCCAGGTTGTAATCCAGTGTCGGGTAATTGATGCTCATAGAATAGTTTCTCTCAGTTATTGCCAGCCCTGGCGGTACTTTTCTGATCCAATTCATCCATAGCCTCGAGGCATTTCCTCTCGGCATCCTTCAAATCCGCCAGCATGACAGCGAGGTCTTCCTGCTGCTGCTTAAGCCCGATCTGCTTTTCCCTGATCCCTGAGACCAGTTTTTCCAGCTGTCTGCGATTATTACCGGCCGAACCGTACATCAAGACTATTTCGGCGCTTTCATCCAGGCTGAAGCCGAGGCGCTTGCCACGCAATATCAACCTCAGGCGCGTTCGATCGGCCGGGCCGTAGATCCGCCTGTTGCCTTCACGGGCTGGATTCAGCAGGCCTTTTTCCTCATAAAAACGGATGGTCCTGGTAGTGACATTGAATTCGGCCGCTAGCTCGCTGATGGTGTAGCTGGAAGTCATAAGTTCACTGTGTCCGGAAACTTACGCGAGTATATATTACGTTTACGTTAACGTAAACTTATTTGATCTATTACATCAGCAGAAGCGACCGGCCAAACCCAGTACAAAATTCACTCCCACCAGGTGTTGAGAAATGAGATCATTTACTCCAGATAAGATGTAATCAACACTCAAAGAAATTCAATCTTAAACGCGTGTTTTTGCGTAAAGCAGGTCTAAAAACATGAATACAAGAGTCGAGGCCGCCGGTCTATCCATTGCCCCGGAACTGTACAAACTGGTGAATGAGGAAATTATTCCCGGTACGGGAATCGATCCGGACAGATTCTGGCAAGGATTGGCGGATATCTTCACCGAACTGGGGCCGGTGAACCGGTCTTTGCTGGAAAAGAGAGCAACCATCAAGCGGCAGTTGGATGAATGGCACCACAATCAACCCGGTAAACCTGACCTGCCCTCTTACAAGCAATTCCTGACAGAAATTGGCTACCTGCTGCCCGAAGGAGCAGACTTCGAAATTACTACTACCGGGGTCGACCCCGAGATCGCCCACGTCGCCGGTCCGCAGTTGGTGGTACCGGTCAGCAATGCCCGCTTCGCCCTGAATGCGGCCAATGCCCGTTGGGGCAGCCTTTATGACGCTTTCTATGGCACGGATGTCATCCCGGAAGATGCGGGATATGAAAAAGGGACAAGCTTCAATCCCGAGCGCGGAAAACGGGTAATAGAAAAAGCCGCCGCTTTTCTGGATGAAGTATTTCCCCTGTGCGCAGGCGATCACCTGTCGGTGAGCGAATACAGGGTAGATGACTCTGTCAGGCCAGCCTGCCTGCGAGTAAGCTTAATGGACGGGTCAATCACCGGCTTGCTTCGACAGGAGCAGTTTGCCGGTCATGCCCGCCAAGATAATTCGCAGTTAATACTGCTTATAAATAATGGCTTACACGCTGAACTTCAACTGGATCCTTCTCATTCGATTGGTAAAATGTCTGCATCAGGTGTGAAGGATGTGATGATAGAATCTGCACTGACTACCATTCAGGATTGCGAGGATTCAGTAGCCGCGGTAGATGCGGAAGATAAAGCCAATGTTTACCGGAATTGGCTGGGTCTGATCAAAGGTGATCTGGCAGCAAGTTTCAACAAAGGTGGCAAAACTTTGGTTCGGCGACTCGAGCCGGACAGAACGTACCAGGCCCCCGATGGTGAGGCTCTCAAATTGCACGGCCGGAGTCTGCTCCTGGTAAGAAACGTCGGCCACCTGATGACCAGCAACGCTGTACTGAATTCCAAAGGCGATGAAATTCCGGAGGGCATACTGGATGCGATGATCACATCGCTTTGTTCGGTTCACGACCTGAAGGGCAACAACCAGTTGCGCAACAGCCGCAACGGCAGCATTTACATCGTAAAACCCAAGATGCATGGGCCGGAAGAAGTCGCCTTCACCAACAGGCTTTTCGGACGAGTGGAAGACTGCCTTGGCCTGGCACGCACTACACTCAAGGTTGGCATCATGGACGAGGAACGCCGAACGACGGTGAATCTCAAGGAGTGCATCCGCGCCGTAAGCGAGCGAGTCGTGTTTATCAACACAGGTTTCCTCGACCGCACCGGAGACGAAATCAATACCAGCATGGAAGCGGGGCCCATGCTGCCCAAGGAGACCATCAAGGAACAACCGTGGATTCTGGCTTACGAAGACTGGAACGTTGATACAGGTCTGCAATGCGGCCTGCGCGGCAAGGCACAAATTGGGAAAGGAATGTGGGCCATGCCGGATGAAATGAAAGCCATGGTTGAAACCAAGATGGCGCATCTGAAAGCGGGCGCCAATTGCGCCTGGGTGCCCTCACCTACTGCCGCCACGCTGCATGCGACCCATTATTTTCGATACAGCGTCAGCGATCGACAACAGGAACTGATGGATCGGCCAAAGGCCAGCCTGGACGATATCCTTTCTCCACCCCTGCTCGGCGAAGTGCAACTGGCCCCCGAAGTAATCCAGGCTGAACTGGATAACAACGCCCAGGGCATTCTCGGTTACGTGGTTCGTTGGGTCGAACAGGGCGTGGGTTGTTCCAAAGTTCCTGACATCAACCATATCGGCCTGATGGAAGACCGGGCAACTTTACGAATTTCCAGCCAGCATATTGCTAACTGGCTACGCCACAGCATCTGTACAGAAGCTCGGGTCAGGGAAACCATGCAGCGCATGGCAAAAATTGTAGATGAGCAGAACGCCGGCGACCCTCGATACCGCAACATGGCGCCGGATTTTGACAGTAGCATAGCTTTCCAGGCAGCTTGCGACCTGGTATTCCTGGGATGTGAACAGCCCAGCGGTTATACCGAGCCCCTGTTGCACAAACGACGTGCGGAAGCCAAGGCAAAATACGCCGTGGGCAATTGAAACAGCCGGCTGGCTCAGCCGGCGGATTCTGCCATGGCCAGAATTCTGCGCGCCTGCTTGAGATGAGGCATGTCCAGCATGACGCCATCAAGTGCCAGTGTGCCAACTCCCGGATTGGAATCGAACAACTCAACGACCCGGCGCGCATGTGTAATTTCAATGGCATCCGGGGTGAAGGCTTCATTGATCACATCGACTTGCGCCGGATGGATGGCCAGCTTTCCGCCAAAACCATCACGCCTGGCCTCCCTGCATGAAGCATGCAGGCCGTCGGCATCACGAAAATTAGCGTAGAGCGTATCAATGGCTTCGACGCCGGCGGCATGCGCGGCGAACAGGCATAAGCTGCGCGCCAACTGATAGGGCTGTGTCCAGTTGCCATCCGAATCCTTGTTATCCAGCGCACCTACTGCTGCACTCAAGTCTTCGGCGCCCCAGGTCAGACCGGCCAGCCTTTTGTCACAGCGAACATAGTCGCCCAGGGAAAAAAGCGCCTCGGGTGTTTCGGTCGCAACTGGCAGAATTCTGGTGGAGCCAACCGGGATTTCATGTTCCATCTCGTAGGTGCCAATCCGTTTTCCCAGCAGGATGACGTCATCCGGTGATCGCGTCTTGGGCTGGATGATCCCATCCGGCCGGGCCCGTATGACAGCGCCCAGGTCTGCACCCGCTTCGGCCTGATCAATAGGATTGATTCGAACCCAGATTTGCTGTTTTCGCTCGTCGGCGTGAGCCGCCAGGAACTCGCACACCAGTCCGCGCGCCATGGTCTTGTTCTCCGGCGCGACAGAATCCTCGAGGTCCAGGATGAGGGCATCGGCCGAAACACTTTCGGACTTGGCCAGTTTCTTCTCGCTGTCCCCCGGGACAAACAACATTGAACGTAGCATCATGCCTCCGGCTTTCGCAGCATCAGCGCCGAGCGTTTGCAAGTCGCCACCAGATCGTTGTTCTGATTGAAAGCATGGTGGGAAAAAATAACAATGCCGTTATTCGGGCGCGAGCGGCTTTCACGCAGTTCCAGGACTGTGGTTTGCACGCGCACCGTATCACCGTGGAAAAGGGGCTTTGGAAACCGGACCTCGTCCCAGCCCAGGTTGGCCACCGTGGTGCCCTGCGTGGTGTCGCCAACGGATATTCCCACCATCAACCCCAGGGTGAAACAGCTGTTGACCAACCTCTGTCCAAATTCCGTCTCGTTCCTGCAATATTCTTCATCCAGGTGCAGTGCCGCCGGATTATGAGTCAGAGCGGAAAAAAAGACATTATCCGCCTCGGTTACCGTGCGTTTGAGTGCGTGATCAAACACCTGGCCTACCTGAAATTCTTCAAAATACAGACCGGTCATCAAATTCCTCCCTTCCGTTTCACCCAACCCAGAGTATGGAGATTAAGACCAAATCAATCAATGCAGCAATCGACGCAGGCGGCTGCTTCATCGTCTCTGAACCCGGTGCTCCACCAGGGAGTAAACTGAAGGTACAACCACCAGCGTCAACAGTGTTGAACTGATCAATCCCCCAATGACCGCCACGGCCAGCGGGCCATTGGTATCCGACCCGGCACCAAAACCCAGCGCGGCCGGTAACAGGGCGAGGATGATGGTAAAAGAAGTCATCAGAACCGGCCGCAGGCGTCTTGGGCAGGCCTCCCTTAGAGCCTGGTCAATAGCCACCCCCTCATTGCGTAACTGGTTAGTCAAATCAACCAGCAAAATGGAATTCTTGGCCACCAGGCCGACCAGCAGGACCAGGCCAATCATTGAGAAAATATTCAGTGAATGCCCGGTCAGCCACAAAGCAGCGACCCCGCCAATAATAGCCAGCGGTTGGGCCACCATAATCACCATGGGCTGGATAAAGGAATTGAACTGGCTCGCCAGCACCATGTAAACCAGGAGCAGCGAAGTGACAAAGGCAAAGGTCATGTAGTTGATCGTTTTTCCAAATTCTTCCGAACGTCCGGTCATCTTCAGTTTGTAGCCCACGGGCATCAACTCACGCGCCACTTTTTGCACCTGGCTGATCGCTGCAGCATCACTCAGGGTCGGATTACCGAAAAATGTGGCTGCATATTGCAGGTCATAGCGGGAAACCACGGCCGGGCCAAGGCTCTGCTCCAGGGTTGCCAGGTTGTCCAGCCGCACCAGCTCGCCACCGGCCGCCCGCAAGTAAATACGGCTCAGGTCCGGCGCCTGCGAAATACTACCCTCGCCCGCTTTCAGGCGGACATCATAGCGTTCGCCATCACCAGGGTCGTCATTGTAGCGGGCGACATCGAAGCCACCTGAAAGCACATTCACTGCCAATGCCACATCGCGGGATGTGATGCCCAGGCTGCGCACGCGTTCACGTGAAATCTTCATTTCAAGCTGAGGCAGATTCAGTTGCAGGTCCAGGTCGATTACTCCCATACCGGGAACCTCATCCAGTTTGGCTTTGACCTCATAGGCCAGCCCAGCCACCTTTTCAAGCTCTGGTCCCACCAAAACGAATTGCAGCGTGTCGCCCCGGTTGCCGCCAACCATGGGCATTCGTGTCACAAAGACCTCCATACCGGGAATGAGGGCCAAACGCCGGCGCAACTGGTTCATGAGTTCAAGCTGGGAGATGTCACGATCTTCCCAACGAGCCATATTCACGATCATATTCGCACGACTTACCTGCCCTGCCTGGTCCTCACCAATAGTCACAAACGAGCCTATGATTGCGGGATGGTCAGCGAATGTGGCCTCCACTTCCTGCAATTTCGACACGGTGTAATCGATGCTCGATCCCAGAGGCGTCTTGATGGCGATGACAAAGCGGCCATCATCTTCTTCCGGCATGAAGCCCTTGTCGATCTGTGAAAAGAAAAAACCGCTCGAGAACACCGCAACCAGGGCCACCAGGACAACCAGCCAGCGGTACTTAAGGCTAATATCGATAAGAGCCCGGTAAGTGTTGTCGAGCATCAGGAATGGCGCTTCGATGATCCGGTATAGCTTTCCATGCTGCTGTGAATGCTTCAGGTGCCGGGAACACAAAGCGGGCGTCAGGGTGAGCGACACAAATAGTGAAACCACGACACCCACCGTCACCACTACTGCAAACGACTGAAAAAAGCTGCCGATGATGCCTTGCATGAAAATGACAGGCGCGAATATGGCAACCAGTGTCAGGGATGCCGCCAGCACCGGAAAAACCACCTGCTGGCTGCCAATCAAAGCCGCACTGACCGGGTCCTCGTTGCCGCGCTCACGCTGGCGGAATATGTTTTCCAGCACCACGATGGCGTCATCGACCACGACACCGATTAACAACAGCAAGCCCAGCAGCGTCATGGTATTGAAGGTGTATCCGGAAAAATACATGACCGCGACGGCGCCCAGCAGGGACACCGGTATGGCCGCGGCGATGATCAGTGTTGCGGATACACTTTTGAGAAACAGCCAGACCACCAGCGCCGTCAACAGGGTGCCGAGCAGAATGTGTTCTTCCAGAGCATTCACGATATCTTCGATCAGCTCCGCATCGTCGTGGGCGATCTCGATATTCATCCCATGTGGCAGTTCCGGCAGAATCTCCTCTTCAAGCCGCCGCTTGACTTCATCCACGATCGCTACCGAATTGGATTTCTGAACTTTAACAATGCCCAGAGCGACCGTTGGCTTGCCATTGAAGCTGGCGAACTGGCGATTGTCGGCGAGGCCGTCTTCCACCGTGGCGATGTCACGCAGCCTGATTGGGGCACCTTCAGGATAGGCGACGATCAGGGACTCCAGTTCCTCCGGGTTATGGTATTCCATGTCCAGCTTGACCAGTTTCTCCTGGTCACCACCGACGAGGAAACCACCCTGCATGCGCACATGCTCGGTGGCAAAAGCAGCCAGGACATCATTGGCCGCGATACCGAAAGCCGCCATGAGATTGGGATCAAGGTTGACTCGTATGGTTCGCTTGCGCTCCCCTCCAATTCTAACTTCTCCAACACCATCAACAGTTTCCAGACGTTTTTTAATAATATTTCTTGCATACTGATTCAGTTGCTGCAGAGTGCGATCCCCACTGAGCGTAAGCCACAGAACCGGCATGGCGCCAAACTCCACCTTGGCGACCACCGGCGGATCCGCTTTCTCCGGCAGTTCAGGCAATACCTGGTTTACCTTGGCCTGAACCTCGTTGAAAGCCACGTCGACTGATTTTTCCAGGCCGAAACGCACTACGATAACCGACACGCCCGGGGCGGAAGTTGACTGGATGTGATCAATACCCGGAACACTATTGACTGAAGATTCGAGAATGTTGGCGATGCTGGAATCGATGATTTCCGGACTCGCACCCGGCAAAATGGTTCTCACCGAAACCATGGGGAAGTCAATGTCCGGGTGACGATCAACCCCGATGCGGTCAAAACTGATTAAACCGAACAGCAACAGGACTGCGGAAAGCATGTAGGCCAGCACGTGGCGGTGAATTGACAGTTCCGGCAGGCTCATCCCAGCCTGACGTTTTTCCGCGCCGTTATTGACCGATCCTGATTCGCTCATAGCGCCGTTTCCTGCACGACAACCGGCGCGCCATCACTCAGGTAGTAGGCGCCCTCTTTGACAATTTCATCCCCGGCCTGCAGGCCTGACCTGATTTCAATCCAGCCATCACCTTTCTCACCCGTTTCGACGATCCGCTGTCGGGCATAGCCAGATTCGAAAACGTACACCACGTAACCGGCAGGACGCGACACCACAGAACGGGCCGGAACAACGACGGCATCCGGGCGCCTTTCCACTACGATACTGGCTTCGACAGTCGCTTCAGGGCGCCATTCTCCGGGGTTTTCCAGGTCTGCGATCACCATCAGCGAGCGGTTCATCAATCCCACCTGTGGTCTGATCTGAGTCACGGTCACTTCCAACACATGCCCGGGGTTGATCGGACTCTCGAGGAACAGGGTCTGTCCCAGTTTCAATTGGTACCCGACGGTTTCCGGAAACGGCAGCATGGCGCGCATGGATTGAGTGTCCGTGACCGTCACCATGTGGGTGCCGTTTTTTACAAAATCCCCGACGGATACATGCCGCGTTTCAACCACACCATCAACCGGCGACAACAGGCGGGCTTTAGCCAGCTGGTCCTCGGCAATCGCAAGATGTACTTCGGCTGCCAGTAATGAGGCCTGGTATACCGCCAGCTGGGCTTCTGCGTCATCCAGCCGTTCCTGTGGCATGACGTCTTTGGTCTTCAAATCACGATAACGGTCAACCCGGCGTTGCTCATTCGCGATGCTGGCCTTAAGGCGTTGTATTTCGGCCTGCGCCTCTCGCCTGGCCAGTTCGGTTTTGGTCGTGTCCAGCAAGACAAGAGTCTGACCCTCCTGCACCGCCTCACCTTCTTCAACCAGCACCTCAACCACCCGTGCTTCGATTTCAGCAGCCAGCGATGGTGTGTTTCGACTCACCAGGCGACCAACGGAATACAGCTCCACCAGTACTTCTTTTTGTTCAACCAGCGTGAGTTGCACCGGTACTGCTCTTGAAGCATTCGGCGAAGCGCCGCCTGTTTTTTCGCCGTCAGCTGAACCGCCGCAGGCAAGCAGCGATATTATCAGTATCAGTGCGAGCAGAATTTGCGGAAAATATCCTGGTAATTTAATCATGAGCGGCTTCCCCCTCTGCGTTTCAGGGGCTTTCGCGTTTCCAGCATTCCGTTGAGCAGAACATCGGACATACCCTCGCTGAACTGATCAGGCCGATGTGCAAATTCTGCTTCTGGAAAATGCTTCAGGATTTCCTGCGCCTGAAAGAAAAAGGCATTGGCGCCCAATAGAAGCACCACGCACAGGGCCGGCTCGAGATCCTTGCGCAACACGCCTGCCTCCTGCCCCGCCCGCATAATATTGACCATCCGCTGATTGATTCTGCCAAACACATCTTCAGAAAGTTTTCTGCTTCTTTCCTCATCGCCCGAAAAAGCCTCGCGGAGAATTACTTTGGCAGCATTCTTCCTGTCGAAGAGGTGCGCAAGATGCGCCTTTGCAAATTCAACCAGCCTCTGATCAAATTCACCTTTACTGTCCGCCAGTTGCTCGATGAGCAAAGCCGTCTCAGAGACACTGGACTCCACGATTGCGCGGTACAGAGAATCCTTGGAAGAGAAATGGTGGTAAATATTGGCCTTGCTGACTCCCGCTTCCAGGGCGATGGTCCGCATGGATACCCCGTCGTAACCCTGTTGGGCGAAAAGTCTCTCAGCCGCCTGCAGGATAGCCAGCTCCCCGGCTGCCTGAACGGGACTGTCACCCGAATTTTGAACTGCTTGCATCATTGTATTCCTGGGCTCTCTTAGAACTGACCGTCCGGTCGGTCAGTAATTATCGCGCATTCAGGTAACTTTTTCAATGAAGGAAACAGGGCAAATCTCTACTTCAGCATGACAGCCTAAACGACCTGATACATAACAGGCCGCAGGCTGCTCCGTGCTATTCTCTGGTCTGGTAAAAATCCTGGAGTAGAGTCTTGGAATTAACTGGATATCTGGTCGAGATGGTTAATCAAATGGCTTCAGACCTGTTCATCTCGGTCGGCGCCGCACCGATGATTAATGTCGAAGGCAAAATGTATGCTCTGGATGATAATGTGCTTGACGAGGATTCGGCACGAACACTGATCACCTCCATCCTGACCGCTGAACAGCTTGCAACCTTGGAAGAGAATCTTGAACTGAATATGGCGCTGCAGGTGCCGGAAGCGGGCCGCTTCAGGGTGAATCTATTCTATCAGCGCGGTGCACCGGCGGCGGTTTGCCGTTTTATCAGAGACAAAATTCTCTCCGTTTCCCAGTTGGGTTTGCCGGAGAAGCTGAACGATATCATTATGGGCGAACGAGGCCTGGTGTTGGTTGTTGGTGGAACCGGCACGGGGAAGTCAACCACGCTCGCGGCGATGATCGACTACCGTGCCAAAAACCAGGGCGGCCATATTCTATCTATCGAAGACCCCATCGAGTTTATCCACAGTCACGGCAAATCCCTGGTGAACCAGCGTGAAGT
>Ga0055584_100005300_pt1 | contig 12642 bp, 17 predicted proteins | sample OSDHelmetaG_FD_58716 | JGI IMG/M metagenome (GOLD analysis project Ga0055584, IMG submission 58716) | Pelagic marine sediment microbial communities from the LTER site Helgoland, North Sea, for post-phytoplankton bloom and carbon turnover... | ecosystem: Environmental > Aquatic > Marine >... | reverse complement strand
GATTTGGATCTAAAATTAAGTCCCAATAGCTTCAGACATGCTTATGCAACATCTTACTTTTACGATACTCTTTGTGTTAATAATTCTTTAGAGCATGAAAGTATTAACATGACATCGAAATATATAAAATAAATTTTTCGTTCTTATTCATCAACTATGTCGTTTATTACCAAAGTTATTGGATAAATAGCACCTAAAATAGAACAGTAATATTTATTAATCGTGTAATATGTCACTTAAAACAGAGTGACATTTTCTATTTAGTTAGTCACATTGATAGTATGTGTCTATCTGGTTTTCACACTTTCTCTTCTGATGCTTAAACTAAAGTCCCCGCTGTACAGTGCGAACTTTCTATGTCTTGTCAGTCGGGCTGATTGGCAGTAAACAAGCTTAAAATCACTAATCGCGACAAGAAAACTCATGACCCCCATGATATAACAAATTTATTACCAGATACTTTTTCTATACCTTCAAAATAATATGAACGACCTGTTTCATCTACTAATTCATCAACTAAATCGTTTAATTTTGTTATCAACTCAATCAATTCTTCAAAAGTTACCTTGTTGCCATTTTCTCCGAGAATATATGAATCATTTCCTTTATCTGATTCTTTCATGTTTATATTATGACTATAAATTCTTGAATCTATTTCAAATGGGCCTTTTTTACCGACTATTTCATTTGCTACAACTAAAATCTCTGCTGCTGAATATAAATCACTCATGTTTAACTATCTTTTTTAAGTGAAACCTACGAGGGAATTTAATGGAACCCTTTCCCTATTGCAATACTAATTCTTTAATAAAAAAATTAAAAAGCATTAAAAAGCATTAAAAAGCAAAAATTTAGAGTTTATTAATAATATGGGCTATAGAATATTTAGTATTTTAAATAATTGAATTAAAAATCGCATTTTATTTTATTCATGTAGGTGCAGATTTCGTTTTTACTATTGGTAGTTTTAAGCAACCCCGGTAATTTGTTCATTGATGAATTATAAAAATAATAGTCTGAGGTGAAACAACATAATTACAAAACAAGTCACGATAAAATAAAGGATTACATAGCTAGTTCCGCAGCTCGCTGCGAGGGATTTAATGAATATTCTCTGCATATAGGACTAAACTAAGCAGCTTCCGCACATATACACCTCAGCATTATTAAATAACATCGTTAAAAGTTAATTTTAAATCTGTTAGCCACAAACCCGAAATTAAGGATTATGGCGTGAGGACTGAATAGTTATGGCCGGATTAATCTTTATATTTGGAAGGTATCGCTGCTTCACCCTGATACTTATTATCTGGGAATATTTTATAGTTGTGATAGCTGCCTTTGATATTTTTTATTGCATCTTTAGCAAGTATAAAACCGTGTAAATATAAAGAATCAATAGCTTCCTGAGGTGTTGAAACTACCGAAATGCTTAATGGCTTAATGAGTTTGTTTTTGTCATCAAACACATCATCCCAATCTTTTTCCATCACAAATAATTCTTTCTCTTTACTCGATTGGTAATCACCATCTACTGTATCGTCATGTGTAATGAGTAAAGATATGGACCAGCTTTTCCCCTAAACATATTCATCGCAGCGTCAAATCGTTGTTTAGGACTGTTTTGAAAATCGTAAGAGTTAATTTTAAGGGTTCGGTACTCATTGTATATTTGGTAAAAAGAAGAAGTTAAGTCAGTGTTTCTACCTTTTTTTTGTACAACGCTAAAAACTTATCGATTTCTTCAGAAATATTCTTAGGATAATGATGCTGTTTCTTAGCTCTTTTTAGCCACTGACCCCAAAATAATGTTTCACTACCCGGTGAACGGGTTACACTTCCCACTTGTTGTTCTGATTTTAATGCAATTAAACTGCCCAAAATCATATTGATAAGATCTGCTTGATATATATTTTCTTCTTTACTCATTAATATACCATTGTTACGAATCATGCGTCGTCGAGAAATTAAGTTGTACCTGAGGGGGGTCGCATTTACGCCTTATCTGATCAAAATTTCAACTATTCTGTTATGGGATTTGGAAATGGGGAGTCATTCATGCCGCAACGTGTAAATACGCATAATTGATGAGAATATGTGGCAAAACCAGCTTCTGCTTGCTTTTGAGAGCAAAGGTTAACTGCTCTTTATAATGCTAAGTTAGCAGCCTCAAACTCCCTTAGCTCAGAAGAATGTTGTAAATAATCACCTTCTGTTAATACGGAATACTTCTTATCAAATACTATCATTTCACCATCAAATTCAACATCAGCATCTTCTACTAGCCCTACAATTAATTGTTGTTCTGGTGCTCTTTGTTTATAAATAAAGTCTAACATTTTCTTCAAGTTATCAGGGTCTTGTTCTTGCTGATTTGGAGAATCAATAATTATAGGAAATAATGTAGAGTTGCCGTTTTTCCTTATCGCAGTTTGAGTTGCAAAAAAGTAAGCTAAAACTGCTCTAGGCAAATCACTACCACTTTCCTCAAGTGTCGATGTGATATTCTTAAATGCATTATCATTTAATGAGTGAACACCTAACTTACTAGTAAATTTGCGTAAAATTTCACCATACTCTTTAATGATTTCTCTTCGCATTTCTGGAGTATCAAACCTCTCCATGTCTTCACCAATCTTAGTAATATCATCCGAAATATTAGAAAGAATCAGGTTTTGCTCTTTTTCTTCAATTTTTAAATGCTTAATTAACGACTTTTTACCCTCAATATTGACGAGATCTTGTAACTTAATAGAACCTTGCTTTTTTGCCAGCAAATCATTTATTGAATCTTGCTGTGCAGCAAGGGAGGACAATGCCCCTCCTTCATCATCAATGTTTTTTTGTACTTTTGTTAAGTCATCTCTCAAAGACACGAGTAAGTCTGTACAAGTTTCTGTATCTTGAGCTATTTCAAAACGCTCAACAAAGGAGTTATCATATTCTGCACCACAGGTTGGACAACCAATTGTTGAACAATCATGATTGAGTGCATATTTATAATCATCACTTAACTCATCATGAGTTCTAGCAACAATTTCAATCTGTGCAGTCAGTCGAATTTTCTCTGTTTTTAGGCCAGTTAACTTCTCTTTATATTTCTGTTCTTTATCTTTTAATTCGTTACACAGCTCTAACAGAGTATTAATTTCAGCCTTAAACTCATTTATATCAATGTTAAAGTCTACATGTGACAAATCTTTTAAAGCTCTTTCTTTAATTGAATTAATTGACGTAACTTGTCTTAATGGTTCCTGCCTGTCAGCTTCAGCTTTTTTCTTTTTGGTTTCAAGTGCGTACCATTTATCAGGTCTCAAACCAAAATGATAGCCTGTTACTCTTTGCTTCCAATTGGAAAATTGCCCCAGATTAGTAAATGAAGACCATGTATCTGACCAACCTTTGTCTTGATCGATATAAAAGGGTAATAGTAAATATGCTGGCGGTGGAGTTACTGCTTTACCATCTCTATCTGCTAGTTTTAAGTTAAACCTAAATATTCTAGCAAGAGCAGGTCCTAACTCATTTGTAATACTGGAATAAGTCCCAATTAGGTTCTTATATGAGTCGAATAAAGAAAAAGAATTTTTATGCCTATATATGGAATAAGCAACCCCATCAAGGGTAAATTTAATCAACGTAATTACATCAGCATCCTTCCATTTTCTATGGCGCTTATGTGGGTTTGTACCAAAGCAATAAGGAATACTTTTGATTACTGAAGATTTTCCTGTATCGTTAGCACCTTTAATTACTGTTACTTTCGGATGAAAGTTTATCTTTCTCGCTTTCTTTTCTCGATGCGATACGAGAAGCATGCTTTTTAACTGCAAGTTTCTCATTTTGTTTAACCCTCAAGTTCCGTACTAGTCGTCGATACTGGATCATAATTAATTACCTCATAAACTGTTGCAGCTTTAATATACTCATCAGAATAACCTGATTTATCTTTAACAGCATCAAGCGATGCTTTCATTAAAATATCCATACTTACATTTTCATCCATATTAAGTTGCTGTGTAACGGATTGGGTTATATCTGATTGAATGGCTAGCAATTGTTCATTTACTACATTCATTCGATCAATAATATATGTATCCCAGTTTTGTTTTATCCTACGCTGAACTAAAGGGCCTATACCGCATGTGGACAAATGTTGGACTGCTTCCAACCACGACTCATTTGATGTCCGACTTTGAGCAACTAAGCCCGTCATATGAGAAAACTCTGTTCTACTGATTGACTTACGTTTCCTAAGCTCATTTTTAGATTTAGGAACTTCTTCATAATTAGTTTTTCTTCGAATTTCATCAAAAATAGTCTGATACGCAAGGGTAATATGAGCTGGCCTATCAGGATATTGTGCATTAAAAAAGTCTACTAATTTGCCTTTTGTAAGTTGTTCATGATCTTCTAGGCGTAACGGTGATTTAACCAAAAACACTTTATTTAAGCCTTCTAAATCACAAAAACTACTGTTTTCACCTTTTACTGCATTCCAAACCTTCTCTTTCTCTTTAAGTGCAAGCTGTTTAAAAGAAATTAAGTTGTAGTCTAGTCCTTTATTACCACATTCTAGCTTATTTGAAACGCCTTGGTTTGAAGTAAAAACAAGCTCTTCAGTGTTGTTTGGAAATAAATCTTGATTGCTATATAACTTACCGATAATTGAACTAAGCTTGTCGTCAGTTTTATTTTTTATCAGTGCATTAACTGTCCAATTGCCACTTTTTTTGGATTTAACCTGATAGAACTTTGCTGATGATGGCGAAGACTCTGAGTTGAGGACAGCGATATCCTCATGATGTTCAAACACCATAAGGAAGTCTTCACCTTTTAGTTGAAGATCAATTAATTCACAGAATGCCCAATTCTTTTGGTAATCAAATCTGTTAGATGAACTAGCACCACTAGATTCTCTAGGACGTTGCTGCGCAAAATTATCTAAAAATTCTCCCAAGACTTAATCCCTATTTTTATTCAATAATTTCCATACAATGCCTAATATGACACTAACATACTAATTAGCTTTGATAAAACATATCACCATCAAATAAATGCATGTTTGATATTGAACAATAAAAGCCCTGTACTTGAGGCTTTGAATTCATAATCTAAAACCCATAGAATTTTCCTAATGCCGTACCAAGGAAGCCACCAGCAGCACCAATACCAACGTTCCATGTACCAGAAGCCGCCTTACCAACCATGTAACCGACCCATTCACTTACCTTGGCACCATACGAGCCATTATCAGGTGAAATAACCTTAGCGTCTTCCTCTATGGCATTTTGAAGGTTTCCAATATCAGAGAACTCTACACCTAAATCATCTTTAAGATGTTTTGCTAATGATTCAAAATTATTCTTCTCAATTTTAATGGTATTCGTTTGGTTAACCGTACTGTCGGTTACATTGCCAAGCACACCTTGGAAATTTTCAATAGTGATATTTTTAAGCCCGTCAGCCTGTTTCTTTTCATCGCTTGAAAAACTCATACCTTCCCCTATTATTCCCGCCTCCTCAAAACCAAGTGCTACCTGTAATACCTTATTGCGAATGCTGTCCAATATGCCATGCACGTGTGATACAGATGCACGTCTTATTGGCGGCAGGTTATACCCACCAGTATTGCCGTTAATATAGGCAGCATCTTCACCTGAAAAAGGTAAATTAAGGTAGCCGTCAACGTGTTTATCTAACAGTGCTTTTAGGCTACCAACAGACTGTACAATCGGAATACTTGTAAAGTGTTTTTCTATTTTAGCATCTTCGATATGTAGGGGAATCAAGCCGTTATATGGGTTATTAAGGTGCAAGGTACAATTAATAATTCGATATTTTGGAACGTCTGCTGGGGTATCATAGCCATTCAACTCACTATTAACCCACTTTTCAAAATCAGGAAGCTTCAGTTTTTTGGATACAACTAGGCATTTTCGTAATAAATCGGTAACGTTAGATGATTCACTTGTTGCCAGCGATTGGATTTCAGTGATTAAAGATGTATTATTCCTTGAAAAAATTGACATGTAGATCCATTAGGCTTATTGGTATTCTTATTATCAGTATATGTATGGTCAATTAGTTGATAATTCAACTGTAATGAATGGCTCTTCGAACAAAATGGTCAGAGTAATTTATCATCACTTTAACCATTCAATTTTAATTAACTGGTATCAGATATTCTCCAAGCCACAACATCACTCATGATGATTCATCAATAACGCACTTATCATGAGTAACTTCTTCTTTGTTGCTATATTTCTTACCTATCAACAGTCAGTCAATTACACTTACTGCACGATGATGGATTGTAAAACTTAGTAGCACTGAGGTAGGCTTCAATTTTAGAGCCAATAAAAAGCCCTGCACGCGAGGCTTTGGATTCAATGTACCACAAACTTATGATCTGCCCCCCTTCCAAACAGGAACGAGTAATTAAATTTTCATGACAATCAAATTTTCGAAATTAATTAAGGTCAATTCAATTGCCTTTGGTTAAATTTACTTTTTATTAGCAACAGGTGATATAAAGTATTCTTTTCTATATACGTATAGTACTTGTTTAAAGAACCATCAACAGCCTTATTCAGATACAATATAGTATATCGAAGGCGTAGTAAGAACATGAACATCTGGATCTACAAATGATTTCTTTTGCAAAAAAGATTAAGTCATAGCAAATTAAAAATATTTGTAGATTTAGCTGGCAAATCTACAAAAGGATGCTTCTTATTATTGCTCTTCCCTTACTTTTTAGTATTATTCATTCAGAAAATTTAAACTCAAAAGGAATAATAAAGTGAATAAGTCTGAATTAATTGAAAAAATAGCTATTGGCGCTGACATCACTAAGGCATCAGCCGGACGTGCTTTAGATAGTTTTATAGCAACAGTAACAGAAGAGTTAGCTGGAGGTGGTGAAGTTGCGTTGGTAGGTTTTGGTACTTATAAAGTCAATGACCGTGCAGCTCGTAAAGGCCGTAATCCTCAAACAGGTGCTGAAATTCAAATTGCAGCAGCTAAAGTTCCTAGCTTTAAAGCAGGTAAAGCTCTTAAAGACAGTTGCAATAACTGATAATTTTGCGCATAAACATAAATGGATACTGGTGCAGTATCCATTTTCAATCTCCTATTGTCCGCTTATTGTTCTATGCTTGTAAGTTTGCTCTATTTCTTAGGGGATAACCTAAAATGTAAATCATTTACAGCTTGTACAAATTTTCAAATTGTTCCCAATCATCAAACTCAGCAATAGATCCATTGTAAGCCTCATCTTCTGGGCCTATTCTTAACTCAGGAACACCATGATTATCCACGACTTCTACTCACATTAAAATCTACTACCTTTGTTATCATTAGCGGTTTTGCTCCATATCAGAAACTTTTGTATTCTTAGTTAATGCCGTTAATGGTTTTACTCTTTGCTTTTCCAACAATCTATCTGTTCTAGCAGGAACAGGTAAACCTTGGCTAAAAATCCAATAAGTCATAGTTTATAATTTCCATGGTCAGATAAAACACGTAATATTTAATCCCTTGCCTTAACAGGCAAACATTCCTATTTCTTTTACTAGTATCAATCCCATAGAATAGGCTTGTAAACTATCTGTTTTCTGTTTCACTAAATATCCTTAATTTCCTGTTCATAAGCTCACTAAATTTAGATTGTCTTATTTACTCTTGCTGCCTACAAAGTTATATATTGGCACCCAAATTAAGGTGATATACCAACCATACAGATAACTTTCTACCAAACCTAAAAAGAAACTTTGCCAAGTAATCCATTCAAATCCAGGTAACAGCTTCAACCACAGTGAATACATCGCATGTTCAGGGAACATCAAATCAAAAACAACGCAAATAACAAAGGTTGAAGCAATAAGAAAACTAGTCGCATGACCAAACGCTTTCAATGAAATTTTATGAGTCATGTTTTCTTTCCTTTTCAGCTAACAAAACAATATTAGATTTTTCAACATATTTATCAGGATTATTGTCAAATTCATCAAGACATTCCTTTGAACAAAAACGAAATAAATGCCCTTGCTGAAGTTTGCCATACCCTTGTTCTTCTTCGATTCTAGCTCCACAGACAGGATCTATAGTAGGGGCTGATACAACTTTCTTCTTATGATGTCCATGAGCAGTATGAGCACCACAACCAAAGCGCATTAGAAAATAAAATAGCCCTGCATATAGCAATAAAGTAAATAAACCTTCCATAACAATTCTCCTCAATAGGATTAAGTAAATCTCACTTAATATGCCACTTAAATTCAAGTGATGTTGCGTGGTATGAAACCGCTATACCACGCAATAGACTAATAGTTAATTATTCAGTTGCACCATATCGTGTTTTTTAATATCTCCTGTTAAGACCGTTACTTTGGCAAAATGCTCATTGATTATTTTATCGATTTTAACCTGACCAATATCTAACTTTTTGAAAGATGCGGCTCCTTCTTCCCAGTCATCATTGGTAACAATGCGATATGCAGTCAATATTTGGCCAACCTCAGCACCATTTGCTTCACCAACACAAACAACAACTTCATTATTTGTAGATACAACTTGTCCGCTCATCAAATATTCATGTGAAAATTCACTATTCGCACACCCTGTAACAACAAGCGCAATTACACTTACAACCACTAATTTTGATATTTTATTTAACATGATCATTTCCTCATTTTTGTAAATTAAAAGTTATTTTTTACCTGCACCTGGAGGTGATTTATGACAACTCCAAGGTGTATGTTCTGAGTTGTCTTTTAAGTTCTGATCGACAAATTTGTAGTAGTCCTCTTTAGTATGAGTCCACCAGTCATTATGGATATCAGCTCCATGTTTTTTAATTACCTCCTCAATGCCATCCAAATTTATATTCGTCGCATCATATGCAAGATAAATTGATTTTTCTTCCGTATTGAAACTAGCTTCATCAATACCAAAAAGATGATCAATCTCTTCCATTAATGCACTTCTGTTGTCTTCGGTTACATTACTTAGTCTCAAATTTCTAGTAACTAAATTTGCTTCTTTTACGCCTACTCTATGGTCAAAATCACTCATGATTTTCTCCTTGCTTCTTATATGGTGTATTTAAATTAAACTTGGGTATCCAAGCGGGGGTTTTACTCATGTAACTCAGGTATTCATCTCCAAACTCACTAATAACCATGCCCTCTTCTTTATTAGAAAGTTGCACATAGACAACTAACAAAATTGGAAACATGACTAATGTTGGGATAGTTGGCCATTGCAATAAAAAACCAAACATGATCAATATGAAAGCGACATACTGGGGATGTCTACAACGTGCATACCAACCTGAAGTTGCCAAGACTTTAGTTTTTTGTGCTTGATGTAGGACATTCCATGCTGAAGATAAGATGAAAAAACCTAAAATAATGAATACATTACTCGCTATATGTAGAGGGTCCCAATGAGCATTACCTTCAAAACCAAAAAACGTATGCAATAAGTGACCATTTTCATGAGCGAAAAAATCAATACCTGGATAATTCTCTGTAAGCCAACCAGACAAAAAATAGATAGTTAACGGAAAACCATACATTTCAGTAAACAAAGCGACAATAAAAGCCGAAAATGCTCCTAAAGTTCGCCAATCTGTCTTAGTTTGTGGTTTGGCAAAACTAAAAGCGAAAAAAATAAAAATTGCCGAGTTAAGGAGTACTAATGTCCACATTCCGTAATCACCGTTCATTACTATTCTCCTTGGGTACTTTTTCTTCTCTACCTGCCTTTAGTCCTTCTATGTAGCCATCCCTATAAGCACCATTTTTATCTGTAATTTCTTGAAATGAAGCAGGATCATCTTTTTCCTGTGAAACATGTTTATGCTTTCCATGACTTCCATGCATGAACACATGCATTAAAGGACAGAGCAATAAGATTAAAAATGGTAAAAATTGAAAGAAATGCTGGGTATGCTCCATCAATAAAAAATAGGAAGCTGCACTAATTAATCCAAGCGCAGCCCAACCTGAAGGAGTGGACCAAAATGAACGTGGTTGATTACTCATTGCTCTCTCCAGACGAGGAGTTTTCAGGTGGAATACTGAAATTAAAATTATTAACTTGCACAGGTGTTTGTTGATAAACCCAAAACAACTCATCAACCGTTGTTATCGCTACAAGCCCTTCGCTATTTAGGGCTACATCTGCTGTTTTCATGATTAAGGTGGCTATTTGTGTGGCGTGCTCTTCACTGGTATATATTTCAATCTGTTTATGGGTAACCAATTCATCTTTTGAAAACGTATTGCAATAATTACCTCGGCCAGTGACCGGATGAATTGTGAAACCAGTGACACTATGCTCACAAAGCACTTTTGCGACATTATCCAATTGCATTTCATTAATGATCGCGGTTATTTTTTTAATAGTCATAAATTACTCCTTTTCAACAATTAAGGTGCCCGTATACATTTTCATAGGACAATGAAATAAATACTCCCCTGTTAACATCGACGGAAGTTCTATTGTTTTATTGGTATCTAATGGTAGCTCTTCACTAATTTCAAACGCAGGAAATAAAACAGTCGCGGCACAAGGGCTACCGTCTTTTCTTAAAAATTGAAGCGTTGTTTTTTTACCTTCAAGAACTTTTATTCTGGAAGGTTCATATATACCGTTATTAACCACTACGGTTATATTCTCACCACTAGCATCAACTGCTTTTTCTGGTTTGTATAGCCAAAACCACCATACAACTAAGGTTATGAGCACCAAACCGATTAAATTTATTATCATCATTTCTAATTATCCTAATAGTTGAATTAATGTTCTTGCGGTTTAAAGAAGCGTAATCGGTTTGCATTTGTCACCACCGTTAATGATGAAAATGCCATTGCAGCTCCAGCAATTACAGGGTTAAGTAGAAGTCCGAAAAACGGGTACAATAAACCTGCGGCAAAAGGAACCCCTGCCACGTTGTATATAAAAGCCCCAAATAGATTTTGTTTAATATTGCGTAAGGTCGCTTTACTCACTGCAATAGCATCAGCCAGCCCATGCAATGAACCACGCATTAAAGTGATATCAGCACTTTCTATCGCAACATCTGTCCCTGTTCCAATAGCAAATCCGACATTGGCCAACGCCAATGCTGGGGCATCATTAATACCATCTCCCGTCATTCCCACTATTTCACCTTGCGCTTGTAACTCGGCAACTTTATTTGACTTATCTTCAGGGAGCACTTCGGCAAAAACTTCGGTAATACCTACTTTTTTAGCAACTGCATTAGCGGTAGCCCTATTATCGCCAGTAAGCATTACCACACGAATACCATTAGCCTGTAATCGCTTGATAGCTGAAACAGAGTCTGTTTTTATTGGATCAGAAATGGCAATAATTGCAGCAAGTTTTTTATTAATAGCTAGATACATAGGTGTTTTTGCTTCATCAGCAAGTTTTTGTGCCTTTTCAACATACTCCATTAGCACTACACCATTTTTTAACATCAGCTTTTGATTACCGAATAGCAATTCTTGCCCGTTGAATGTTGCTTGAACCCCAGACCCAGCAATCGCATGAAAATCAGTTACTGTTTCAGGGTCAATACCATGTTCAATTGTTGACTCAACAATAGCTTGAGCTAATGGATGCTCAGAGCCACTTTCAATACTGGAGGCTACCGTCAAAATATAGTTTTCGCTGTATGATTCATCCGCAATAAGAACATCAGTGACTTTAGGTGCACCTTCAGTGATAGTGCCCGTTTTATCTAGAATCATAGCGGTGATTCTAGAAGCGGTTTGCAATGCTTCTCCATTACGAATAAGTACACCTGCTTCAGCGGCTTTACCGACACCTACCATAGCGGACATAGGGGTTGCTAACCCAAGCGCACAAGGACAAGCTATAATTAATACAGTCGTCGCTGAAACAACAGCAAAAGCTAATGCGGGATCAGGTCCAAAATTTAGCCAAGCTAGCGCACTAACGATTGCAATAATCATAACAACGGGCACAAAATATGCTGAAATAACATCTGCTAAGCGGCCAATTGGAGGCTTAGAATTTTGTGCTCGTTTAACCATATTAATAATTTGTGCTAATGCCGTATCCTTTCCAACACGAGTAGCCTTAAATAATACTGAACCAGTTTTATTTAGTGTCCCTGCAACAACTTCATCTTCTTCAACTTTTTCAACAGGCATTGGTTCACCTGTTAACATAGATTCATCTATCGATGTATGCCCTTGAATGACAATTCCATCTACCGAGATTTTCTCTCCTGGTCTTACTCGGACAATATCATTTAGTAATACCTGCTCAATTGCGATATCAATTTCTTTATTATCACGCACGACACGAGCCGTTTTAGCTTGAAGACCTATCAAGCGTTTTATTGCTTCACTTGTCCGCCCTCGTGCTTTTACTTCCAATGCAAGCCCTAGATCAATCAAACCAATGATCATTGCAGTTGCTTCAAAATAGACATGCCTAGCCATTTCAGGTAATACCATTGGAAAAAACACCACTACCATTGAGTAAATCCAAGCAGTTCCCGTTCCTAATGCAATTAAAGTATCCATATTGGCGGTATGATTTGTAAAAGACTTCCAAGCACCAACATAAAAATGTTTACCTGAAAAATACATAATG
>Ga0055584_100005299_pt1 | contig 12645 bp, 11 predicted proteins | sample OSDHelmetaG_FD_58716 | JGI IMG/M metagenome (GOLD analysis project Ga0055584, IMG submission 58716) | Pelagic marine sediment microbial communities from the LTER site Helgoland, North Sea, for post-phytoplankton bloom and carbon turnover... | ecosystem: Environmental > Aquatic > Marine >... | reverse complement strand
TACGAATTGTCGATGATAATGGGAATCAGGCAGTTTTTAAAGTTATTAAATCATAAAATTTAAAAGTCAACTCTAATAATTCTGGTATTTGGTTTTGTTCCAAATCAGTAGTAAAATATTTCATTGTATTTAGAATATTCATACCTTTTTATTTCAATCAAGTTTTTTCAACTTATTATTTTAAATTTATTCTTCTGAATATGTGTGATTTATAAATTATATCAAAAAATAAATTCTTTTATAGGGGGAATTATTGATATATAATTGTTTAATAACCGAAGCAACATTACTAATAACGCTTCAATCGAAAAACGGGAAAATTGCTATGAAAAACAAAGTGAATTTATTCTTATTAAAAGAAAATATTTACGCCGTTAAAGATTGATCTCCTTTCTCCTCTGATTAAGGAAATATAAAAGGACATGATTAGTATAAGTTTAGAGTTTAGTTAGTAAAAAATCGGCCTTTCGGCCGATTTTTTTATGCTAAATATTAAGAGTCTAATAAATATTAATTACTTCCAATTTTCACCTTTTTGTTCTAAGGCGGCAATTAAAATATCCTTTTGACTTATTTGCCCTACTAGCTTGCCATTTTCAACAATCGGGAAACGTCTGTGTTTTGCTTTCAAAAACTTTTCAGCAGCTTCAAAAATATTTAATTTTCCATCGATAGTGTCAACATTTTTTATCATATGTTTATCTACCGTATTATTATCTATTGGCATATTATAATATCTACTTTCTGAAATATGTTTAATACAATCACCTTCGGAAATAATTCCTAACAATTCATTTTTATCATTGACTACGGGCCCGCCGGAGATTCTATTTTTTATTAATGATTCTACGACTTCAGAAACAGGCTGGTCAGGCCTAAATGTAATCAGTTTAGTGGTCATATAATCAGAAACCAACGCTGGTTTTAAATCTTCTTTTTGCGGTTGATTCCTTCGTCCTTGAAAACTTTTAATTGCCATAATAATGTTTTTTGCATTTCGATAAATGTAATGATAAATTCTTTAAAATAAAAGTGTTAATTTAGACATTAATAAATCCTGACCTAATTTATCAATAAAATGATTCTTAAAAAAAAATACACATCAACCGTTTCTTTTTTAATTATTGTAACAGCCATATACTTTAGTTTTTCTTCTTTAATGCCTCAAAAAATTAGTGATTATTCAACTCCCTTAACTGAATTCTCAACTGAAAGAGCTTTAATTCATTTAGAAGAAATAACAAAAAAACCACATTTTGTAGGAACGAATGAACATGAAAAAGTTCAATTTTATATCGTAAAGCAATTACTGGAGTTAGGTATAGAAACTGAGGTTCAAGACCAGGTTGCTTTCAATAAAAACTGGCTTGCTGGTGCAAATACACAGAATATATTAGCCAGAATAAAGGGTACTGATAACAGTAAAGCTTTACTCTTACTGACACATTATGATTCTCAACCTCATTCATCTTTAGGAGCCAGTGATGCAGGAAGTGGTGTGGTAACAATTTTGGAAGGTTTACGAGCCTATTTAGCGACAAATAAACAACCAAAAAATGATATTATTATTTTATTTTCTGACGCCGAAGAATTAGGGTTATTAGGGGCTCGTGCCTTTGTAAATAATCACCTTTGGGCTAAAGATGTTGGTTTGGTTCTTAATTTTGAAGCCCGAGGAAGCGGTGGCCCAAGTTCTATGCTAATAGAAACCAATGGCGGCAATAAAAACTTAATTAGAAATTTTAGTAAAGCAAACCCCAAATTCCCAGTTGGCAATTCATTCTTGTATAGTATTTATAAGATGTTACCAAACGATACCGATCTCACCATTTTTAGGGAAGATGGAGACATAGATGGTTTTAATTTTGCCTTTTTTAGTGACCATTTTGACTATCATACTGCTCAGGATTCTTATGATAGATTGGATAGAAATTCTCTTGAACATCAAGCTTCCTATTTAATGCCATTACTCAACTATTTTGGCGATGCTGATCTCGCTAATTTAAAATCTGACACTGATTTTATATATTTTAATTTGCCAATAATTGGAATGGTATATTACCCATTTTCGTTAATTATACCATTTTTAATAATAGCAATACTCTTGTTTTTCGGATCGATATTTTATGGAGTTAAAAAGCATAAACTGAATGTGAAGTATATTTTTATAGGATTTGTTCCATTTATTGTTTCATTATTACTTTCGGGAATACTTGCATATTTTGGATGGAAATTACTTTTAAAAATTCATCCTCAATATAATGACATCTTACAAGGATTCATGTATAATGGCTATTTATACATTGCTGCTTTTTCCACAATTACCATAGCAATTTCTTTCTTGGTATATCATAAATATTTCAAAGATACATTCACTATAAATCTTATTATAGCGCCAATTTGTTTTTGGATTCTTATAAATATCGTGGCTGCCATATTTCTAAAAGGTGCTGGTTACTTCATTATAGCAGTTTTATATGGCTTAATATCCTTGACAATTTTAATAGTTTCTAAAAAATCAGTTCAGTACAAGCAAATCTTATTGACTATTCTTTCAATACCCATTTTCCTAATTTTTGTACCCTTGATACAATTGTTCCCGGTCGGATTAGGTTTAAAAGCGCTTATCGGCAGTACAACGTTGATAGTGTTACTTTTTGGGTTATTAATTCCTGTTTTTTCCATTTATAAAAACAGTAAAAGTCTTGGTAAATTATTTTTAGTGCTATCTGTAATTATTTTTATTTCGGCTTCTTTTAAATCAAGTTATAATATTGATCGAAAAATGCCTAATAGCATTATTTATTTGTTAGATGTTGATAAAAACAATGCTTATTGGGCGAGCTATGACGCTAAAATTGATGAATTTACAAAGCAATTTTTAGGTGAAAACCCTATTGAAGGAAGTATTGATAGTTCAATCTCAAAAAGTAAATACTATTCCACTGTTAAATTGCATCAAACTGCGGCCGTTCAAAACATTGCTCATCCCGAAGTAAACATAATTTCAGATACTACAATTTATGATGACAGAACTGTTCATTTTATAATTGAACCAAAACGAAAAGCAAATAGGATAGAGCTGATTACGAATAAAAAAATTCAACTCAAAACTTTTAAGGTGAATGGAGTTTCCCTTTCAGCAAAAAAGGGAAGTGATTATGTTTTAACAAGAGATAAGAACAAAACCCTGTTGCAATACTACTTAATAGATAACCAAGAAATTTTAGAGATTGAATTATCAATTAGTAAAAATGATCCTATAGATCTAACAATATATGAGGCATCGTATGATTTGCTTACTAACCCTAATTTTTCAATTACTCCGAGAAACAAAATTATGATGCCTAAACCATTTGTAGTTAATGATGCCATTGTTGTGAAAAAACAAGTTAATCTCAACTAAAATAGTTTTATAAGTTTTATCTTTGGTTTTCCAAAAATAAATCCACTATGACAACTATTGATAATTTTAATTTTGATAACAAAAAGGCATTAATAAGAGTTGATTTTAATGTTCCTTTAGATGAAAATTTCAATGTAACTGATACAACCAGAATTGTTTCTGCAAAACCTACAATCCTTAAAGTTTTAGAAGACGGCGGAAGTTGTGTTTTAATGTCACATTTAGGTCGTCCAAAAGGCGTTACTCCTGAGTTTTCTTTAAGCCATATTGTAAAAACTGTTAGTGAAATTATCGGGGTCCAAGTAAAATTTATTGATGATTGCATTGGTGAAAAGGTTGAAAAGGCCGTTACTGAATTAGAACCAGGCGAGGTTTTACTTTTAGAAAACTTACGTTTTTATGATCAAGAGAAAAATGGTGATTTAGCATTTGCCGAAAAGCTTTCAAAATTAGGAGATATTTATGTGAATGATGCATTTGGCACAGCACATAGGGCCCATGCCTCAACCACCATTATTGCACAATTCTTCAAGGATAAGAAGTGCTTTGGCAGCTTATTAGCAAAAGAAATTGAAAGCATTAACAAAGTCTTTAAAGATAATAAGAAGCCCGTAACCGCAATACTTGGGGGGTCAAAGGTGTCTTCAAAAATTACCGTAATTAAAAATATTTTAGACAAAGTGGATCATCTTATCATAGGTGGCGGGATGAGCTTTACTTTCATTAAAGCCCTTGGAGGAAAAATTGGTGATTCCATCTGTGAAGATGACAAACAACAATTAGCATTAGAAATTTTAGAAGAGGCTGAAGCTAAAGGAGTAAAAGTCCATTTGCCAGTAGATGTAGTTGCTGCAGATGCGTTTAACAATGATGCCAATACACAATTTGTAGATATTAATCAAATTCCCGATGGGTGGCAAGGGTTGGATGCAGGACCAAAAACTAACGTAGGGTTTTCTTTTGTGATTGCCCAGTCAAAAACCATCTTATGGAATGGCCCTGTAGGTGTTTTTGAAATGTCAAAATTTGCCAAAGGAACGATTGAATTGGGTAATGCTATTGCTGAAGCAACAGCAGATGGAGCATTTTCACTTGTTGGTGGAGGTGATTCCGTTGCGGCTGTTAAACAATTTGGTTTCGAAAATAAAGTCAGCTACGTTTCAACCGGTGGGGGGGCTATGTTAGAAATGTTAGAAGGGAAAACCTTACCAGGAATCGAAGCGATATTGAATTAATGAAATACGTTATACTACCGAATACTGATATAAAAGTCAGCAAAATATGTCTAGGCACCATGACATGGGGCCAGCAAAATACTGAGTCTGAAGGTCATGAACAAATGGATTATGCTTTAGAAAAAGGTGTTAATTTTTTTGATACTGCCGAGGCGTATCCTGTTCCTGCTAGAGCAGAAACCTATGGCCGAACGGAAAAATATATTGGGACCTGGTTCAAAAAAACTCTAAACAGAGAAAAGATCATTCTCGCAAGTAAAGTTGCCGGGCCTGGAGATTATACGGCTCATATTAGGAAAACAGGATTTTCAAAAAGCGCAATTACAGAGGCTCTTAATGGCAGCTTAAAACGTTTACAAACCGATTATATAGATCTATATCAGTTACATTGGCCTGAAAGGCCTGTAAACTGTTTTGGTATTAGAGATTACCCCTATCAAGCAGAAACAAAATGGGAAGATAATTTTAAAGAAATTCTAGAAACATTAGATGAATTTATTAAGCAAGGTAAGATCAGAAATATTGGCCTTTCTAACGAATCTCCTTGGGGAACCATGCGTTATTTGGAAGAGTCAAAACAAAATAATTTACCTAGACCTATTACTATTCAAAATGCCTATTCACTACTACATAGAACCTTTGAAGCCGGACTTTCAGAAATATCCTTAAAAGAAAATATCGGTTTACTTCCTTATTCTCCCTTAGGGTTTGGAGTGTTGAGTGGGAAATATTTAAATGGTTTGCCAAAAGATTCACGTATTGCTTTATTTCCCAATTATAACAGATATAGTACTCCTGAATCAACCTTAGCCGTTAAAAAATATTTAGCTATTGCTGAAAAATATGGATTGACATTAGCACAATTATCCCTGGCCTTTATAAATCAATTACCTTTTGTTACCAGCAATATAATTGGTGCTACTAAAATGAGTCAGTTAAAAGAGAATATTGATAGCATAAATATTGATTTATCAGAAGAAATTATTAAAGAGGTCGATGCTGTTCATGCCGTAATGCCTAATCCAGCTGCTTAAGAATATGTCATTCCTAATAAAGTATGGTCTAACGAAGAATCTTGTCGCTTTTTTTAAGCAGATTCTTTGTTTTTCTCAGAATGGCAAATAATTTTAATAACCCAACTTTGTTCTCACTCTGTTTAAAACTTCATTAGCAACTTTTTTTGCTTTTTTGGCACCAATGGCTAAAGCATCATCAACTTCTTGTAAGTTATTCATATAATGATCGTACAATTCTCGTTCTTTAGCAAATTTAAAAATCAGCAATTCAAAAAATGCCTGTTTAGCATGCCCATATCCATAATTACCAGCTAAATAATTGTTACGCATTTCAGAGACCTGACTATCTGAGGCGACTAACTTATAAAGGGCAAACAAATTACAAGTATCTGGATTCTTGGGCTTTTCCAGAGGAGTACTGTCTGTTTGAATTTTCATAATCTGTTTTCTCAGCCTTTTATCATCTAAAAACAAATTGATAATATTATCACGTGATTTACTCATTTTTTCTCCATCTGTACCTGGTACTAACATTGTATCTTCTTGCAACTTCACCTCAGGCGGCACCAATATTTGTCCTACTTTATGGTTTATTCTATTGACAACATCGCGTGTCATTTCTAGATGTTGCGCCTGATCTTTACCAACAGGAACTATATCAGCATCATATAACAAAATATCAGCAGCCATTAGCATCGGGTATGAAAACAAACCTGCATTTACATCTTCTAACCTATCCGCTTTATCCTTAAAACTGTGTGCTAAGGTTAATCGTTGATATGGATAAAAACAACTTAAATACCAAGCTAACTCTGTTACTTGAGGAATATCACTTTGTCTATAAAAGACCGTTTTTGAAATGTCTAAGCCAAATGCCAGCCATGTTGCAGCCGTACTGTAGGTATTTTTCTTAATGATATTACCGTCTTTGATCTGTGTAAGGGTATGCATATCGGCAATAAACAGGAATGATTCATTCTTAGGATCGTTTGCCATTTCAATAGCCGGTATAATAGCTCCCAATAAATTGCCTAAATGTGGTGTTCCGGTACTTTGTACCCCTGTTAAAACTCTTGCCATTTACATTCGTTTTTTATTATCCAGTTTGAGTGAGATAAAAATCCATCTTTGATGGCAAAAATACATATTTAATAGGTAAAATTTATTCCCATTTTAAATTACTATTTTTGACCTTTATGATTATTCTGAAAAATATTTTTCGCATTGGCTGGCGAGCCTGGTTTTATGGCTGGGTTTTTTTTTCAATTCTTTTTGCCCTTCCCCTATTGTTCATTTTAATTTCTTATGATCGTTTTTATAAAGCCTTTTTTAAAGTTGCCATATTTTGGGGAAAAACTATTCTATTTGTTATGGGATTTAAACCCATAGTAGAAACTGAAGAAGAGATACAGCCTGATAAAAGTTATTTGTTTATTGCGAACCATGCTTCCTTGATCGATGTAATGTTAATGTTGGCAGTAATGAAAAACCCTGCTGTTTTTGTTGGGAAAAGAGAGGTAAGAAATATTCCTGTATTTGGATATGTGGCAAGAAAAACGAGTATTTTAGTAGACAGAGGGAATGCTGAGAGTAGAAAGGAAGTTTATATAAGTGCTCAAGAAAAATTAAATAACGGCTTGAGTATTGTTATTTTTCCGGAAGGGTTGGTTCCTCATGAAGATGTAATTCTTAGTGAATTTAAAAACGGAGCTTTTCGATTAGCGATTGAGCATCAAATCCCAATTGTACCAATGACCTTTTATGATGTTAAAAAGCGGTTTTCATGGACATTTTTTAGTGGATCTCCAGGAAAATTACGAGTTAAAATTCATAATTTTATACAAACAGAAGGGCTGACTTTAGATGATATGGAAGCCACGAAACAAAATGCCTACGATATAATATATAAGGAGTTAGTTAATGACGGTCAAACCCCCAAAGGTGAAAATTAATAAATGTGAAAAATAAACATATAACATATTATGATGTATTTGAAGAAAAAATAAATATCATTACGCATGCTATTGGCTTATTGTTAAGTATTGCTGCTTTAGTGTTATTGATCATTCATGCAAGTTCTAACGGCTCTGCCAGGCACATAGTAAGCTTTACAATTTTTGGAGCAAGTATGATATTATTATATTCTGCGTCTACATTATATCATTATTCTCAAACACCTAACATACGGCGTAAATTGAATATCTTAGATCATGCTTCAATCTACGTATTAATAGCAGGCACATACACTCCATTTACGTTAGTCACTTTAAAAGGCGCTTTGGGGTGGACAATTTTTGGAATTACCTGGGGTATCGCTTTAGTTGGTGTTTTTTTTAAGTTATTCTATACTGGCAAATACGATAAAATTTCTACTATTGCATATGTAGCTATGGGCTGGATCATCATTTTTGCTGTTAAACCTCTTATTGAGAATTTACCTTTGAACGGACTTTATTGGTTACTTGCTGGAGGTGTTTTTTACACTATTGGCGCTGTTTTATATAGCATCAAAAATATAAAATATAACCATGCCATTTTTCATATTTTTGTGCTTTTGGGAAGTTTTTCACACTTTATGGCCATTTATTTTTATGTGCTAAAACATTAAGTGCTATTTTAAACAGCCTCTTTTTGATGTAATAATCGGGTAAGCTTTATTGATAAATCAAGCAATATGATCTTTGCATTCCCATTTCGTTCAATATGATAAATCGCCTCATTTAATTCTTTATTAATTTCTAAAATATTTCCGCTATGCACATAAGGAGCAAATTTTTCCAGATCAAATTTTACCGATGACGGTTCCATAAATACTAATTCATCAGCACTGTAGTTTTTGAGTAATGCCTGTCTGAAAAATTGTAAACAATAGTGTAAAAAGCTCTTTTGAATTTCTCTGCCTCTTGAAGCTATAGCCTCACTCCATGCTACTAATTCTTGAATTATTGCTGCATTCCCTTTCGCTCTAAATGCTGTACGTATCCATGTTATGAACCATTTTTCAAATTGCTCTTCGTTAGATGATTGATGTAAAATTTGAATGGCCATATTCCAATTACCATTTGCCTGATGTGAAATTTTTTGTGCTTCACTTTCAGAAATATGTTCCCTTTCTACCAAAGCATCTTTAATATGATTCTCACTTAATGGAAATAATTTTACCACCTGGCAACGAGATAAAATTGTATTAATGATCTGGTCTTCATTTTCGGTAATCAATAATAAAATGGTTTTTTCAGGTGGTTCTTCAATTAATTTTAGCAATTTATTAGAGGCTGCTATATTCATTTTTTCCGCCATCCAAATAATCAATACTTTAAAATTGCCCTCGTAAGCTTTTAATGACAATTTTTTTACAATGGCCTCAGCCTCATCAACTCCAATTTGTCCTTGTTTGTTTTCAATACCTAGCAAACCATACCAGTCTAATAAATTTCCATACGGGTTCGTAGCAATAAATTCACGCCATTCATTTAAAAAAAAATCACTTACCGGATTTTTTTTTACTTTGCTGGTTATTGCAACAGGAAAAGCAAAATGCACATCAGGATGTGCCAGTTTATTAAATTTTAGATTACATGCTTGGTTACCTGTTATATTTTCACCATCTGTATTATTGCACAATATATATTGCGCATAGGCAATAGCCAAAGGTAGCGCTCCAGATCCTTTAGGTGCCACAAATAATTGGGCATGAGGAATCCTGTTATTCTCGACAGAATGAATTAACTGTTTTTTTACATTTCTTTGATCAATGACATCTTTAAAAAGCATTTAGCAAAGATAAGAATCTTGACTTGCTAATTTGTATAATATTTTAGATTACTATTTTAAACAATTTTACTTTTACTAATATTGATTATATTTACCATCTATATAAATTATTTATGAATTTCTAATCAAGTCTTTAACGACTTGATTTCAAAATATACAAACATACATATGAGCTGTAATAGTTGCTCTACAGATACTAATGGCATCCCTAAAGGATGTAAAAGTAACGGAAATTGCGGGACTGGAAGTTGTGATAAATTAACTGTTTTTGATTGGCTCTCAAATATGGCATTGCCTAATGGACAATCTAAATTTGATATTGTTGAAGTACGTTTTAAGAATGGGAGAAAACATTTTTATAAGAACACAAAAAAATTACCCATCAATATTGGTGATATAATTGCCGTTGAATCATCACCCGGACATGATATTGGAACCATTTCTTTAACAGGAGAATTAGTTAAAGTTCAAATGCGAAAGAAAGATGTTGGCTTTGATAGTGAAGAAATTAAACAGATCTACCGAAAAGCATCTCAAAAAGACATAGACACCTGGACAACTTCTAGAGATAAAGAACAAGAACTTCAACAAAAATCGAGGCTTATAATTAATCGACTAGGTTTACAAATGAAACTCTCTGATGTTGAATATCAAGGAGACGGTAACAAAGCTACATTTTATTACACAGCTGATGATCGCATAGATTTTAGACAACTTATTAAAGAGCTAGCTACCACTTTTAGACTGAGAATTGAAATGAAACAGGTGGGTCTACGCCAAGAAGCCGCTCGTTTAGGAGGTATTGGGTCCTGTGGTAGAGAATTATGCTGCTCTACTTGGTTGACAGATTTTAGATCAGTTAATACCTCCTCAGCAAGATATCAGCAATTATCGTTAAACCCTCAAAAACTTGCCGGACAATGCGGTAAACTTAAATGTTGTTTAAATTATGAGTTAGATTCATATTTAGATGCGCTAAAAGGTTTTCCGAAAACTGATACGTGGTTACAAACAAAAAAAGGTGTTGGGGTCTTTCAAAAAATGGATATTTTTAAAGGGCTCTTTTGGTATGCCTATAAAGACAATCCAATACATTGGGTTACTTTAAAAGCAGATCAGGTAAATGAAATAATTGAAATTAATAAGCAAGATAAAAAAGTAGACAGTTTAGAAATGTATGCTTCTGAATTAAATATAAAAACAGAAGAAGACATTTCTTTTACTGATGTTGTTGGGCAAGATAGTCTAACCCGATTTGATATGGGTAAACGAACAAAAGGGAAAAAAAGAAATAATAGAAGAAAAACCTCCCGTAAAAATGCGTAAGTTATCTGTTATAATTATTGTTTCACTAGTAACTTTATCGTGTAGCGATACTGCCGTTTTTGATATTTACAAACCTATTGCAAAAACCCAATGGCATAAAGATTCAATTATTAGTTTTGACTTCAATCCTATTGATACAATTTCAACGAATAGTATTTTTATAAATTTGAGGAATAATAATGATTATCAATACAGTAATTTATTTTTAATCGTTGGTATTGACTTTCCAAATAATTTTAGTGTAATTGACACGTTAGAATATGAAATGGCTGATGCCGAAGGTAAATTTTTGGGTTCTGGTTTTACTGATCTCAAAGAAAATAAATTAGAATATAAAAGCAATGTTGTTTTCCCAAGTACTGGAACTTATACTATTTCGGTTCAGCATGCCATGCGAAAAAGTGGAGATATTGAAGGAATTTCCTTACTTCAAGGAATTGCTGATGTAGGATTAAGAATTGAAAAAAATATTATAAATGAGTAAGAATAAATCAGATAACACCATTTTTAAAAAATATACTAGGTGGATTTGGGTGCTTTTCTTTGGCGGATTAGCGTTTATAACGTTACTATTCTTACTAGCATCTTGGGGAGTATTCGGTACATTACCCACTTTTGAAGAATTAGAAAATCCTGAAAGTAATTTGGCTTCTGAAGTCATTTCCATTGATGGCAAAACTCTTGGTAAATATTATCGTGAAAATAGAACTCCTGTAAAATATAAGGAACTGCCAGAGCACTTAATAAGCGCTCTAATTGCTACAGAAGATGAGCGCTTCTATGATCATTCAGGCATTGATTTTAAAGGTACTCTTAGGGCTGCCTCAAAACTTGGCAAGTCTGGTGGCGCAAGTACAATTACGCAGCAATTAGCAAAGCTTTTATTTCATGGAGAAGGCTCAAGGAGTTTAGTTACAAGATTAACTGAAAAAGTTAAAGAATGGGTTATTGCTGTTCGCTTAGAGCGTCAATATACGAAGCAGGAAATTATTGCCATGTATTTAAATAAACAAGGTTTCTTATTCAATGCTGTTGGAATTCGTTCTGCGACTCGAATTTATTTTGGAAAAGAACCCCGAGACCTAAATATTGAAGAGTCTGCCGTCCTTGTTGGAATGTTAAAGAACCCAAGGCAATATAACCCTCAGCGAGAAATTTCCAAAGCAAAATCTTTAGTGCGCCGGAATGTGGTTTTTAAACAAATGGAAAGAAATGGATTTATTTCCACCAAACTAAAAGATTCATTACAGAAGCTACCAATGGTTCTAAATTTTTCACCGGAAGATACTGGTTATGGAGTAGCTACATATTTTAGAGAATATGTTAGAGCTTTTCTTAGGGATTGGGTTAAAAAAAATCCTAAACAGGATGGTTCAGAATTTAACATTTACCGAGATGGATTAAAAATTTATGTAACCTTAGATTCACGTATGCAAAAATATGCTGAAGAGGCTATGCAAGAGCATATGTCTAATCTGCAAAGAGTTTTCTTTAAACAACAAAAAGAGTTTAATAAGACGGCACCTTTTTATGATTTAACCAAAAAGGAAATTGACAGAACTATGGAATTAGCCATGAAACGTTCTAACCGGTGGAAACGAATGATAAAATCAGACAAATCTGAAAAGGAAATCCATGCATCTTTCGATACCAAAACTGAAATGACTATTTTTTCCTGGAAGGGTGATATTGACACCATTATGTCTCCAAAAGATTCAATAAGATATTACAAACATTTCTTACAATCAGGTGTGCTTTCTGTTGAACCTCAAACCGGCCATGTAAAAGCATGGGTTGGTGGTATAAATTATAAACATTTTCAATATGACCATGTAAAACAGGGGTCAAGACAGGTGGGTTCAACATTTAAACCTTTTGTATATGCTAC
>Ga0055584_100005298_pt1 | contig 12645 bp, 7 predicted proteins | sample OSDHelmetaG_FD_58716 | JGI IMG/M metagenome (GOLD analysis project Ga0055584, IMG submission 58716) | Pelagic marine sediment microbial communities from the LTER site Helgoland, North Sea, for post-phytoplankton bloom and carbon turnover... | ecosystem: Environmental > Aquatic > Marine >... | reverse complement strand
CTTGCGTGGTGAATACTACATGCGGCATAAGTCGCACCATTGTCCGAAGACTCAGCTGATAACCCTCTATTTATTGGTCTACGCGTTCATCCGGAGACCTATCCAAGCCATGACTCTGGCGTTGTTACGCCGGTATTGAGCGGCGTTCGCGCCATGCGCATTGCTTCAAACTGGGTTGCTGCCCAACTCTGTTTGAATGCGTTTTATCTGTGCCAACGCCGCTTCCGGCAACGGTCCTTTATTCACTGCCGCGGCGGCGTCCTGTAGTTGCTCTAGCGTGGCGATGCCGATTTCAGTGGTGGGGAGCACCTGGTTGGAGATCACATAGCGAATCGCGAGTTCCGCCAGCGTCTGCGCAAACCCCGCTTCTAGTAAAGGCACGAAGCACCGCGCCCGTTGCACATCAGTGGCGTAGTCAGTGTCAGAGCCGATTGGCGCAACCGTCGCCATGCCTAAGGCATGGCGCTCTTCGGTGCCAGACAGCGCGCCGCCCGCTAACACGCGCACGCCGATGGCTCCGAGATCGCAACGATCGGCTACATCGAGCAGTTGACGAAAATCCTCAGCGCCATGATTAGCCGCGACCGCTTCGCCAGCTGACGGGACCAACAAGTTATAGAAAATCTGCGCGCTATCAAAACACCCTGATACAACTAACTGATGCAATTGGCTTACGTCGCCCTTAGCAGTAAATCCAAGGTAGCGAGTTTTGCCTGCGTCGCGCAGCAATTCGAACGCCGGGATCACCTCAGCCAGGATCTGGTCTGCCGAAATATTACCGTGGCGATCGGGCTGCCCAACGGTATTGTGCAGCTGGAATAAGTCGACATGGTCTAACTTAAGTCGTTTCAGGCTGTTATCGAGCGACTCACGAACCGCACCTGCCACATCCGTCTTGTGCTCCTCGCGCAAACCAAATTTAGTGCTAATTACTAAACCATCGACGTTGCGATTAAGCGCACGCCCGAGATTCGACTCGGAAGCGCCGTCGCCATAGCTAGCGGCAGTGTCAAAAAAATTGATGCCGTGGTCTCGCGCCCAAGCGACCGCGCGGTCTTGGTCCGCAGCGCGCCCTTTGGTCATCAGCCCGCCGACGGCGCCACAACCGAAAGTCAGTCTCGAGACTTGCAAGCCAGTGCGGCCAAAGGTCTTCTGTTCCATGCAAATGTTCCTAGTTCGTTGCGGCAGAGATTGAGCGCCATGCTACACGCTAGTGAGCAATGCAGTCGCTGGGTCAGCGTGTCGATGCCCGAGCCAAAGCACCGCTCGTGCGCGAGCAACATGTCGCATAAGCGGGCCGCCAACCGGTGCGAATCCACCCAATCGCTGGCACGCTGGTTGGAATAAAGCACAACCGCTACACGCGCGCTGCTAGACATCTGTTGGCTTTATCGAGCTTCGCCACAATCCGTATAGTATTGCGCTCAACCCCGAGCGCGCCGGTCAGCGCGACGCATGAGTTTTACAGGACAAAGACGTGAGCCAATCGCTCAGTATGATGGCAACAACCGGCCTGCTTGGTTACGGATTTGGGGAGGATTCGTTCCGACACGGGCTCGATCTCGATCTCGATTTTATTGCCGCCGATGCAGGCTCCATGGATCCCGGGCCACATTACTTAGGCGCGGGCATACCGTTCGTCAGTCGTAAAGCAATCAAGCGCGATCTTGGCTTGATGCTCGAAGGTGCGCTCGAAAAAGGCATTCCAATGCTCATCGGCTCAGCCGGTGGCGGTGGCAGCGCGCCGCAGGTGGCGCTAGTGCGAGAAGTAATCGAAGAATTAGCCATTGAACGCGGGCTGCACTTTAAGCTAGCGGTGATCCATGCGGACCAGAGCAAAGACTATCTGCATCAGAAATTGAAAGCGGGCCGGATTGAGCCGCTTGGCCCAATCGCCGAAGTTACCGCGCAAACAATAGACGAATCTCATCGTGTAGTTGCAATGATGGGCGTCGAGCCATTTCAAGCGGCGCTCACAGCAGGCGCGGATGTAGTGCTAGCGGGCCGCGCAACAGATGCCTCTATTTACTCAGCGATCCCGCTGATGCGCGGCTTTGATCCTGGCTTGGTTTGGCATTTAGCAAAAATTGTCGAATGTGCAGGAGCAGTCGCAGTACCTAAGACTGGTCAAGATTGCATTGTCGGCACTTTGCACGACGATCATTTTCTGGTCGCCCCGGCGCACCCGGATAGCCGCTGCACGCGTATGAGCATTGCCGCACACACGCTGTATGAGAACCCGAGCCCATATCATCTTGAGGAACCCGCAGGCACGGTAGTGACGCTGGATTCAACTTATGAACAAGTTGACCACCGCACGGTTAAGGTCGCCGGTAGCCGCTTCGAACGTTCCAACCGATATACCGTCAAGCTAGAAGGTGTGCGGCGAACAGGTTATCGCACCGTCTTCATCGCAGGCGCCCGTGACCCGGGCCTAATCGCGATAATTGACGAGTTCATCGCCTCGTGTCGAATCCGAATTAGTAAGCAAGTAGGTGCGCTCGGCATCACCGACAACGATTATCAATTGAGCATCCGCGTGTATGGCCAATCCGGCACTATGGCGTCTCGCGAGCCGATCAAAAATGCCACGCCACACGAAATTGGCATCCTCGCCGAGGTCCTAGCGGATGACGAAGACACCAGCTTGGCGGTCATGGCGAAAGCGCGTTTGGCACTTTTGCATTCAGACTTTCCTGGGCGCAAATGTATATCGGGGAATTTGGCGATCCCATTCTCCCCTTCGGATCTTCCCATTGGCGAGACTTACGAATTTAGCTTTTGGCACATCATGGAGATCGATGATCCTCTTGAGCCATTCCCAATGGAAATAATCGACATTTGAATGAGTGATTGTCTGAACTATGGCAACTTTAGCTGAGCTTACCCGTGTCTTGCGATCTAAGAATGCTGGCGCGCTGTTGTGCACAATGGATTTGATGTTCGAAGACTTAGCCACTTACGAGCATGTGCGTGACAGCGGTGTGATCAACCCTACTTTGATCGCTTCGCTCTATCACGTCTCACACAACGAAGTTTCGATCATCCCTTACGATGTCGCTTTTGCGATCAAAATTACTGTGCCGCGCTTGGTGCCGTCTGGCAGCTTCGGCGATACCGATATTTATGGCGCGCAGCAGCATGGCCCCTTGTTGGACATCGAGATACCGGATTAGAGCACTCGCAGCTTGTGATTTGTCCGGGAGGAACTCGCATTGAGCGTTGGCTTGTGGTCACAACAGTGCACTAGAGAGTCGCCCTGCAGGCGGCGTTCGCGAATAGCGCATTGTCTAGGCACTAGCTTGCGCACGGGTAGTTCGCCCGGCGCATACCGAACCGCGCTTGGGCGAGCCTTAGTCAAGGACAATAAAGTGAAGTCGATTCGATGACAAACAACACAGTGTTAGTTACCGGCGCAGGTGGCTTGCTTGGCCAGTATGTAGTTAAAGAACTCCGTAATCGCTATTCCGTGCGCGGCCTGGATCTATTGCCCTCGCACGAACCAATTGAACATACCATCGGCAGCGTCGAAGATATGGCAGCCGTAGAAGCAGCTTGCGTTGGTTGTGATGCAGTGGTGCACGTTGCTGCACGCCCAAACATCTGGAGTGGCAGCGGATCAGAAATTATCCAGACCAATACCGTCGGTACTTGGAATGTTTTGGATGCCGCGGAACGCGCTGGCATCAAACGCGTGATCCTGACCTCTAGCGACTCCGTCATCGGCTTTACCGTGATGCAAGGCGCTATGATCGCGCCAGACTATTTGCCCATAGACACGGCCCATGACTTGCGCCCCACGGATCCGTACGCGCTGAGTAAGTTGCTGTGCGAGCGCATGGGGCAAAGCTTTGTGCAGCGCGGAAATATCGAAGTTCTCGCTATTCGACCTGTCTATGTTTTGTATCCTGAGTTCGAATGCGAGGTGCTCGCTCGCGCGGCTGATCCAGACAATTACGTCGGGCCCGCCGCCGGCGGTCGCCAACCAGCGGGCGGCGGCGTGATGTGGCAGTACATTGACCCGCGTGATCTTGCGCGCGCCTTCCGTTTGGCGCTAAAGGCTGAGTTTCGTGGCTTCGAGGCCTTCTTGATTTGCGCCGAGTCTTCGCTCGCTCCAACGCCGACAATAAGCCGAATCAATGCGTATACCGGCAACACAATCCCGGTATCTCAACCGGAGGTCTATGCGCGCAATCCCTACGCGCCAATCTACGATCTAGCGCACGCGCGCGACCGCCTTGGCTTTGTGGCTGAACACGACACCCGGCAACGCTTGGGGCTAGATATAGAAAATTCTTAAACGGCACAGCCTCCCCTGAGAAAACTCAGGCGGAGTACCGAGCAAAGCGCAGCCACTAACTAGTGCACACGACTCAAGCGCAGTCTCAACAGCTCCTATATTTGCACCTGCGTCCGTAACTACTTTGACGGCGCCACGAAAGGACTCGCCACTGTGTCAGCTTCAGGATGCGGCAAGTGAATCGTCGATGTTGGCAGCGCAATCTGCGCATCGTGCTCGCGAATAATGTCCAGAATTTCTAGCAACACGTCCTGCTTCACCTTGTGATATTCCGCCCAGTCCGTGGTTTTCGTATAGCAGTAAATAAAAAAATCAAGCGAGGACTGGGCATATGCATTGAAGTTCACTAGCATGAAGCCATCGCCCTTAATACCAGCGTGCTTCTTCAGCATCGCCTCAACGCAAGTCACAATTGACGCCATCACGGCGGCATCGCTGTAGCGAATTCCGATCACTTCATTAATTTGACGATGTTGCATTCGTGACGGGTTTTCAACTGCAATATTGGTAAATGTGGAATTGGGTACATACAGCGGGCGCGTGTCGAATTTTCGAATTAAGGTGCGCCGCCAGCCGATGTTCTCAACCACACCTTCGATGCTGCGGTCGGGCGAACGCACCCAATCACCAACGTTGAATGGCCGGTCCAAGTAGATCATAAGTCCGCCGAAAAAATTCGACAGCAGATCTTTCGCAGCAAAGCCAACCGCAATGCCACCAACGCCACCAAATGCGAGCACTCCTGAGACGCTGAATCCGAGTGTCTGTAGTGCTACCAGCGCGGCAGTGATAATGACGCACAGGCGCAATAGTTTGGTGACCGCGTCCAGCGTCGTGCGATCAAGCGGCTTATCTTGCTCTGCTCGTTGCGTGATCAGATTGCGCTCGACTTCGCGGATGAATCTGACCAGGAACCAAGCGAATATGATAACGATCGCCACGTCTCTTATCGGCGCGGCCGCCTCAAAGATCACAGCACCAGTTTGACGCTGCACAATCTCAATGGCGAAGGTCAACCCGACGACCCACACGAACGCCCGCAGCGGCTTACGGATAGCCGCAAATGCACTCTCATCCCAGATGGTTGCCGTGCGCTTGAGGCCGCGATGAATGCGCTCGAAAAGCCGGCGCATAGTGATGCTCATAACTGCGGTACAGAGCACCACGATAAAAACCTGGATCACCCATGATTCCAGGCCTAATTCGGATAAAAACCCGGCAAGTAGATGCTGCGGATCGACATCGTTCACGTTAAAACAGACTCCAGGAAAATTGTCACATTGCGACCATTTCGATGCATAGACGAAGCTTACCGCACACTTTTGCTGCGGTCTTGCTGCATTCAAAGTTGGAAACAAATTCGCCTGTAGGCCCTGATCATTGTTCGAATCAGAAGCTACTACCAGCGCTGTGCAAACCGAGAACGACTCAGCGTCTAGGCGCGGCGGCGACAACCGGCGGGTACGCGGCTAATGCGCATTTACGCTAGACGCGGACCGGAGTTTGAGTAAGATTTACGGCGTATCACAAGCACTTGCCTGATTCATTGGGTAACAAGGGGATTCGCCGGAAACCAGTGTTATTTTTGGCGATTGACCAGGGAACGAAAATTGCCTTCGCCAGTATCTACTATTCTCGATAGTGAAAATCTATTCGTATACGGAACCTTACGGCGCGGTGGCGCAATGGCGCAGCTATTGTAGGCTCACAGCCACACGACCTACCAACCCCTAGCGTCACGTCGGTAGGCTGTTCTCACCCTACCCGCATGCCGCGGCGTTCTCTTGCGCAACCGTGGTGCGCTCGGCGGCAACTCTACACAGCTATCGGCAGCAAGCGCCAGCAACTCCGAGCGCGTAAGCCTCTGAATACTCTACGGTCACGTGTCGTCGTCTTTTGTGGAGTGCGGGGGTTCTGAAGGACTCATAATCCGCTGGTCCCAGGTTCGAGTCCCGATGGGCCCACCAACTACCTCAGGGTGCATACCGAGCACATCGGTAGCACTTCATTCCCGAGTACATCGGTCACAATCTTCCGCGCCAATTAGTCTGTCCGGTCGAATTGCCGGTGGGTAAGGATCACTCCATTCAGTGCGCTGGCTGCATCGCCAAATCAGACCAGCCGCTGGGTCAATCCAGATGCTCTGTGCGCAGAGCGTTTCGGTGGCTCTCGTGAATGCCACGAAAACGCTCCCCCATCGGCGAGCACTCGTCGATAGAGTCGATGAAAAAGCGCAGTAGACCCTTAATCATGCTGGAACAAGCCCGAGGGGACCGGTTAGCGAGCGAAGCCTTTCGCAACCGGTACAGCTACCGAAGGAAAAACCATTCTTTTGAGTGAGGCTCAAGGTCGCTTTCTTCGAGCTCGCGTTCGTGCCGCCGGATCTGACCTCGAAATTCATCCATCGGCTGCGGCGGGAGAGCCATCGTCACATTTACCCGTGGACAGTCTGCAGCTGTTGAGAATCGGTCCGTGCCACAAGGGTCGGGCGAATTGCCGCCTGCTATACCTTTTATCTTACTTGATTGTCATACCCCAGCCTGGCGCAGAGTATGGCGTAGAGGCTGTGTTTCGCGCCCCAAACTTGACTCATACTCCTCGTCGCAACGCCGTGGCAAGGCCGCTGCCGATTTGCTCAATAAGGACCGTTGCATCCGCGTACGGTAAGCCAGTACTGTGAATATTTCGACATATGTGCAATGCAAGGCCTACCCCGTCTAACAACTCCCTAGTCATGAACACAACGTTTGTTGTTTCGACGTGGTCGAAATCGAACCCCGTTGTGAGATTGGGATGTGCTAGATGCTGCTCCTTTGGCGCTTGCCTTTGAAGCACAACAAATGAGTCTGGATGGTCGCGGAAAGAACTCGATAAAAGCTTGATGGCAACCCAGGTCCTGAGTGTCTACTCCAGCCGAATGAAATGCGGATTCGAGGGTCAAGTCGTGTGCAGGACAAGACGACTACTGGCAGACTACGTGTGCGTGCCCAGACAGATGCATCAAGCTCTCGAGCGAAGAGCTCGTTGCGCCAGCGCGCGTACTCCTCCAGTTTGATAGATGCATCTTCGCTGTGCCCCAATAGTATGACCGTATCGGCAACTGCGGCATCGGGACAGCGGGTTAGGTCCACCGTAGTGTGTTCAAGTGATACCGCGAGCACAGGAATCCTGCGTCCGCGCACAAGGCCTCACAGGTCTTTCCTGGAGCGGGCCGACTAATCCCGTGGGCCAAGCCAACCGGGAGTACTCCTATGATGCGGTCGCGGTCCAAACCGAACTCATTAGCAATCGCCAGGTCGGCGCCTTGCCCATGCTGGGTTACCTGAATCAGTTGGGAACTCAGTTGCGCAATGACTGGCAACAATTCTTGCGTACAAGCAAGCTCGATTGGAAACGGATATAGGCCAAATAAAGCGTGCCCTATACATACCGCGTTACAGCCCGGACAAAACGGCACTACTAGCTCTAGCTTGAGTGACCGCGAAGTCAATGCCTTGGGCGTGAAGATCGGCAACTAGCCGATCAAATGCAGCCGCCCGACGTCATCTTTAAATGACACGTGGGTGTACAGGCCTTGCAGTTGTAAATGAGGGAGGCGGTGAATTGGGTGAATTGCACGAATCACCTCGATTGCGTTTGCGATGGGGACGCCGAGCCGACCCAGGCCAGCATCCACCTTAATGTAGATCGGCGCTTCCCCGATGACCGCTGCAGCAACGGCGCGTGCGCCTTCCAGTGATGTGATGGTGGTTATAAACCCCTCACTAACCAACTCGGGTATGTCATCAGGCAAGGTCGATGCGAACAACAAAATAGGTAAGTCCACGCCCGCGTTACGAATCGCTAGGGCTTCATCCACGCTGCCGGTGGCAAGGGAATAGACGCCGACCGATTGCAAGATCCGCGCAACTGCGACGGCACCATGACGGTAGGCATTAGCCTTTATCGCTGCGATGAAATGCGGGTTGGCGCCGGAGAATTTGCGCAAGCTACTAAAGTTGCGCCTCAAGACAGTTACATCAAGCTTTAATTGAAGCGACGGCATTGGCATTGCTCCTGCGCTGACTGGGTTGAGGTCCAACATCAATACGCAGTGCTTTATCGGTCGCTGGCCCGAAGGCACCCGCAGCTTGCTCGAAACCTTATTGCAAGGTTTGCGCAAAAACGTCGCGCCGCGTGCGATGATCTGTCCGCGTTGAGCCCCTGGGTACCCCTGGGCTGGAGGCGTTCAAGGCGCGCATTGCGGAGCGGCTGCGTAAGCGGTGAGGTCACCGCAACGCTCGTCCGTCTCGTCGCTTTGAAGGCGTGGCCACAGCGGCATACCCGGCGGCGAAAGCTTGGCTATGGTTCAAAAGTAGCCTTTTTGCCGATACAAAAGGACTTTCGCTTAGCCCTCGAAAACCGGGCATCTTGGCCGGGGGCATCTCTAGTTTCTTCAGAGCCAGAATGAGACATTGGCACCAGGACGATTTCCAGCTTTACTATGTGCTCATAAAGCGATGCGCCTGAGACAAAATGAGTGGATCAGATGGCATCCTTTTGCGTGTAAATTTCCACTTGGTATGTATTTGGTTCGCTCGCGTAGAGTGAATTCGACGGGGTGGTTGGTGATTTTCTGGGAGGGGGAGCATGCAGTGTTCGGGTTGTCAGACTGAAGTTGGCGAAGCTGACGCCTTCTGTAGTGCCTGCGGGCAGAACTTGCTATTGCCGACTGCTCATTCGGAAAGCCAGAAAATCCTTGAAATCAATGAAAGCGCGACCATGCAAGCGGGCGAACGTCGCCAGGTGACGGCAATGTTCGCCGATGTTGTTGGCAGTACGCCGCTGGCCGAAAAAATCGGCGAGGAAGCTCTTTATAGAATCATGCAAGATGTGATTCGTGAAATGAGCGAAGCCGTACAAAGCCATGGCGGGACCATTGAAAAACTAACCGGCGATGGCCTAATGGCGCTATTTGGTGCGCCACTTGCGGTCGAAGATGCCCCCGTTAGCGCCTGTGCATCAGCACTTGATATCCTTGAGCGCATCGCCGAGCTAGGAAACAGCCTGATGGAATCAGAAGGCGTACGCCCTCATGTGCGTGTTGGCATCAATACAGGATATGCCGTGGTAGGTAGCCTGGGCGCAGGCCTGCAACAAGAAGTAACGGCCCTGGGTGATAGCGTCAATCTGGCTGCACGTTTGGAAGGGTTGGCCGATTCCGACGGTATCGTTATCGGCGAGACGACTTACGGTCTGATCGCTGACTTCATGGAAACCGAATTCGCTGGTGAAAAAGAAGTTAAAGGCAAAGCGGGCAAACAAAAAATTTGGCATCTGCGCGGTGCCAAAGGATCTGTCCGCCGGTTCGATGCCTCTTTGCGACGCGGCTTAACCAAATTGGTTGGTCGCGATGGCGAGCTTGATGCCTTGCTAAGTGCCTTCAGCACCTGCCAGGAAGGCAAAACGCAGGTGGCCAATCTGAAAGGCGATGCCGGGATTGGAAAATCCCGGCTGGTTCACGAATTCCGCCAACGCCTGCCTGCCGAAGGTGTTGCCTGGTTGCAGGGGAACTGCACCGCCAATGGAACGCAGCATTCATTCCTGCCCTTTATCGATGTCGTCCGTTCATCTTTCGGCATGTCAGATGATGATCCGGCCGCGCTGGTCGAACGGAGGTTGCGGCGCGGTCTCGAAGTTTTGGGCGAAGACCCGGATGCCACCGTGCCTTATTTGCTGAATTTGTTGGGCCACAAAGTCGAGGGCAGCGACTTTACCAAGGAGCATGCCGAAGTCGCAGGGATTCGCACACGCGATATCCTCCATCGGCTATTGGTCGAACGGTGCAAGGCTGCCAGCGTTGTCCTGCATATCGACGATCTACACTGGATTGACCAAGCGTCACAATCCCTTCTGGAACGTCTGATCAAGGAAGAACTTGCCTTGCCCTTGATCATGCTCTTCACCCATCGGCCTGAATATCATCCACCCTGGAGCGATGCCGACAAAAGGCGCACGATCACCCTATTGCCTTTAACCACCGGTGCCACTGAAGAGATGCTGCGCACCCGCCTCGGCGTTCAGGAATTGCCAAAAGCATTGAGCCAGCTGGTTCTGAAAAAGGCTGAGGGCAATCCGCTTTTTGCCGAAGAAATCCTCAACTACCTGGAAGACCGAGGCGGCCTTGCCAATGGGACTAATGTCGATATGCTCGACCTGCCCGTGTCGCTCGAGAATTTGCTGATGGCACGGGTCGACCGTCTGGATCAAAATTCCAAATCGCTGCTCCAGGCCGCATCTGTGATCGGTCGTGTTTTCTCAGGCGATGTCGCCGGTGAAGTGGCTGAACTTGGAACAGGCACGCCGGAGAGCATGACCGAATTGCAGCGTGTTGGCTTAGTCCAGATTGACGAACAAAGTGGTGATTACCAATTCAAGCATGCCCTGCTCCAGGATGCCGTTTATGGCAGTTTATTGACCGAACGGCGCGAAGGTCTGCACGAACGAACGGCCCAGGCCCTCGAAATACGTCACGCCAGTAGCATCGGCGAAATTACCGAAACCCTGGCCCATCACTACGGTCAAACGCCGCGGGCAGAAAAGGCCGTGCACTACATGGCCGAAGCCGGTGCCAAAAGCTTGCGGGTTTATTCCCTCCCCGAAGCGGACCTGCGCCTGCGCCAAGTGGTCGCGTTAATCGAAACCGTCCCCGACTGTGCCGACGATACCTTTTTAACGGACGTCTTGCTGCAATTGGCCCGGGTCAACTATTTCCGCGCCGATATGAATGGTATCCAGGCCTTGCTAAAACCGCATCTGGCCCGGGTCGAGGCCTTGGAGGATCCAAAACGGCTAGCCGATTTCTTGTTCGAGCTGGGATACAGCCTTGTTTTTGGCGAGGACCCGAAAGCCGGCATGGCCTTATTTGAACGCTCCCGCTCCATTGCCACGGAAATTGGTGATGAGCTGGTCATTGGTCGGGTTGCCATGGGCGAAATTTGGTATCAAATAGCCTTTGTGGATCCGCTGCCTGAAACCCGTGCACGGATTAATGTGCTGGAAGAAATTGCCCTGGCGGCGGGTCGCAAAGCCAGGGATATTTGGTTGATCAGCAAAACCTATACCGCCATGTCCCTCTATGGTGGGATAATTGGAAACCCAAAATCGGCACGGGACTATTCCCGCCGACTGTTCGATCTATCGCGCGAAACCAACGATCCTCGTGCCCGCAACATGGGCCTTTGGACCATGGCTTCCAGCGACATGTTAAGTTGGGCCTACGAGGAAGCTATTGAAAATGGTCGAGAAGCCTATCGCTCAGCCTTGAGTGAAGTAGATGGCTATATCGCCCACGCCGCCCTCGCTGGTGCCCTGGGCTTGTCCGGCCACACCGACGAAGCGGTGCCAATGTTCCAATCGGCACACGATACATTATTAGAGCGCGGCATGATTATTCCCATCCTTATGTTGGGTTACGTCATGGGGCCCATTTTGGTGATTGGCGGCGACATCGCGCGCGGTATGGCTTGGCAGGAAGAAGGCTTGGCCCGTTGCGAAAAATTTAGCTCGGCAGTTGGGGTTGCCTATACCGAAATGGTGATTGGCGAAACCTACACGCAGTTTGTTGTGGCTGAGGAAAAACCGCCAATGGCCGTGATACTCAAGAATTTCTGGTTCTTGCTGCGCACCCTGCCAAGGGCAAAAAGCTTGGCCCGTAAGCACCTAAACCGAGCCTTGACCTACTTCCGCCATATCGATGCCCCAGGCTCCATCGCCATGGTTCTTTTTGATCTGGCCTTGATTGACTTGAAACAAAACCGCAAGGAAACCGCCCGGCAGCAACTCGACGAAGCCCTGACCCTGGCCCAAAGCGTCGAGGCTGATGCCTTAGCCGATAAAATCAGCGCTGCCCTCGGCAAGATTTAACCTTCGATCCAAGGTTCGACCGGAGGTATTTCAAAGAGGGTATCGAGAAGGGCCCGATCGTGGGGCACAGCGGCGAAACTGAGTCGGTTGGTAATCACCGGCCTTTGGGCCTACCGGTGCAGGTGTCATTGGCCGACTTTTGCTGCGCTGCGCGCCCACAGCATTTTTTCGGCGAAAGTGAGCCTGGCGCCGATGCGCGATGGGCACTTCAGACACGATTGGTTTTCCACTCAGCTAGCCAGTGTCAGCTCGGGTGGCCCGCGCGCCGCTCGTTGGGCGCCATCGCCCGCCTAGACGTGCTCGAGAATTCGAGCAATGACATTGGCTTCGGTCACTTCGCCAATCACGCGCAGTTGGCCACCACAACCAACACACACACTGACATCGATATCGAAAACCTGTTGCAGCCGCGCCAAGCGCCTGGAAGAACGAGGGTGCGT
>Ga0055584_100005297_pt1 | contig 12646 bp, 12 predicted proteins | sample OSDHelmetaG_FD_58716 | JGI IMG/M metagenome (GOLD analysis project Ga0055584, IMG submission 58716) | Pelagic marine sediment microbial communities from the LTER site Helgoland, North Sea, for post-phytoplankton bloom and carbon turnover... | ecosystem: Environmental > Aquatic > Marine >... | reverse complement strand
AAAGATCGAATCATCTGGATTTACATATTCATTGGTATATAAAAACTCTTCAGGCGTTTCAATTTCCGGCCGTTCGTATTTCGGACCAACCAAACAGCTATTTAACAGCATACTAACTCCAAACAGAATCAGCAGGAATGCAATGGAGTTATAAATATTTGTGGTGAATAGCTTCACGGATATTTAATTTGAATTTGTTGTTTGAAGATCTCTTTTCTCTTCATATTTGCCGAGCTTGCCGATCAAAATGAATAACATTGGGTACATGAATACTCCCAGGAATGTAGCTACTGACATTCCGCCAATAAGAGCCATTCCCATAACCTGTCTTGCCTCGGCTCCTGTTCCCGATGCTACCACTAATGGCAGAACTCCAAGTATGAATGAAAATGCTGTCATAAGGATCGGCCTGAATCTTGATTTAGCAGCTTTTATAGCAGCGTCAAATAAACTCAAACCATTTTTGAATTCGTCATTTGCAAACTCTACGATAAGAATCGCATTCTTTGCTGCCATTCCAATAAGCATCACAAATGAGACCTGAGCAAAAATATTGTTTTCAAATGTTGGCGATATTAACCTGCCGATCCATAAGAACAAGAATGCACCAAATATGGCGAATGGAGTGCCTAATAAGATACTCAATGGAAGCGACCAGCTTTCGTATTGAGCGGACAAAATCAGGAACACAAAGATTAACGAGAATGTTAATATAATTCCTAAAGATCCTGATGCCTCTTCTTCCTGAAAAGACATGGCGTTCCAGGAATAACTCATGTCATTAGGCAATTCCTTTTTTGCTACTTCTTCGAGTGCGGCCATAGCTTGAGTAGATGTATACCCAGGTGCCGGCCCACCTGTCACTTCAACGGCACGGTATAAATTAAATCGATTTGTATAATCAGGTCCGGCAATTGGCCTTATAGTAGCTAGTGTTGCTAATGGAACCATCTTGCCCTCTTTGTTTTTTAAGAAGAAATTGTTGATCTGAGATTCATCAACCCTGTATTGAGGTTCAGCCTGTATATAAGTTTTATACAGTCTTCCAAATCTTGTAAAATCATTAACATATGCCCCGCCCATGAATGCACCAACAGTAGTATATAGATCATTCAATGAAACGCCAAGCTTTAGGGCTTTCTCTTTGTCAATATCCATATAACGTTGTGGCACAGATGCACTGAATGTTGTAAATGCAGATCCTATTTCTGGACGTTTGTTAGCAGCCCTAACAAATTTCATAGTGTTAGCAGAAAGGTATGAAGGGTCATTACCTCCTTTGTCCTGGATCATGATGCTAAATCCTGATCCATTACCAAGACCTGGTATAGCTGGTGGTCCAAATGCGAATGCCTGAGCACCTTTAATAGTGCCTGCCAACTGCATGTTTATTTTCTGTACGATCTCTTTAGCAGTAGAACTCCTTTCCGACCAATCTTTCAGTGTGACAAACATGAAACCATTGTTTGATGACATTGCTCCGGAAAGCAGACTGAATCCTGTAGCAGTAGTTACGTATTGAACGTCGGGATTATTCAACAGAATACCCTCAACTTTTTTTGCTATTTCATCAGATCTTTGAAGCGATGAGGCATCAGGTAGTTGAAGATTGACATAAAAATAGCCCATATCTTCTTCGGGAATAAACCCACCCGGAACAACACTTCCGAATATACCTGCTGCTACAGATAACAGGACAATAAAAATGGTTCCTCGCTTTAATTTTCTGGCGACTACATTAGAAAAGCTCATATACTTTTCGGTAGTCTTGTCCATACCAACATTAAACTTAGCAAAGAATTTGCCTAATAGTCCGCCATACTTTTCAGGCTTCTTGAGCAAAATGGAACATAGAGCAGGGCTTAATGTAAGTGCGCTGATGGATGAAACAATAACCGAAACCACTATTGTGATTGCGAACTGCTGATACAGTAAGCCTGTGATACCAGCCATACCAGCAACAGGAATAAAAACAGCAATCAATACTAAGGTTGTGGCTATAACGGGCGCGGTTACTTTTGCCATGGCATCGTTAGTTGCATCCTTAGCGCTCATTCCCTTGTCAATGTTAACCTGAACGGCCTCAACAACAACAATAGCATCATCCACAACGATGCCAATGGCGAGCACAAGACCTAAAAGTGAAAGGACATTAATTGTAAATCCTAAAATCGGGAAAAAGATGAACGCTCCAATCAGTGAAACAGGAATTGCCATACATGGAATGAGAGTTGCTCTCCAGTCCTGAATAAAAATGAAAACAACCAACACAACCAGAATGAGTGCAATTATCAATGTAATAACAATGTCTCTAATGCCTGCTGTAATAGGTGCCGTTGAGTCCAAGGAGACGTCGTACTTGATTCCTTCTGGGAAGTTTTGCTCTAGAACTTTCATCTCATTGATGACATTTTGAGCAAGTTCAACTGCATTTGATCCGGGCGCCTGATATAATGCTACGATTGCACAGGTTTCATTATTCAGTCGCGTATATGCACTATAAGTTTCAACACCTAAATTGATGGTTGCAATGTCTCTTAGTTTTACTTGAGACCCATCAGATTTTGTACGGATCACGATGTCTCCAAATGCTTCCGGAGAACTGAACCGTTCGGGCAATCTAACGGTGTAAGTAAATTCTGTACCAGGTGGTGCTGGTTCAGCACCGAATTTTCCGCCCGGAACAATAATATTTTGTTCGTTAATAGCTTGTAGTATCTCGGGAACTGTAAGTCCAAGTTGTGAAAGCCGGTCTGGTTTAATCCAAATCCTCATGGAATAATCAGATGCACCCATCACATTTACTCTTCCCACACCTTTGATCCTTGCTAACTGATCTTTTATATTTATCAATGAATAGTTACCCAAAAAATCCTGATCATATCTACCATCAGAAGTTAGTGTGATAAGCATCAAAATATTTGGCAGTGATTTTTCGGTAGTAACTCCGAATTTTTTTACTGCCTCTGGAAGCTTAGCCGTTGCTGCAGACACCCTGTTCTGTGCAAGTACAGTATTCATGTCAGGGTCAGTTCCAACATCAAAAGAAACATCAATCACCATTGTGCCATCATTGGCATTGGTAGATTTCATGTATATCATGTTGTCAACACCATTAATCTGTTGTTCAAGAGGTGTGGCAACTGATTCTTCTACATTGATAGCATTAGCACCGGTAAACGTTGCTCTAACCTGAACAATTGGTGGTGTGAGGTTAGGGTACTGTTCAATAGGAAGACCGATCATTGAAACAGCACCAACAATTACGATGATGATGGCAATAACCATCGCAACAATCGGTCGGTTTACAAAAAAATTATTCTTGGTTTCCAATGGTCTATTTTTTGGCAGCTTGACTATTAAATTTCACTTCAGTTGCATTCACTTTGATACCGGAACGTATTTTTTGAATTCCATTGGTCACAACCTTTTCTGTTCCTTCAAGGCCTTCGACCACTAACCACATGTCATTTAGTTTTTGGCCAACAATTATCGACCGTGCTTCCACAGTGCTACTATCTGTAACCACAAAAACGGAGTATTGTCCCTGGAGTTCCTTAACACTCCGCATAGGTACCAAAATCCCATCTTCGATCACAGAGGCAGTTGCTTTAACTTTTGCATACTGTCCGGGCCGGATAAGCTTATCGGGATTTGGGAAAGAAGCTTCAAGTAAAATGGCACCTGTGGAAGCGTCCACCTCACGATCTATGAAGTCAATTGATCCCATGTGATTATGAGTTGTTCCATCAGCTAAGATTAACTCAAGTGAAGGGTCCTTTTTTTCTTTGATCTGATTATTAGAAATGGAATCAAGCCTAGCTCTGTTTGCTCGTGCAAAAGTTAAGTAATTAGATTCTGTGATAAAAAATTGTACTCTAACAGTATCAATACGTGAAACAGTATTAAGAATTACCGGGTTAGGATTCTTCCCAACAAACTCTCCTACGCGAGCTTTTGTTTTACCTATAATTCCATTTATTGGAGACCTGATCTCTGTGTAACTCAAGTTAATATTTGCAATGCTCAAATTAGCTTGAGCAGCTTCAACAGAAGCTATTGAGGCATCTCGTAATGCAATTGCTCCATCAAGTTCACTTTGACTAACGGCATTTCTTTTAGCTAAAGGTTCGATGCGTTTTAATTCAGTTTCAGCATGAGCATTATTAGTTTGTGCCACAGCAAGGTTACTCAGTTTTTCAGCTACAGCAGCTTCAAAAGGCTGAGGATCTATCTTATATAAAAGTTGCCCTTTCGTTACTGGCATGCCCTCATCAAAAGACCTTCCTTCAACGTATCCTTCAACTCGAGCCCTGATAGGGATATCATAAAGGCCATAAACCTGTCCTACGAATTCCATATTAATAGGGACATCCTCAATTAATGCCTTAGTTATTTCAACTTCGGGTACAAAAGATGAGTCTTTATTAGAAGTGCTGCAACCAATACACAATAAAGCCGAAAAAGTGAATAGGAATTTAAAAACGTACAATGGATGGGAATTCATACTTTCGTAGATTATTGAGGAGCGCTAAAATAGATATTTTAATAGTCAAAGGGAAGTAGATATTATATATAATTTGATTGGATTAGTTATGAGCTCAAAAGATTTAACTATCTGTAGATTTGGCATTGTCTTGGTGTTAGTTGCACTTTGTTCTAATGGATACGCTAAGCAAAGTGTAAGTATTGTTTCAGATTCTTCTCAGCACGAAGTGAATCATGATACTGCATATTTCAAATCATACTCGGACCATATTGTGGGTCGCTTATACGTCTCACAAAAGTTTACACGGCTTTCAATCGAAAATGATACAGCAGGATTTTCGTTCGACTATTTGCCAAATACATCTTTAAATCTAGGTGTAGGATTTACTTATGAATGGATCACATTAAATTTGGCATATGGTTTTGGTTTTCTGAATAAGGATAAGGGTAAAGGGAAAACCAAGTATCTGGACCTTCAATTCCATAGCTATGGTAAAAAATTAATGCTTGATGTTTTGGCCCAGTTTTATCAGGGATTTTATATTCAAACATTAAAGCAGGGTGATACAAAAAGTGAATTTTATCAAAGACCGGATTTGAATGTATATGAGTTGGGCGCATCCGCTCAATGGGTATTTAACAATCAAAAGTTTTCATATCGATCTTCATTCATGCAAAATGAATGGCAAAAGAAGTCAGCTGGTAGTTTTCTCTTGGGTGCTGAAGCATACATAGGAGATGTAGGTGCTGAAGAAAGTATTATTCCACCTGAAATTGATTCTTCTGCAGCTGAACGAGAGTATACTAAAATGAACTTTATAGAACTTGGGCCAACAGTAGGTTATGCCCATACTTTTGTTATCAAAAAACACTTTTTTCTACATGCATCTTTATCTATGGGATTAACATTTGGTTCTACTACTTACAAAAATTTTGAGGGTAGCACTGAGGATAATGGATTTTCACCCAACTCTTCATTTAAGTTAGCGGCAGGTTATAATTCGGAGAAATGGGTTCTGAATTTATTATTTGTTAATACCCAGGTAGAATTGAACAGGGCAAGGTCACCACAAAAGGTAGCAATTGAAACAGGAAATTTTCGAATTATATATGCCAAGCGATTTAAGCCAGGCAAGAAATTACAAAGAAAATTAAATAAAGTGCCAGGTATTTGAATTTAGCATCTTCCTTAAAGAGTCAATGTTCTCCTCTTTGCTTAAAATTGAAATAATTATTCATAAAGAAATTCCACACAAACACAGTTGTGATCGCTATAAATTTTGCCAGATAAAAATTCAGTTCCATGACTTTATCGACAAGCAGCCAAATAATAGTATTATTTAATGCTAGTCCGGCAATTGCGATTGTTAAAAATCCAGAATACTCTTTGAGCATTTTTGGATTAGAACTTTTAAAAGTAAATTTCCTATTGAGTATATAGTTACTGGAAGCTGCACAAATAAAACCTGAAGTATTTGCAATGTATTTATTCAGTTCAAGAATTTCTTTCAAAAAGGCTGTAATGCTATAATCTATCAGCATGCCACCAAAGCCGATCAACCCGAATTTTATAAGCTTGTTTAAAGTTTCTTGTGTTAACATTTGAATCCTAAAATCTCTAATTCAAATACTAATGATGATTTTCAAATTTTGATCATCCATGAATCCTTTTCTTTACAAGAGATAATATTACCAATCCAACTCCGGTAATGAGCAAGCTAACTCCAAGGATAAATGTAATGGCTTCTGCACCTTCCTGCATTCTGGTAACAGATTGAATGCCCATTATCATAGCTAGAATTCCAAAAATTGAAGGAATCCACCAAAACTTAAACAGTTTTCTGGATGAAATACTTCCTGAAAGAATGTTCAATCCTGCTATGAATACCAATACACCAAAAATTATTGTTATTGCTTTTACAGTAATAAGCATTCTAGAGATCATTGTCAATCCCAATAATGCGATAGCAATGGACGCTAAAAAGGAAAACAAATTTTTATGTTCTGCTTTAGAAACAAAGTAAAATGCAATTCCGGAAAGTCCCGATAGAAATACTAAAATCCCAAGCCATAATGCGATGGTTTCGAGGAAAGCAATAGGATTACTAAGGATTATAAAACTCAAAAGAATGAAGATTATACCTTGAATAAGGTTCGACCACCAGGGGTTAAGCAGATTCTTTAGCATGACAGATGAAATGGATTGTTTTATTTAATTCGAAATTGAAAAATAGTGTTTTCCTCATCAATAATATGTAAAATATCAGATTCTATTTTAAAATCTAAAAGTTTACCAGAAACAGCTCTTAAGAATTGATCTTCCAGCTTCATTTTTTCACACATCATTCGGGTAGTTGCCAAAAGTGACATCTTGATCTTATTTTCAGGCATCGAGTAAGTCCCATTAAAACTGTTACATCCTGAATAACCATTGACTGAACCATCTTTAAAAATTATGGTTAAAGGTTGCTTTTCATTTAGCAACGAATCTGTTGGATTATCATTGATTAATTCAAGTTCCCATTTCATTTCAATTGTGTTGTTCGATTCATAACTGCTTAATGGTTTATTTTTAGAGCTATAGCAAGAAGCCAGAGACCCACATACAAAAATAAGCAGAAAGCAATATTTAATTAGAGCCCATGGCGCTAAACCATTGTTTGATGAACTTTGATCTTTCATTGTTTACCAGAATAATTGAAACTGTACTTGGCTGACATTTGTAGCCGCGTAAAGTCTCCGTTTACTTCATTTTCTAATTCACGATAGCCATACATTAGTTCAACCCCAAGTAACAATTCAGGTACAGCTTGATAGAGAAGATTTCCAGAAAAACTAAAAGCACTTTTGTTGACATCTCCTCCAGTAAGTTCTGAATCGTTATCAGCCATTAAATATGATCCATTTATAGAAGTTTTCCATTTATCATTCCAATGATGAAGGTAGGCTAGGTATCCATTATATGTATTGATTGTTGTTAGTTCATTGTTAGCATCAGGTATTACAGCTGTAACAAAGTTAAACGCTACATATCTCCCAAGGCCTTGTCCATAAGTCGCAACAAATCGGATGTCATCTTTGCCTCCCACTATTATTTTTCCACCACCGGTAATCCCAAATCCAAATGCTCCGTACCGGTCATTATTATCATCAAAGATCCTTGGGTTTCGAAACATTCCTGCAATTGAAAATTGATTTTTTTCAGAATTAAAATTTCTTCGTAACACTATGTCAGGTATGCCGCCCGATGAGGTTTGAAGATCACCACCTCCAAAGGGAGTATATGTTGTTTCAGGATTTTCTAAACTTGCTTGCCAGTTACCATTCGTATACCTTAATTGGGGCTGCCTGTTAAATACAATGCCTTCTCCGGCACCAGTAAAATCCAGATCATCCGGGAGAGTGACTATCATGAATGTAGACCACGTTTGTCCAAACAGGAACTTGCCATATTCAAAATAAAAATGCCTAAGTCTTGGGTTATATGAGTTGCTGACACGTTCGTCTCCAGCTTTTGACAATAAAAAATCCATCTCAACAAATCCATGTATTGGTTTACCCATAACCTCACTATTCACACTCAGGTTAAACCGAGATTCTTTGACGTGCATGTGAGTATCAAAGTCATTCAGGTTCCCGCCAACCGGTATAGAACCGGGTAAATGAATATCCCGAATAAAATCCTCTGGTTGAGGTTTGCCGTCTCCAAAATTGGTAACTAATAGATCTAATTTCGCAAAGCCACCAAATTTAAATGTGGTTTTTGGCTTTTTCTTGACATCTTCCTGAGCGAAGGTGTTGGTTGATAATAATATCAATATTGGAATCAGAATCTTTGAAAACGACCGGATCATAATAGTTCAGATTTATTTGTAAATGTAAATAATACTCCAGCAATTCCTTATAAAAAAAGCCTGAGTAAAACTCAGGCTTTTTCAGTAAATGATATTATCGTTTTATAAAAATAGGCATAAACCTGCCTGGAGGTGAGTGGTCTTAACTCCATCTGTAATTTCAATTAACCCCACATTATACTTCAATTCTGCACTTAGCATAAGGAATTTTACTCCAACGCCGATCTGTGCGCCTGCATCGAATGATTCGAAATCCACATTAGCCTGTTTAATAGGCCCACTCAAACTCTCTCCGACCTTTATCGCCGCATTGGCACCACCAAATGCATACACAGGCCCTAATTTTACACGGAGACTTAATGGTAGTGAAATATAAGATAGCTTAACTTCACCAAAGTTTTTATCATCTGCACCACTTTGATAGAAAGTGATTCCAGTATATAAAGAAAGCAGTTTGGATGGCCCCAGCTTTTTACCACCAAAGATCCCGATGTAAAAACTCCCTAACCCATCCGGGGAATCTCCTTGGTCGACAGCAAACGTTGATGACTGAAAGCCTGCCCTGATACCTTTATAGATTTTCTTTGATTCATCATCTTTTGGCCAAGCCATTACAAATGATGGGATGGTCAGTAACAAAAGAATTATCGAATATTTTTTCATAAAATGTATTTTTTCTTTCAAATATAGATGTTTACAACAAGGGGATGAAATTTAATATGAGCTACTGAAAACATACCTTATGTTAAATCCAAAACCATCCCATATAAAATCAGTATTGTCAACTATGCGGAATGCCGGCCTCCAATCAGCTCCTAATGCAAGTGGGATCTCTGAAAAATGATATTCAAGCCCGACCTCTCCTGCTATTCCGAATTGAAACGGGTCACCAATAAAAGCATATGGACCAGCACCTACATACCAATTAAAACCTTCGGTAGCACCTAATGGTCGATACAAAAAGTCGTACAATGCTTCAACTCCCAGTCCATTTCCGAACGATACATCTCCATGAATACGACTAAAATCTCCGATAGATACAATCATGTCAATTGACACATTACCACCTACAGCATCGCCGAATCGAACTCCAAGCTCTTGTGCCTGACTAAAGGTTGTTAATAAAGAGAATACGAGAATAAAAAATTTCCTTTGCATCAAATCGTTTTTTTAATTAAAACACAAAGATAACTCAATGCATTGAGCACCGTTAATGTAGATCAGGTATTTAATTAACAATGAATTCAACAAGATAAATCAGGATTCTTGTTCAGCACCCTCAAATTGCAACCAGGAAATAAATATGGTATAGCCAATAGATAATACAATGGCACCGGTGAATAATCCAATAAATCCGGATACTATAAATCCACCAATACTACCAAGAAAGATCACAAGCATTGGAACAGGCGCTCCCTTACCTAGCATGATCGGTTTAAGAACATTGTCCATTAAAGTGACTATCATTATCAAAACAGCCCACACAGTTGCCATGACCGGTTCTGTGGTAGAGTATAAATATATTATAACAGGTATGCCTACGATACCAGGCCCAAGCTGTATAATGGCAAATATCATACACAGGATCGCCCACACGCCTGCATATGGAATACCTGCCAATAAAAAGAGAATTCCCATTGCTGTTGATTGAATTATTGCAACACCAAGAATCCCTTTTGTGACATTTCTAATTGTTTTCTCGATGATGGCTGCATATTCATCACCCTTTTTACCGACCAATTTTTGGAAAAACTTTTTAGTTAATTCTGTAGTTCCTTTGGTTGCCAATAAAATTGCCGCGATAATTATTGATAAGGCAAACTGAAGTACACCTAATGTGAAACCAACAACTGTTTTTACAAACCATTGCCCTACTTTGGCCAGTTCATTTTGAAACTTGGATAAAGTATCCATGATATTTGAAGAGGCAGCACTCCAAAAATTATATACTGATTCTCCTATCAGAGGCCAACTCAATACCCGTTTATCAGGAGAAGGGACCTGCAACCCTTCACTTCCAACAATTTCTGCCAATTCATGTATACTGTCGGCTATAGAACTGATGATAAAATAGGCAGGAACCAATACCAATACCAGTGCTAAAAGTGCTAATAAGAAGGAGGTGCTTTTGGGTTTACCACCTAATTTATTGTTCAATTTCGAGTATAATGGCGCTGCAACCACTGCAATGATCGTGCCCCATAAAACTGGAGTGAGAAATGGATAGAGTAGCATTAAGCACCATGCAATCAAAAGAAAAAGAAAGATCAATCGAATACTTACTTCAAGCGTTGTTGAAATGCTCTTTTGCAGGTCAGGCTTACTCATATCTAAGTGAATTATTATGTGTTAAGATGCGCAATTTACACAATGTGTGCTTTCGGGTCGTATAAGGATCCTTCCAACAGGTATCTGTTGGCCACATTTTAGACATACCCCAAAATTCTTACTGTCTATTTTTGTAAGTACGTATTGTAATTTGGACAATTTTTCCATTGCTTGCCTTAATGCGGCTTCAGTTACACTCTTATTATTTATCGCATCCATTCTTGAGATTCTGCCAATCGCATTTTCAGGTGCGATTGGTTTAGAGAGTTCTTTGTACTCTAAAATGATCTCCTCAGTTTTTAGAATCTCGGATTCAATTTTTTTCTTTATTTCAAGGGTATCCATAAGTGAAATGCTTTGTTGTCAAATACTCACTTCTGATTATGAACATGAACATCCATTTGAGGGAATGGGATATTCAGGCCTGCCGAATTGAACTCATTGTAAACTTTCTCATTCATGTCAAAAAATATTCCCCAATAATTTGAGCTTTCACACCAAACTCGCACAGTAAAATTGACAGATGAATCCGCTAGTTCGGAAACAGCAATGAAAGGTTCAGGGTCTTTCAAAATTCTAGTGTCTCCATTTATCAACTTCATTAACACTTCTTTTGCACCGGTAGTACTGTCACCATACCCTATTCCAAATGTAAAATCTACTCTTCTTCTTTCTTCAGTAGAGTAGTTAGTCATGGAAGATGTTGATAATCCTCCATTAGGAATAATAATGGTTTTATTATCAGGTGTCTTTAGTATAGTATTAAAGATCTGTATCTCATTTACTGTTCCCATGTGCCCTTGAGCATCAATAAAATCTCCAACTTTAAAAGGTTTAAAAAGAAGGATCATTACTCCTCCTGCAAAATTCTGAAGTGTCCCCGAAAGGGCCATGCCTACTGCAAGGCCTGCAGCACCAAGAATTGCAATGAACGAAGTCATTTCAATACCAAGCATTCCAAGTACACTAATGATCAGCATGATTTTAAGTAATGCACCTGACAAGCTCCTTAGAAAGGGCTGTAATGACTCATCTACATCTTTGCGCTTCATTAATTTTGACAAACCTGATGTAAGAGCTTTAATGACCCAGAGGCCAATAATCAATACCAGTAGTGCGCCAATAAGCTTTGTTCCATAAATTATAATTAACCCTTTAACTGACGACATCAATGATTCAATATCCATTTTGTATTATTTGTTTTTGATTAAAAAAATGTAGTATTTATAAAATAACAATTTATAATATATTAATGTTAGCAACACCCCCCACCATTGTAATGATAGTTTGCTTCTGAAGTTTCACCTTTTTGTTCAATTCACTACACCTTCTAATAATTAAAATTTGAATTGTCATACTTCATCGATTTGATTAATGAACGTATAGTTTTTTTGACTCCTAAATCAATAATTGTGTTTCCAAGATCCTTTATCACATCAAAAAAATAGGAATACTAAAGATCTTTCTTCAAATTATACTCCAAAGTCTTTGAATGTTTAGCTGGATCAGAAATAAAAAAGTGACATATTTTATATTAAACATTGCATTATGAGGGTCCGGCTGAATAGCCGCATCACCTTTTTAATAGCCGGTTCTTACAATTAAAATTAATGCCCAAAACTATTGAAAAAGAAGCGACTATCCCTGAAATTAGAATGTAAAATAGTAAGGATTAGTCCTCGGATCATATCTGTATTCAGTCTTTTTATAGCGGAACCTTTTTGATCCGATAAGAATAACTTCAGTCATCAGGATGTGACAGATTAGGATGGTGATCGCCGAGTTATTAACACAGATATTTGATTAAATTAAATTTTAATCAATCATTTTTCGCCGTTTACCCAAAAGTTTATACCGTTCACCAAATATTCGCAATCCCATTTGTAACTTATTAACAATTCATTGTAGCTTGCACGTCGCTTGCTGGGCTAAGTGGATATAATGCAGTCACTTAACTAGATGCATTAAAACAACTT
>Ga0055584_100005296_pt1 | contig 12646 bp, 7 predicted proteins | sample OSDHelmetaG_FD_58716 | JGI IMG/M metagenome (GOLD analysis project Ga0055584, IMG submission 58716) | Pelagic marine sediment microbial communities from the LTER site Helgoland, North Sea, for post-phytoplankton bloom and carbon turnover... | ecosystem: Environmental > Aquatic > Marine >... | reverse complement strand
CGGTTTCCAGATTGCCTTCATCACCGTGCATTTCCCGGCCTATGTCACCGATCTGGGCCTCTCGCCCAGTGTCGCGGCCTGGTCCATCGCCCTGGTTGGTGGTTGCAACATCATCGGTTGCCTCCTGTCGGGCATGGCGGGCCAGCGCTGGAGCAAACGGTGCGGTCTGGCGGTCATCTATTTCGCGCGCAGCATCATTATCGTAGCCTTGTTGTTGGCTCCAAAGACGGACATCACGGTCTATGCCTTTGCGGCCGCCATGGGCTTTCTCTGGCTCGCCACCGTGCCGCTGACCTCGGCCATCGTCGCGCAGGTCTTCGGCACCCGATACATGGCGACACTCTTCGGCATCGTGTTTTTCAGCCACCAGGCCGGCAGCTTCATCGGCATCTGGCTGGGCGGTTGGCTCTACGACACCACTGGATCCTATGACATCGTCTGGTGGATCAGTGCGGGTCTGGGCGTTGCCGCGGCTCTGGTACATCTCCCGATCAACGAGAAACCGCTCGCCCGGCTGCAGGTGCAGACGCAGTAGCCTTTCCGTGTCATTCCGGTCGCAGTGACAGTGAACTGGTGCTGTGACTCACATGCTCTTTGGCAGATGCCGCGCGTACCAGGCGTAGACGAACATGGCCAAACCTGTGGCCATGAAGACAGCATCGAGCTCGAAGAAGATCAGGATCAGCGTGTAGACCGTGGGAACGACCAGCCCGACCATGTCGCGGAAGGTGCCATAGACCATGGACATCTCGGTGCGCTCCCTGCTTCGGACGGAACGCAGAAATGGTGTGTTTCCTGCTGCCTCCAGACTGGTCAGCGAAACCGACGAGAGCAACACCAGGCCCATCACGATCCAGGGGTCGCCAAAGGTAATTCCTGCCAGAAGAATGATCGAGCCGGTAATGATCAGGCCGCCGATCATGTGGCGTCGCATGCCGATGCGCGCCATCAATCTTCCCCAGAGCGGCGCGGCGAGCTGGATGCCGCTACAGAAGGACAGGGCGAGCCCACCGGCAGGAAGGTCGATGCCCCAGAGCTTGACCTCCATGCCGTTTCGTTCGGCATAGACCGGAAGGTAGAGGTAGATCATCCACCACCAGTTTTCGCGCCCGAAGATCAAAAGGTAGGAAAGGCGCAACCGCGGCTGCCTGAAAAACCGCGGCAGATACGTGAGGGGATTGGTCACTTCTTTGGGCGCGGCCTTCAGAATCGGTGTCTCGTCGATGCGCACGATGACCAGGTAGGCAATCAGTGCCAGTGCGACAAAGGCCGAAGTCAGAAACGGTGCCGAGAGGCCCACATTCTCATAAAGCCACAGCCCCAACGTGGGCCCGATCGCCCAGGGCACCGACGCCATCAGCACGCGAATGGGTTCGGATCGTCCCATATCGCGCTTGCGGATATAGGCCATGATGAACAGCGAAAGGCCCACGGCCAGGCAGTTGGCGGCGAACACGCGCACGAACAGCCCGCCAAACACCGTTGTGAAGGTGCCGATTGCCATGATCAGTGGGGCTATGGCGACCAGCAGGGCACCCAACTGGTAGGTTCTGACGGGCTTTAGCCGGTGAACGACAAAAGGAATGACAAAGGCTGATGCAATCGAGACCACGCCGACAATCACGAACATGAAGGTCATTTTGAGATCGCTGCCGCCCAACAGATCATAGGCAGCCACGGGAATGACCGGCGCGACGATGGATCGGGCCAGGCTTTCAAGTGCCCAGAAGCTGGCGAACATCCAGGGGCCGGGGCGGGTCAGTTCAGCGACGAAACGAAGACGCATCAGCGCACCTTCAGTCAAACGTGACCCGATTGCCGGGACCAAATCCCTCATATCACGGTCTTGGGTTGTCGCATCTGCCTGATTTCGGTCAGGATGGGGTAGAGGATCGGCTCACGATTCCATCAAATCAAAGGACCATCATGCGCACAGACGAACCCCGGGTGATCAACCTTTCCGACTATGCGGCACCCGACTACCGGGTCGAAACGTTCGCGCTGCATTTCACGCTGGAGCCTGAAGCAACCAGGGTCAGCGCTGAGTTGTCCGTGGTGGCGAACCACGATCATGGTGCCGGCCCCCGTCCGTTCACGCTCGATGGTGATGATCTGGTGCTGGAGTCCATTGCCATCGACGGACAGGCGCTGGCAGCAGATGGCTATGCTCATGACGAATCCGGTCTGGTCGTTCACAGCCCACCCGAGCGTTTCACGCTGACGACGCAAACCATCATCGCACCTGCCAGCAACACCGCGCTGGAAGGGCTTTATATGTCCTCGGGCAAGTACTGCACCCAGTGCGAGGCTGAAGGGTTCCGCCGCGTTACGTTCTATCCAGATCGCCCCGATGTTCTGGCCGTCTGGACCGTCACCATCGATGCCGACAAGGCAAGCTGCCCGGTGCTGCTGTCCAATGGCAATCTGGTCGAGGAAATCGATCTGGGTGAAGGTCGCCATCGCGCGGTCTGGCACGACCCGTTCCCGAAACCGTCCTATCTGTTTGCTCTCGTTGCCGGCGACCTGGGCTGCCTTGACGATACGTTCACGACCATGTCGGGGCGCAAGGTCGATCTCAAGATCTGGAGCGAACACGGCAACCAGGAGAAATGCACCTATGCCATGGACGCGCTCAAACGCTCCATGGTCTGGGACGAGGAACGTTACGGCCTGGAATATGACCTCGATATCTTCAACATCGTTGCGGTTGGTGATTTCAACATGGGAGCCATGGAGAACAAGAGCCTCAATGTCTTCAATTCCAAGTTGGTCCTGGCCAGCCCTGAAACCGCAACCGATGGGGATTACGAGGCGATCGAAGGCGTCATTGCCCACGAGTATTTCCACAACTGGACCGGCAACCGCGTGACCTGCCGCGACTGGTTCCAGCTATCCCTGAAGGAAGGCCTCACGGTTTATCGCGATCAGGAATTCAGCGCTGATATGCGCAGCCATGCGGTCAAGCGCATCGACGATGTCCGGCGGCTGCGCGGTGGGCAATTTCCTGAGGATGCCAGCCCCATGGCCCACCCGATCCGGCCTGAGAGTTTCATCGAGATCAACAACTTCTATACCCCGACCGTCTATGAAAAGGGCGCTGAGGTCATCCGCATGATGGAACGCCTGCTGGGTCGTGACGGCTTCCGCAAGGGCATGGATCTCTACTTCGAACGCCATGATGGTCAGGCCGTCACCTGCGATGATTTCGTCGCTGCCATGGCCGACGCCAACGATGCTGATCTGGAACATTTCAGGCTCTGGTACAGCCAGGCCGGAACGCCGAAGGTCTCGGCCAACGGAAGCTATGATGCCGAATCACGAGTCTATGAACTGATCCTGGAACAGGTGACCGACCCCACGCCGGGACAGCCTGACAAGAAGGCGCTCCACATGCCTTTCGAGATCGGCCTGATCGGCCCCAATGGCGGAGAGATGGAAACCACGGTGGAAGGGGTCGCTGGTTCCAGCCATCTCATCGACCTCACAAAAGCACGCCAGACCGTCCGGTTCGAGAATGTCGGCGCGGCACCCGTGCCGTCGCTCAACCGTGCGTTCACGGCACCTGTGCGCCTGACGAGCGATCTCAGCGACAGCGACAGTGCTTTCTTGATGGCCCATGACACCGACCCCTTCGCGCGTTGGGAAGCAGGCCAGCAGTTCGGCACAAAAGTCCTGCTTGCGATGATCGGGGAAATGCAGGAAACCGGCTCTTGCACCGCTGACCCCGCCTATGTCGAAGCCATGGGCGCAACGCTCGCAGATGCCTCTCTCGACAATGCCTTCAAGGCTCTGGCGCTCGCTATCCCCGGGGAATCCTATCTGGCTGACCAGATGGAAACGGTCGATGTCGATGCCATCCATGCCGCGCGTGACGTCATGCGCGGGGCCATCGCCCGTCAGTTCCGTGACGCCTGGCTGGCGGCCTACCATGACAACCAGTCGTCAGGCCCCTACAGCCCGGCTGCAGAACAGGCAGGCCAGCGTGCGCTGAAAAACGCCGCGCTTTCCTATCTCTCGGCAACGGGGGAAAGCGCCGATGTTGACCTGGTTGCCGGGCAGTACCGCGGGGCTGACAACATGACCGATCGTCTGACTGCGCTCATCCTGTTGGGGACCCTGGAGACACCCGAGCGTCAGGCTGCTCTCGATGATTTCTATCAGCGGTTCAGGGGCGACGATCTCGTGGTCAACAAATGGCTCAGTGCCCAGGCGATGTCACCGCTGCCCGATACGCTCGACCGTGTGAAGGCGTTGCTGAACCACGAGAGCTTCACGATCAAGAACCCCAACAAGGTCTATTCGCTGATCGGCGGTTTCATCATGGGCAATCCCGTGGGATTCCACAGCAAGCACGGTGCGGGTTATCGCTTCCTGGCCGATGTTCTCATCGAGCTTGATGCCCTCAACCCTCAGGTCGCTGGCCGTCTGGTCGACAGCCTCGGGCGGTGGCGCCGTCAGGACAGCGAACGCCAGGCGCTCATGAAAGCCGAGCTTGCGCGCATCCGTTCCCGCGAAGGTCTCTCACCTGACCTTACTGAAAAGATCGGTAAATCGCTGGATTAGGAATTGGTGTCATCCCGGCCTTGAGCCGGGATCTCGTCATGACGCGTTTCAGAAGCAATGTGCGGACCGTGATCCCGGCGCGCGTTCGCGTTGCTCACTTGGCCGGGATGACACATTGTTTGGGTTGGCTCTGACCGCGAAAGGACAAACCATGGCGCATTTCCGTACCTCCGGCGCGAATCTGTACTACGAGCAGACCGGTTCCGGACCCGATATTGTCTGGCTGCCCGGTGGTGATCAGCGCGGCGAGGAAATGCGCTGGCAGGTCGGTGGCTTTCCCGACTTCCGCAACACCACCATGGACCCGCGCGGCGTCGGCGAAACCGAACACCTTGAAGGTCCGCCATGGTCGATCCTGGATATGGCGCGTGATGCCGCCGAGCTGATCGAAGCGCAATGCGAAACCCCGGTCATTGTCGCCGGCCTTTCCATGGGTTCGCTTATCGTCCAGGAACTTGCCATCAACTGGCCGCATCTGGTTCGTCTGGCAATTCCCATGGGTACGTTTGCCGTCTCGGAAGGGTTTTCGCGCGAATGGATGGAAGCCGAAATCCGCTATCGGCGGAATCACGGTGACCTGCCGCCTGATTTTGCTACGACCCATTACGCTGCCTTCATGTATCCGCCCGAAGTGCTGGATGACCCAGATAAATGGGCTGAACTGCGTGTTGTCACCGAAGCAGCCTACAAACACCGCGACGGCAAGATGCTCGATGCCCAATGGCAGGCTTGCTGCGATTTCGACACGACGGACCGTTTGCCCGATTGCAAGGTCCCCATGCACGTCATCGGCTTTGGTCTCGACATGCAGGCCCCGCCCTATCTGGGCAAGAAGACCGCCGCACTGGCCGGAAATGGCCACTATCACCGGCTGGAGGGCCTGAGCCACCTCTCGCTTTGCGGCCACAAACATGATGTGGTGAATGCCAAGATCCGGGAGATCATCGAAGGTTTGGATCGCTGAAGGTAGTGCCATGATTGAAGACATCATCGACCTCGACCGCTACCCCATTGCTGACTTGGCCAGTCCGGCGGCGCAGGCTCTTGTTGCGCGTGGCCGTGCGCAGTTGGCTGATGACGGATGTTTTCTGTTGGAGAGCTTCATTCGCCCCGAGGCCGCCGAGCGCATGGCACAGGATGCTTGTGATCTGGTGACCGATGGGCATCCACAAACCCGGCTGCGAGACCGGGAGGAGGGCCGCCGATCCGGTTGTTTTGCCTGGCATCGTGACACCCGCGTGTCGATGCGCTGTGTCGGTGGCGATCGCATGGCCAGTGAATCCCCGCTCCAGCAGGTTTACCAATGGGATCCTCTGACCCGTTTCATCGGTGCGGTCCTGGAACGCGATCCGTTTTATCGCAGCGCCGATCCCATGGTCGGGAACATGCTGGGCGCTCATCGCATTGGTGATGAACTCGACTGGCATTACGACCCCAACGACGGCGTGGTCACACTTATGGTGCAGCGTTCTGTGTCTGGCGGGCGTTTCGCGTTTGCGCCGATGAACCGCCCTGATGATCCCAACGAGGAAGTTCAGCGCGAGGCGATCGACGCTGTCATGTCCGGGCAATGGACCGGTGTTCGCGAGGTCGATCAGATGCCCGGCACCCTCACACTCTTCAACGGCAACCGCTCGCTCCACCGCGTCACGCCGGTCGAAGCCGGGCCTGAGCGCATCATGCTCCTGCTCTCCTATGACAGCCGACCCGACCAAATCTTCCGCGACGATATTCGAAACGATTTCTTTGGCAGGGCTTCCTGATCAGGTCGGCAAACCGGTTGGGTGTCAGCGACGGATCAGGAACCGTCCACTCTGGCGCGTGCATCAACGGCCACGGTGCCTTTGCCAGTGCGACGCAGGAACAAGGGGTTGATGTCGAGTTCCTGCAGGTTCGACCCGGCATCCATGGCAAGCCATGACAGGCGTGCGGCGGCATCAGCCAGCGCGTTGATGTCCAGGGCAGGACGACCTCTGACGCCTTCCAGCACGGGCCAGAGTTTCAAGCTTTGCAGGCGTTCTTTCACGCGGTCAGGATGCACGGGGCAGGGCAGCAGGATGACGTCGTCGAGCACTTCGGCTAGGACACCGCCCAGACCGACCAGCACCATGGGGCCGAACTGCGCGTCGTTCTGAATGCCCAATATGGCCTCGGCCTCACCGGACGCCATTTCGGAAACCACGCAACCTGCAAGCCGGTCACCCAGCCGTGTTGCCATATCCTGCCAGGCCAGGGTCAGGTCATCGGCGCTGTTGATACCCAGTGCAACGGCGCCTTCCTCGGATTTGTGAATGATGTCGGGGCCAAATCCCTTCAGGGCAATGGGCCAGCCTATCGACTCTGCTGCCGCAAGGGCCGCGTCGGGGCTCGCCGCCGCGTGCTCCCGCGTTACGGGAATGCCGTAACGCGCCAGCACGGCCTTGACCGTGTGTTCGTCCAGCCAGCCATCACCATGGCCCGCAAAGGGTGCATCTGTCGGCAGATCATCAGGGCGCACGGCAGCCGGGCCGGCTTTTGTGGGTGCCAACCAGGTCTTGAAAACACGCAGTGCTTCGTCGGTTGTCTCGTAGTTCAGAATCTCGAGCTCGGTCATGACCTCGCGCCCACCGTCCGACGATGAGCCCGGCGTGAAGACCACCAGGGTGGGCTTGCCGGTAGCCTTGCCGGCTTCGGCCAGACTGCGGGCGGACTGGGTCATCTGTGGCCCTGTCGTGATCATGATCAGGTTGGCAGCGACATCGGGATCGGCGGCAGCGATGGTCAGCCCGCCGTCATCAACATCGATGAAGCTGCGATCTTTCATGGCGCCCAGATCAAGCGGATTGCCGAGCTGTTCGGGCACATAAACCTCTTCCAGACTGGCTCGGGTTTCAGGCGAAAACTGCGCCAGTCGCAGGCCGACGTCATCGAACCGATCGGTGGTGATGGCTGCTGCTCCGCCGGAACCGGTGATGACACAGATGCCGTCGCCATTGGGCTGCCCGTAGCGCGAGATCATCTCGGCTGCCTGCATCATACCGTTGACGTCATCGACCGGCACCACACCTGCCTCGCGGCACATCGCTTCGAGAACGCGCCACGATCCTGCCAGGCTTGCGGTATGGCTCATGGTGACCCGTGCGCCTTCTTCGGAGCGGCCGGATTTCACCATCAACACCGGCTTGCCGGCATCGCGGCATTGTCTGGCTGCGGCAACGAACCGGTCCGGGTTCTTGAAGCCTTCGACATAAAGTGTGACCACCTTGGTGGCTTCGTCCTGCGCCATCCATTCCAGGAAGTCGGCAAGTTCCAGATCAGCCTGGTTGCCGATGCTGATCGCGCTGGAAAACCGCGCGCCATCGCCTACACCACGGTTGTAGACCGTCGCCATCAGTGCGCCCGACTGGCTGATGAAGCCGATACCACCGGGCTCGTGGGCTGAATCCTGCATCGAGGGCGAGGAATTCATGATCAGTCCGGCATGGGTATTAATCAGGCCCAGGCCGTTGGGTCCCACAAGGCGCATGCCCTGGCTGCGCGCAACCTCGATCATGCGTTGCTCCAGTGCGGCCCCCTCCGCGCCTGTCTCCGTGAACCCTGCCGAGATGACGACACAGCAGGCAACGCCACTGGCCGCGCAATCTTCGATGTGGTCCATGACAAAGGCGCGCGGAACGGCAATCACGGCCATGTCGACGGGAACATCCGCTTCGGACACGCGTGGCACACAGGGCAGGTCAAACAGCGTCTCGCGTTTGGGATTGACCGGAATGATGCGGCCTGGAAAGCCCAGGCTCAGCGTGTTGTAGAAGATACGCCCACCAAACTTGCGCTGATCCTCGGAGGCACCAATGAATGCGATGGTGCCGGGGTTCATGATCTGGGCAACGGATTGGCGCGGCGCTGGGTTCGTCACGGTGTGCCTCGGGCGTTGTCAGTACTGGCGAGGAACGTAGCGCGCGTACCAGGCCATGACGAGCATTCCCAACCCGCCGGCAACAAAGACTGCTGGCAGGGCAAAGGTCGTCAGCAACAGGGAGAAGATGCCCGGCGGGCCGATCTGGGAGGTGTCGCGGAACGTCGCGAACACGCTTGTCATCTCCGCGCGCTCATAGGGATGCACGGCACGCAGGAAGAGCATGTTGCCGGCGCCGTCGATCATGCTGGTGGCAAAGGCCGCAATCAGGAACATCGACACGCCCAGCCATGGCGAGCCGGCGACCAAAGCAACCAGCAGGCTGCCCAGGCCGGATGCGATGTAGCCAACGATGAGTAGTTTGCGGATGCCCCAGCGGCGGCCGATCCAGGCCCAGAACGGACACAGCATGACGGCGAAGGACCCGGCCGACACCACAAGGCCCGCAACGGTGTCGCCCAGTCCGGCCTCGACGCAGTAGATCGGGCCATAGACAAAAAACATCGCCCACCAGCTCGAGCGACCCACTGCCAGGAGCCAGGCCAGGCGCAGACGCGGTTGGACGAAAAAATGGGGAAAGAAACGCAAGGGATTTGGCGGCGATGACTTCGCGGCCTGGATCGCCTTGCTGTCGGAAAAGCGCAGGTAGAGGAACACCGCATAAACCGTGCAGGCCAGCACCGCCATGGCGATGAAGGGTGCGGGACGGCCCAGAAGTTCGGCCATCCAGATGCCGCCGATGGGCCCGATGATGAAGCCCGATCCCATGAACAGGACACGCACGGGCTCGAACCGGCCGAACTCCTGGCGCGGGATATGGTCCATCATGTAAAGGTTGAACGAGATATCGAAGGCGATGAAGCCGACCAGAAAACAGGTCAGGCCCGCCGCAAAGACAACCCCGTTTCCCAGCGAAAGCAGAACGGCGGCAAGGCATAACAGGGCGGTGCCCAGGGCCACGACCCGCCGTCGGCGGATCAGATGGACCAGTAGTGGCATCGAAAGACTGCCCGCCAGTCCGACGAACGATGCTGCGAAGTAAAGGATACTGACCTGCTGGGCTGACCCCATGATCTCCAGTGCCGTCAATGGCAGGATGGTCAGCGGCAGACCGCGCGCCAGACCCTGTAGACCGTAGAGCACAGCAAACGGCATGGCATTGGGAAGATCGGCGACGCCAAGCCAGACCTGAAGATGAAGCCCCCGCAAAGGACACGCTCCTCGCGCTTTCTAGAGGATGTCATGGGACTCCTGATCGCGCCGATGTGCAAGACAATTGCCGCACATGGCAGCGTTGCGTCAGGCTGGTGTGGGTGCCGGTGCGGCTTCGGGCTCGTCCGAGCCCTGCTGCTGACGGCGCCACATTCCGGCGTAAACACCGTCGCGCTTGAGAAGATCGTTATGGCGGCCCCGCTCCACGATCTCTCCGGCTTCCAGCACCAGAATCTCGTCGGCATCGACCACGGTGGAAAGGCGGTGGGCGACGACCAGGGTGGTGCGACCCGTGGCGATATCGTTCAGGTTGGACTGGATCGCGCGTTCCGTGTGGGTGTCGAGCGCGCTGGTTGCTTCATCGAAGATCAGGATCCTGGGGTTTTTCAGGATCGTGCGGGCAATTGCGACGCGCTGTTTCTCGCCGCCGGACAGTTTCAGGCCGCGCTCACCCACCATCGTGTCGTAACCGTCGGGCAGACCACTGACAAAATCATGGATGCGGGCCAGTCTGGCGGCTTCCTCGACCTCTTCCTGGGTCGCGCCAGGGCGGCCATAGGCGATGTTGTAAGCAACCGTGTCGTTGAAGAGAACGGTGTCCTGGGGGACGATCCCGATTGCCGCCCGCAGGGATTGCTGCGTGACCTTGCGCAGGTCCTGGCCGTCGATGGTGATGGCTCCGTCAGCGACATCATAGAACCGGAAGAGCAGGCGCGAGAGTGTCGACTTGCCGGCGCCCGAAGGTCCGACCACTGCGATTTTCTTGCCGGCAGGTACCATGAAGTCGACATTCTTGAGGATCGGCCGGCGTGCGTCATAGGCAAAGTTGACACCCTCAAACCGAATCGAGCTGCCGTTTGCTTCCAGGGCCACGGCATCTGGCGCATCGACAATCTCCGGGTCGACAGCCAGTAGAACGAACATCGCTTCGATATCGATCAGCGCCTGCTTGATCTCGCGATAAACAAAGCCGAACAGGTTGAGCGGCTGATAAAGCTGCATGAGATAGGTGTTGGCCAGCACGAAGTCGCCCACCGTCATGGTGCCTTCGACAATGCCTGCCGCCGACAGAAGCATGACCAGGGTCAGGCCAACAGAGATGATCGCGGCCTGACCGAAGTTGAGCGCGGCCAGCGACACGTTGCTCTTGACCGCGGCTTCCTCATAGTTCGCCAGACGCTCGTCGTAACGCTGCGCTTCATGTTCCTCGTTGCCGAAGTATTTCACCGTCTCGTAATTCAGCAGGCTGTCGATGGCGCGCGTGTTGGCGCTGGTATCGGCTTCGTTCATGGTCCGCCGGAAGCGGATGCGCCACTCCGTCACCAACATGGTGTAGGCGATGTAGACCACCACCGTGGCCAGCGTGATGCCGGCGATGGCGAAATCCAGCATGTACCAGAGGATGCCGAAGACCAGCACCAGTTCGATGGTCGTGGGGACCAGGTTGAACAGACTGATGCGGAACAGAAGTTCGATGGCGCGCGTACCACGTTCGATCACGCGCGAAAGGCCGCCGGTCTGGCGCTCCAGATGAAAGCGCAGGGACAGACGATGCAGGTGGCGGAAGACCTCCAGGATGATCCGCCGGATGGCGCGCTGGCCCACCCGGGCAAAGATCGCATCACGCGCCTCGCTGAACCCCAGCGAGGCAATACGCGCCAGTCCATAAGCCAGGATCACGCCCACGGGAATGATGAGCAGCAGGCCCTCTTCGGCAGACACCAGAGCGTCGACGGCATCCTTGTAGAAGATCGGCACCATCACGATGGCGACCTTGGAAAGCACCAGGAACACCATCGCCACGACTACCCGCGCACGCAGGTTCCATTCCCCTACCGGCCACAGATAGGGCAGCAGGTTCTTCAACGTGGCAAAGCCGCTTTGCTTTGGGTCGGGTGAAACCGAAGCCATGGGGTGGATTGTATTCCTGACTGGGGTGGCGGCGGCGTGCCGCCCATGACATATGGTGCGGCCAACACGGATTCCAAAGGCATTGCTTTCGTTTCAACGCGGAGGAGAGCGTTCATGATTGATGTCACAAGAGCAAGGGCAGAAACGCCCGGTATCGAACATCAGGCATTTTTCTATAATTCCGGCGCGGGATTGATGTCCAAACCCGTGCTGGACGCCTTGCATGAGCACCTCGATCTTGAAGCCAGGATCGGTGGTTATGCTGCAGAGGAAGCTGCCGGGCCCAAAATGCAGGCGACCTATGGTGCCATCGCGCGCATGCTGAACTGCTCGACCGACGAGGTTGCCGTGGTGGAAAACGCCACCGTTGCGTGGTGTCAGGCGTTTTATGGCCTGGCCCAGGACATGCAGCCCGGCGACAACGTCGTCACGGTTGTGGCCGAATACGCTTCAAACTTCATCGCCCTGCTGCAGACGGTCAAACGGCGCGGTATCGAGATTGTCGTGGCCCCCAACGATGCCAGCGGCCAGGTCGATGTCGCGGCACTGGAAGCCCTGATCGATGACCGCACCAAACTGATCGCAGTGACCCACGTTCCCACCTCCGGCGGACTCGTGACCCCCGCTGCCGAAATCGGAAAGGTCGCGCGCAAGCACGGTGTGCCCTATCTGCTGGACGCCTGCCAGTCGGCGGGCCAGATGCCGCTGGATGTGCAGGAGCTGGGCTGTGATTTTCTCTCGGCCACCGGCCGCAAGTTTCTGCGCGGGCCGCGTGGCACCGGGTTCCTTTATGCCAGCAAGGCCATCATGGAACGCCACGAGCCGCCGGTTCTTGATCTCCATTCCGCCGAATGGGTCGCGCCGGACCGCTATGAGATGGCGGCAACGGCCCGGCGTTATGAGAACTGGGAGAATTACATCGCGGGCAAGGTCGGGCTTGGTGTCGCTGTCGACTACGCCCTGTCTTGGGGCCTGGAGAACATCCAGGAGCGCAACCGCCTGCTGGCCGATGACCTGCGTGAACGTCTGGGCATGATCCCGGGTGTTACGGTGCGCGATGCCGGC
>Ga0055584_100005292_pt1 | contig 12653 bp, 15 predicted proteins | sample OSDHelmetaG_FD_58716 | JGI IMG/M metagenome (GOLD analysis project Ga0055584, IMG submission 58716) | Pelagic marine sediment microbial communities from the LTER site Helgoland, North Sea, for post-phytoplankton bloom and carbon turnover... | ecosystem: Environmental > Aquatic > Marine >... | reverse complement strand
GCGAAAACTAATCCCCGCATTAGAGAATGCGAATAAGGGTAAGATGAAAAATGCAACTACAGAATGTAAATCATGCTCCATACTTTTTAATGGGGAGTATTCGGGCATGGACTTTGATTTCATCGGAATAAACATCGCAAGCAAGACCCCGGCCAAAGTAGCATGAACTCCTGACTTAAGCGTTGCTACCCACATTATTAGCCCAAACAACAAATAGGCAGTTTTCGACTCGACGTTTCTTCGGTTCATATAGACAAGAATCGGAATACAAAAGGCAACTACCAGCAAGGCGCTTAACGATATTTTCGAGGTATAGAAAAATGCGATTATTAATATTGCACCGATATCATCAAAAATAGCCAGCGATGTTAAAAATATCTTTATAGAAGTAGGAACACGAGAACCCAGTAGGCTCAGAACCCCCAGCGCAAACGCTATATCGGTCGCAGCCGGAATAGCCCATCCTTTTATAGCTGTCGGGTCATCATAATTGAAATAAACGTATATTAGTGCAGGACCTAACATTCCGCCAATGGCCCCTACCCCGGGAAGAATGATATTACGTCTATCAGAGAGCTCGCCTTCAATAAGTTCTCGTTTTAACTCCAATCCAATTAGAAAAAAGAAAACCGCCATTAAACCGTCATTTATCCAAAGCAAAAGTGGTTTAGCTATGTGCAAAGTGCCCACACGAACTTCCACTGGGATCGAAAGCAATAATTCATAAGACCCAGCAAGACCACTATTTGCGCAGATAAGAGCCAAACCTGCGGCGAACATCAATAGTATCCCTCCAGAGGACTCGAGCTCAAAGAAACCAGTTATGTAATTCTGTGATTTATCATTCATTTTTCGGTTCTTAATTCACTTTCTTTCTAATATTGTCTCAATTGCGAAGCACAAAACACCGGTTTTGATTATATAACAAACTTACGCTGAAAAAACGGGCATCTAGACTCCCAATACTATAGCGCAATCTCGGTTTGTACCATTAGCATAAGAATAAGTACTCAGTGATCTCGTCAGATGGAAATAAGTCATGAAATTTCGATAATTCTCTTTTCAGGTACATATATGATCTGAGGTTAATAAGGCTGATCTATGTGAAATTGGATCTTAGCTATCTGAATGTATAGTTTTATTTCCTGCATATCCCTATAATCCCAGCCTCGATTTTTTCAGCACCGTGAGCTTGCAAGGAGAAAAAACATGTCGGATACCATCTTTAGTAAGATAATTAGCCGGGAAATTCCCGCAGATATTGTTTATGAAGACGATGTATGTCTGGCTTTTCGGGATGTGAATCCGCAAGCTCCAGTGCATATTTTGGTTATTCCAAAAAAGCCTATCCCTCGTCTAATTGATGCCGATGAAGAAGATCAGACTCTTTTGGGGCAACTATGTCTCGCCGCTAATAAAGTTGCCGTTCAGGAAGGCGTTGGAGACGCATTTCGTCTGGTGATTAATAATGGCGATGTTGGTCAAACGGTGTTTCATCTACATTTGCATATTTTGGCTGGCCGTTCATTTACCTGGCCCCCGGGCTAGATTTAATAATTTCTTTACTGGTAATTACACATTATGTACAACACAGATGATCTACGAATTGCTTCAATTAAAGCCGTAGCGACACCTACAGAAATATGTGAGGAAATTCCTCTCGCCCCTAACGCGACACAAACGACGTATTCCGCTAGACAGGCGATCCATGAAATTCTGTCAGATAAGGATGACCGTCTGGTCGTCGTTACCGGTCCCTGCTCGATTCATGATCCTGAAGCGGCAATCGAATACGCCAGCAAACTGAAGTTACTTAAGGATGAATTAAGTGATGATCTGTTAATTATCATGCGTGTCTATTTTGAAAAACCACGCACAACGGTAGGCTGGAAAGGCTTAATAAACGATCCAGATCTTGATGAGAGCTTTCAAATTAATAAAGGTATACGTATTGCACGACAGCTTCTGCTCGATCTAAATAATATGGGTATGCCAGCGGGTGTTGAGTATCTTGATATTATCACCCCTCAATATTTATCTGATCTAGTCAGTTGGGGCGCTATTGGTGCCAGAACAACTGAAAGCCAGGTACACAGAGAAGTGGCCTCAGGTTTTTCATGCCCTGTAGGTTTCAAAAATGGCACTTACGGAACAACACAGATGGCTATTGATGCTATCCGCGCGGCATCAATGCCACATCATTTCTTGTCTTTGCGCAAAGAAGGTAGTTCAGCAATTTTTACCACCACCGGTAATCAGGATTGCCATATTATTTTACGCGGTGGGAAAACGCCCAATTACGATGCAGAAAATATTCAACGGGTTGCAAATGAGCTTGAAGCCGCAAAGCTTCCCACTCGTATTATGGTGGACTTCAGTCATGCAAATAGCGAGAAGCAACATAAAAAGCAATTAACCGTTGGACGGGATGTAGCCAGTCAGCTTGCCGCCGGTGATAAACGTATTTTTGGTGTAATGATTGAAAGTCACCTGGTTGAAGGAAATCAAAAAGTGCTTGAAGGCGAAAAACTAACTTATGGGCAAAGTATTACCGACGCATGCCTTGGTTGGGATGATAGCGAGGTATTGCTTCGCGAACTTGCTCAGGCAGTTAAACAGAGACGAAATTGAAAACCAGTCTTGTCAGGTTTTTATAAAACGCCTGCATACTATCGATAAAAAATAAACAACGCCGGCGACTACTATAATAGTCGCTCCGGATGGCAAATCCGGTTGATAAGAAAGCATCAATCCCGTGCTTGTAATCAGAATACTGAGTAAGGCTGCTATTAACATCATTCTCGGCAGAGAATTTGAGAATTGTACTGCACTCGCTGCTGGCAGAATCAATAATGCCATAACCAGTATGACACCCACTATCTGGATCAATAATACAATCGTTAGGGCTATCATACATAACAACAATATGTAGTAAGCCTCCACATTAACACCTCGTAACCTTGCAAACTCTTCATCGAAAGTTGCGGCCAAAAACTGTTTGTAGCATGCATACACAGTCGTAATAACAACGATATCCAGCGTCGCCATTAACACAAGGTCTCGTTTTGAAACTAACAAAATATTGCCAAACAGATAGCTCATCAAATCAGTATTGTACCCTGGTGTTTTGGATATAAAGAGAATCCCAATTGCCATACCAACTGACCAAAAAGCGGCAATTAGCACATCTTCATCCTGACGCCAGCGTAGCTTTATCCAACCGATCAAAATAGCAGTCAGAAGCGCAGCAACAACGGCCCCGACAACCGGTGAGCCCTGAAAGTAATAAGCAATTCCCATACCCGCGAGTACGGTATGAGATATTCCGCCGGTTAAAAAGCTGATACGTTTTACCACCACATAGGTACCAACTACGCCACAACCTAAACTCGCAAGTAGACAAGCCAATAATGCATATTGCATAAACTGGTATTCGATTACAGCTGAGAAAAAATCAAACATTTGTCATCAAAAATCGCATTAGTGAGCATGGTGAATCATATTAACGGGTGCCCCATAAAGCTCTTCTATGGTCTTACCACTTATAGCTTCGGTCTCATGACATATTAATCTGGTGTTCAAACAACCTACTCTATTCACATAGGCAGAAATAAAGGCAATATCATGGGACACCACAATTATTGTCATGCGTTCGTTATATTGTTTTAACAATGCGAAAATATTTTCTTCTGCTTGCACATCAATATTTGCTGTTGGCTCGTCCAATACCAAAATCTCAGGTTCGCTTGCCAATGCTCTGGCAATCAACATGCGTTGTACCTGGCCTCCGGACAAATCTTTTATCGGCGTATGGACAAGATCTTCAATCTCGACCACTTTGAGCGAATCCAAGGCAATTTCCCTATCTCTCTGTTTAAAACCACCCAAACCACCACCCTTACCTAAGCGTCCAAGCAGCACAACGTCGAGTACCCTGATAGGGAAATTACGCGGGAATGATGGGTACTGAGGCACATAGCCAATATGTTTACACGCCTGTTTAGGGCTGCTACCTAGCACCTTAATTTCTCCTTTATCAGGTTTTAACATACCTAACATCAGTTTCAACATTGTGCTCTTACCGGCCGCATTGGGTCCGATAATGCCAAAAAACTCTTCACTTTCAATTTCAACACTTATGTCTTCGACGACATTACTGTTGCCATAAGCAAAACTGACATTTTCAAATTTAATAACTGCGCTCATTTTAATGCACCGCCTCTACGATCTTCTTTGTAATAGCACGCATATTATTGATGTAGTCACCATCAAGCGGATCAAACACAACAACTCTTGCGTCAATCTCATCAGCGAAGGCTGCTGCAACTGCTGATCTATGTTGTGTTTGAACGAATAATGTTTGAATTTGTTCTTTTCGAGCCTGTTTAACAATAGCCACTAGACTTCTGGCTCCCAACTCTTTGCCTTCATATTCTAGTGCCAGTTGGGTTAATCCATAGTCATCTGCATAGTGGGCAAGGGCAGCATGAGAGGTAATAAAAAAGTGCGTAGTGCGATCACTCAGTTCAGCATTAATTTCCTTATCCAGTTTCTTAAGTTCTTCGATTAATTTTGAATACCGCTGTTCGTAGTGAAAAGCATGCTCAGGATCGATTAAAGTCAATTCCTGCTTGATCGATGCCGCTAATAATTGCGCATTTCTAGCGCTAGTCCAGATATGATTATCAAACGATATAGAGCGAGTTTTAATGATGTCGTCGCAGCATGCTACCACTTTGGTTCCCTTGTTTTTTATCGTACCTAACCATTTGTCTTCAAACGCCACACCTATTTGAAAATACAAATCTGCATTATTAAGATCACTTACCTTCTTTAAGCCCGGATCGAATGTTTCAGGTGACTCTCCTGCTTTCAACATAACTTTTACATCGACTAACTCACCTCCGATGCTTTTTACCAGATATTGCTGAGGCGGAATACTGACGAAAACTTGTAAGACGTCTCGAGGAAACGCGGATTTCGGCGATAATAACGACAACAGACAGATGAGGATTAAGGATTTTAAGTACATCGCGACGATTTGGACTAGCGAGGTTTATTCAGTACTTAAACACTGTGAACAACAACCTAATATTTCGACTATTTGTTCTTTGATTGAAAAACCAATGTGTTTGGCCTTTTCATTAATGAGTTTCACCAATTCAGGATCATCAAGCTCCGCTACTTCACCGCAACTACTACAAATCAGAAACTGTCCAGCATCAAGATGTCCCGGTTTACCACAACCTACATAGGCATTGAGAGACTCAATCTTGTGCACTAAACCTTGTTCCAATAAAAATTCCAATGCGCGATAAACCGTAGGAGGTGCTGCGCTACTACGCTCACTGCGAAGAATGTCGAGAACGTCATAGGCTTTAACGGGTTCATGGCTAGCCCAAACCAGCTCAAGCACTCTTCTACGAATAGGGGTGAACCGATTGCCCTTTTGCTTACAACTTAGCTCAGCGGCCTTTAGCGCATCAGCAATACAAGTAGAGTGTTTATGAGAACCCTGAGGAAACTCGCGTAAAATTTTTGCCTGCATGAGATTTAAATTTGACCTGATCTTTTGTTATATTATAACATAACATGAAATTTCATCACAAATAACACTACTCTGCATATTTGTGGTTAATCGACGACATATTAACTTGAGCTACTGACTCTGATTTTACTGACGCAGGGTGCCCTCCTATGCCGCGGCATCGATCATTTAGTAGTATCTGAAATTCATGAATGCGCGTTTTCTCAGGAACTCGAAGATCAAAATCACGCTATAAGTAACTAACTCACACTGATTGAGCAAAAAGATCTACGCGATGAAATAACCGCTTTAAACTCTTTTCGACGAAACTTACACAACAAGCATCACTTTCAAGCTCGCGCACCACCATATATCTCCTGAATTCTTGTTGTTCTCTTAAGCAAAAAAAGACTGATTTTAGTGCCTTAATGAACGTAAAGAATACTTTAGATTCTAGTTTCTAACCCCACTGTCTTTTTACCAGGCAGGAAAAGCTCAATGTCACGTTATATATTATTAAAAGCTGCGGCTGTATAATTCCTTTCATGAATGAAACCAGAATCATCGCCGATCAACACCTTGATGCCAAAGGATTGAATTGCCCCTTACCTGTGCTCAAAGCAAAAGTTGCTCTAAACAAAATGCAACCAGGCGAAATCCTTTATGTTGAGGCGACTGATCCGCATGCCACTATCGATTTTGAAGCATACTGCGCTCGTACCGGACATGAAATTGTACGATTGCATGAAAGTGGAGAAGTGATTGAAATCTTTGTTAGCCGGGCAAGCGATCCAAAAAAGATCTAGGGCAATACAGTCCACTTTAAGACAATAAAACATTTTTGATAAAGCAGGGGTATTTGGAGATTTAATGGAAGGCAAAAAGATTCTCATTGTAGATGATGACCGAACAACATCCTCGGTCATCGAGTTACAACTGCAGAAAATGGGATACCTTGTCGCTGCCATCGCCAAATCGGGCACATCGGCTATTAAACAATGTGAGAAGCTGGCACCGGATCTGGTGTTAATGGATATCAACCTAGGTAAAGGAATGGATGGCGTAGAAGCCGCCGGTATTATCAACAAGAAATTTGCAATACCTGTCATCTTTGTCACCGCGCATGCGGATGAGCACACGCTGGAACGGGCTAAACAAACCCAACCCTTTGGCTATATTAACAAACCTTTACGTGAAACGGATTTACGAACGACTATTTCACTCGCGCTAGGGCGTAGTGAGTCAAGCAAAGAATCAACTTCATCCAATTTGAATAAGAAAGTTCCAAGGTCAAAGAGTTGTATTGTGTTGGATAAAGATGGACATATAGTACGCGTAAATGCCGCAGTCAAAAAGTTTATAAAACATTTGGAATTGGAGGATGTTGTTGATTTATTGCCAGAGGGCAATAGAAAACATATCGCGCGCGCAAGAAGTTCAAAAAAACCACAATTACTGAATGGCGTATTTCAAGACCGGGTAATTACCTGGGAGTATAAACTGATCAGTAGCTCTGATAATGTGCGTCTTACTATCTCTGATATAACCGAATACCGTCGCTTGGCCGACCACAGTATTCAGGAAGCTACTCTTTCAGAAGCGCTGGATAATCTCGCGACCGGCGTAATATTTATCAACGAAAACCTGAAGGTTTATTATCTTAACAAGTCAGCGCGACAGCTTCTGGAAAGAGAAGAAGTGTTAGGTTTGAATAAAGAATATCTAAATTGCGCGACACCTGCCTATACAGCGGAATTACATAAATTTATTGCCGAAGGTATCCCACAAACCTTGTCCTTAGATAGAGGCGAGGGACAGTCACCTTTACGTATATTGGCAACACCTCTAGCATCACGCGATGCTAACTACGGTCAGGATAAACCTATAGCGATCATTTACACTTTTGAAACTGTGAATAGTCCAGAACGAATAGAAGAAGTACTGCATAGTTTTTATAGCCTGACACCGGCCGAATCAAAAATAGTCTCTCGATTAATACACTCACCTCGTCTTGAAGACGTGGCAACAGAATTAGGTATCACTCTGAATACAGCCCGTACCCATATGAAACGCATTTACAGCAAGACTAATGCGCGAGGCATGTCAGCCTTGCTAAACATGATCGTGACCGGACCCGCTGGAACTCTCATTCATTCTGACGAATAGTCAAAATTAGTATTGTTTCAATCCTGGCTTCGGTTATTTTCATCCAGACCGAATAAGGCATCTAGCTCGTCTTTGGCTTTATCTGCATCAGTGTTTGATAAGTTACTGCTTCCTGCATCCATCCCGAATAGAGCCTCTAGCGACGCTTTGCTCTGCTCTGCTGTTTGGTCTCCGTCTTTATAAGCATTCTCATCAGGCTGAAAATAACCACAGAAATTTGCGCGGGTTTTATTACTTACTTTTTCAGCAATTATTTCACGGCAACTATTACTTACTCTGGTATCGTAAAACTTGCACATTCGGCACACATGTAAATCACACTTACAGGATTTACATTTTGAAAGACGCGAAAACGGTATTAATACATCGTCCAAAGATGCGTCGCATTTCCAGCAAACTAAATCGACTTTTCCCACATCTCACCTCAGACTTCTAGAAAAACAGCAATTTTATTATAAAAAGTACCAACACCACATTTAATACATATTTTATAAGTACTTCGCCTTTTGTCACAGACATATGTGCACCCATCCAGCCTCCAATTGAGTTTCCCACTGCCAGACAAATACCCAGCATCCAAAGCAATTGAATTTGCGAAATAAATATTATCAGCGCGGCAATAGTATAGCTGGCAATAATAAAGACCTTATGCATATTGGCTCTAACCAGATCCAAACCGAGAACCCTATTCAGAATTGGTAACAAAATGAAACCAACACCAATTTGAATAAATCCACCGAAAAAACCCGCACCCACCATTAAAGTATGCCCAGCAATCATTCTTTTTCGGGTAATGGGAACAGCGACATGCTCTTTACTTGCCGTCTTCTTAGTCGCCATTATTATCATCATCGCGAGCATGATGATTGCCAATGTTCGATTAAACCAGACACCTTCTAATCGCGTTCCAACAAGTGCGCCAAGTACAGCACCTGGAAGAGCGCAAAGTGCGAGGCTTACACTCAGCTTAAAGTCTGAATAACCTTTTCGGAAAAAAGCGATAACAGCGGTGATATTTTGAGCCAGAATAGCAATGCGGTTAGTGCCGTTAGCGACGGGTCCGGGGATTCCCATAAACACCATCACCGGCACAGTGATCATCGAGCCACCCGCAGCCATGACATTTATAAATCCGGCGACAATGCCGACTAAAACCAGAATGATGCCTTGTCCGTATTCCATGTCGTCATTCTAACTGGAGTTGGGGTGAAGAAATATGATTAAAGCGAATTATCCTCGGCAGAAGATATGATTAAAAACTACACGTTGAACCTGAACAACATAACGTCACCATCACAAACGACATATTCCTTGCCTTCCAGACGCCACTTGCCAGCATCTTTCGCGCCCTGCTCGCCTTTGCCCGAAATAAAGTCATCGAATGCGGTTACTTCGGCACGAATGAAGCCGTGTTCAAAATCAGTATGAATTGTGCCAGCAGCTTTAGGTGCGGTATCGCCTTTGTGTATGGTCCAGGCTCGTATTTCTTTCGGTCCTGCAGTGAAATAAGTTTGCAAACCCAAAAGTTGATAACCGGCTCGGATAACCCGATTTAAGCCCGGCTCTTGCAAACCGAGTTCACTAAGAAAGTCGAGTTTGTCTGCATCATCTAATTCGGCAATTTCAGATTCGATAGCCGCACAAACCGGAATTACCTGTGAGCCTTCACTAGCCGCAAGTTGCTCTAATTTGCTTAGCCACTGGTTGTCCTGCATCCCTGTTTCTTCTACGTTGGCAATATAAAAGGTTGGTTTATCGGTTAATAGTTGATATTCCTTTAATACCAATCTGTCTTCTGCCTCCATTTCCAAAGTACGAATCGGCGAACCTGTATCAATATGCACCATTACCTTTTCTAGTAATGCCTGTTTAGATACTGCCTCTTTATCACCACTTCTTGCCAACTTCTGTGCTTTTTGTAATGCACGCTCAAGTGTTTCCTGATCGGCTAAACAGAGCTCTGTATTGATAACATCAATGTCTGACAGTGGATCAACCTTACCAGCGACATGCACAATATTGTCATCATCGAAACAACGAACGACTTGTGCAATGGCGTGAGTTTCACGAATGTGTGCAAGAAATTTGTTACCTAGCCCCTCGCCCTTTGAAGCACCTTCTACCAGTCCTGCAATATCGACAAATTCCATGTGCGCAGGAATCACCTGCTTACTCGCTACGATATCTTGAATACTTTGTAGACGCGGATCAGGTACTGGCACCACTCCCACATTCGGATCAATGGTACAAAAAGGATAATTTTCTGCACTGATACCAGAATTGGTTAACGCATTAAACAGGGTTGATTTACCGACATTGGGTAAACCGACGATACCGCACTTAAATCCCATAATTCCTATCGAGCTTGTGATTAAATATTAAAGACAAAACAGACTCGCCATAAGACAAGTCTATTTACCATCGGAATGTAATTCATTCATTGCTTTTTGCAAATCACCATCAAATAAAAGAGGCATAATAGATAAAGCTTCGTCGATTGCAACGTCAATCAATTTTTGGTCTTCACGACCAGGTCTTCCTAAAACATGTGGCGTAACAGAATCTCTGCTTCCCGGATGCCCAACACCAATACGCAATCGCAAAAAGTTTTTCTCACCTGTCTGGCCAATTATATCCCGCAAGCCATTATGTCCCCCATGACCACCACCTTTCTTAAGCTTAATGATGCCTGAGTCCAGATCGATTTCGTCATGAGCAACTAACACTTCGTCTATACCAATCTTAAAGTAATCGAGCATCGCCTGAACAGAACGACCGCTGTCATTCATGAAAGTCTGTGGTTTGAGTAAACGACAATCGATACCTGAGGAGGAAATACGACCTGCTTCACCATGAAATCTGGATTCAGATGAAAATTGACAATTATTCTGCCTTGCCAGACTGTCTACAAACCAAAACCCGGCATTATGCCGGGTTTCAGTGTATTCAGACCCGGGGTTTCCCAGGCCAACGACTAGCTTAATCATTGCAGGCAAGCCCTGTCACTCAGACTGAACTTAGTCTTCGGCAGGAGTAGCTCCGTCTTCTGTACCGGCTTCAGCTTCAGCTTCAGCTCCAGCTTCAGCTTCGATTTCATCTTGTTCCACCTGGATTTTCTGTAAATGTACCGATGCAACTGGTTGTGATTCATCTCCGCCATGTAGTAATGCGTAGTTATCAACACCCTCTGGCAAGACCAAATCAGAAAGATGAATGGTTTCGCCCAGATTAACTTCCTCTAGATCGACTTCAATATATTCAGGTAGATCTTTCGGCAGACAACTAATTTCTACATCCGTCATGATATGACTCACAACGCCACCGCCTGTCTTTACCCCAACACATGTCGTTTCATTAATGAAATGAAGCGGTACGCGCATATTGATCTTTTCTTTTGCATCAACTCGCAGAAAATCAATATGCTGAATTAATCTTTTATAAGGATGTCTTTGTAGATCCTTAAGAACAACCTGTTCCGATTTCTTGCCGATATTCAGTGTCAGAATATGTGAATAAAAAGCTTCTTGCTCAAGTTGATGTCCGATTGAGTTTTGATCAATAGTGATCATAGTTGCTTCTTTATTCGTACCGTACACGATACCGGGAACCTTTCCGGTTTTACGCAGGCGGCGGCTCGCACTCTTCCCCACGCTTTCACGCGGCTCTGCATTAATTTCAAATGTTTGCATTTCAAACTCCTAAGTTAATATAGTTAATATTCTCTATCCGCGACCAGATAAAGAATTTTTTGCTATTAGTAAATAGCTACAAACAACATGCACTTTCATGTTGCTTGTAGCTAATTGCTAGCTTTGAATTAGTGTTGATACTTATGTAAATAATTCTTTAATCCACAAACATCGAGCTGAGTGATTCTCCTTCTGCAACCCGACGCACACTTTCTGCCAACATGGCTGCAACACTCAATTGGCGAATCCGGCCACAGGCTTCCGCTTCTGCCGTTAAAGGAATCGTATCTGTCACCACAAGTTCATCCAGTTCAGACGCGTTAATGTTTTTTAACGCATTGCCAGACAAAACAGCATGTGTACAGTAGGCAACCACTTTCACCGCACCAAACTTCTTCAAGGCGCTAGCGCCATTACACAAGGTGCCAGCTGTATCTACCATATCATCAATAATGACGCAGGTTCTGCCATCGACATCACCGATAATATTCATAACTTCAGACTCGTTCGGATTCGGGCGACGTTTATCAATAATGGCCAATTCTGAATCGTCCAGTCTTTTTGCAAGCGCGCGCGCTCGAACTACACCACCAACGTCTGGTGAGACCACCATTAAATTAGGGTATTCATGTTTCCAGACATCGCCTAATAACACCGGTCCTGCGTATACATTATCCAGTGGCATATCAAAAAAGCCCTGAATCTGATCTGCATGTAAATCAACAGTCAATACTCTGTCAATATTTACCGATGCAATCATATTTGCTACAACCTTGGCCGTGATGGGCACCCTTGCTGAACGTGGGCGTCGATCCTGACGTGCATAGCCCATATAAGGTATTACTGCAGTCACTCTCGCGGCCGACGCACGACGTAGAGCATCCGCAATAACCATTAATTCCATCAAATTGTCATTCGTCGGTGCACATAATGACTGCAATATAAAAATATCACGACCACGCACGTTCTCGGCAATTTCCGCCATCACTTCGCCGTCGCTAAACTGACCTACCGTGATCTTCCCCATTGGCAAGTTCAAATAACCTGCAATCTCCAATGATAAACTTGGATTGGAATTGCCAGAAAAGAGCATCGCATTAGATAATGACATTGTTCAATATGCCTGTATTTATGAATGGCCTGAATATCAGGATTATACCTTTGCTTGCCACTTCAATAAATCCTGTTCTGCTTTGTCGCATCATATACTACTTTGCAATATGGCTGGGGTGCCAGGACTCGAACCTGGGAATCCGGGGATCAAAACCCCG
>Ga0055584_100005291_pt1 | contig 12653 bp, 7 predicted proteins | sample OSDHelmetaG_FD_58716 | JGI IMG/M metagenome (GOLD analysis project Ga0055584, IMG submission 58716) | Pelagic marine sediment microbial communities from the LTER site Helgoland, North Sea, for post-phytoplankton bloom and carbon turnover... | ecosystem: Environmental > Aquatic > Marine >... | reverse complement strand
GACTTCCTCGCCCGCCCAGTCTTCCGTGAACTCCGAAAAAAACGAGAAACCTTCGCCGACGCCGAGGAGCGCCTCAGTGCTCTCTACGACATGGTCCACGCCCTCAACACCGGCGGCGACCCGGAGGACAAACTAGGCGTGATCCTCGATCAGGCCCTCCGCGTCGTCCGCGCCGACCGTGGCCTCATCCTCCTCCGCTCCGAGGGCGATGACCGCTACCAGGTCCGTTTCTCGCGCAACCTCGAGGAGCAGACGATCGAGGAAGCCGCTCAGTTCAGTCGCACCGCCGTTCTCGCGGCGGGGAAAGGGGAGTCGGTCCTGGCGGTGAACGCCGCCAATGACGAACGACTCCTTCAGATGAAGAGCGTCAGCGCCTACGGCATCACGTCGCTGCTCTGCGTCCCGCTCCGCGTGCGTGACGATCTCGTCGGCGCCGTCTACGTGGATAGCCGGAGCGACGGCGCCCTGTTCCAGAAAGAGGACCTCCAGTTTCTCGAAGCCTTTGCGGATCACGCGGCGCTGGCGATGGAAAATGCCCGCGACCTCCTCCGCCTCGAGCAACGACGCGATCAACTCCTTTCCGCCACGGAATCGCGCGAGAGCTTCGGCGCTCTTGTCGGCCGTTCTCCCGGAATGCAGAAGGTCTACGACATGATCGAGCGTGTCGCGGGCTCGCATCTACCGGTCCTGATCCAGGGCGAGAGCGGGACCGGCAAGGAGCTTGTTGCGCGTGAGATCTTCCGCGGGGGGTTGCGTCAAGACGGACCTTTTCTTAGCGAGAACTGCGCGGCGATCGCGCCGGAATTGATCGAGTCCGAGCTCTTCGGCCACGTCAAGGGCGCCTTCACCGGCGCCGACCGCGACAAGGTCGGGTTGTTCGAGCAAGCGGATGGGGGGACGTTGTTCCTCGATGAGATCGGTGACATGGCGCCGACGATGCAGGCGCGCTTGTTGCGCGTGCTCCAGGAGGGAGAGTTGCGTCGTGTCGGCGACGAGAAGCGGCGTCACGTCGATGTGCGTGTGATCACCGCGACACACCGCGATCTCGCGCAGCGTGTCGAGACAGGGGAGTTCCGTGAGGATCTGCTCTATCGATTGCAGGTGCTCGTGATCCAGCTCCCACCGTTGCGCGAGCGTCCGTTGGACATCGCTCCGCTGGTCCAGCACTTCCTCGGCAAGATCGCGGCCCAACGCGAGAAAAAGCAGGTCGAGGTGCGCACCGAGGTCGTGGAGTTGTTCGAGCGGTACCCCTGGCCCGGGAACGTCCGTCAGCTCGAGAACACGTTGCAACGTCTCGCGCTGCTCGCGGACGGAGACGCCATCAGCCGTGCCACCATCGAGCAGGACCCCGCATTGCAGGCGGCCTTGATCGGCCAGTCGGGGCGGCCGACCCTGTCGCTCAAGACCAACGAGCGTGACCGCATCGCGCAGGCCCTCGAGCGCGCCGGCGGGAACCGTCTGGAAGCGGCCAGGCTTCTCGGCGTCTCGCGGGCGACGATCTTCCGCAAGATCAAGCAGTACGGCCTGCGTTGACCTGTTATCCCGCGATCGGAAGAGGCCTCGGCATCTTCTTCAGTTTCTTGGAAGCCGCGTAAATGTCTACGGCGAGTTGCGCGTTGAGCCAGAACTGAGGACTGGTCCTGAACGCGGCCGCCAACTTGAGCGCCATTTCCGCCGTAACGGATGAGCGTCCATTGACAATGCGGTTGATGACCTTCACGTCGCAACCGATGTGATCGGCAAGTTGTTTCTGTGTCATGCCAAGTGGTCCGAGGTACTCCTCGCTCAGTATTTCGCCTGGTGTGGTCAGGTTTCTTTGGATTTTCATAAAGAGCCCCTCCGTGGTAGTCCACGATCCTGACCGATGTCGGGCCGGCGCTGGTCCAGACGAATACGACCCGCCATTGATCGTTGATCCGGATGCTGTGACAGTTCGCAAGTCGGCCCTTGAGGGCTTGCAACCGGTTCCCCGCTGGAGATCGCAGATCGCTCAGTCGAGCGGCGTAGTGAAGCATATCGAGCTTCCTCCGCGCGGTTTGGCGGGCGCCACTCCAGCCGGTTCGTGGCCTGAGGCTTCCCATGATGAAAAACTCCTGCGTCACCTTGCAGGAGAATGATCTGAGTGCCAACCCAATATACCTTATTCGGGTATACCGCACAAGGGTATGACGCCGCGATGTTGCGATCGCTCCGGCGATGAAGGAAAAGGAGTTCGGCACGGACGGGCCGTGAGTCTCGCTGGCAGGAAAGAGGGGTCGTCACGCCCCGCCCGCGCCTTGCTCCAGTCGGTTCAAGTCGGCGACTTGCCTTGTCTGGCTACAGTCTTACGCCGGACTCATCCGCGGAGGAAGAGCGCGCGAGGCGATCGGTTGCCGGGAGGGAACCCCGGCTACTTGTTCTTGAGCACGTTCAGCGCCGAGCCGGCCTTGAACCACTCGACCTGGTCGGCGTTCATCGTGTGCTTGGTGCAGACCTTGTCTTCGCTGCCGTCCGCGTGATGGAGCAAGACCGTGACGTGGCTACCGGGCGCCAGTTCGGTCAGGCCGGTGACGCTGACGCGGTCCGTCTCCTGGACCTTGTCGTAATCCTCGGGCTTGCAGAAGGTCAACGGCAACACGCCCTGCTTCTTCAGGTTCGTTTCGTGGATTCGCGCGAACGAACGAACGACCACCGCAGCCGCACCGAGCAATCTGGGCGACATCGCCGCGTGTTCGCGACTCGAGCCCTCGCCGTAGTTCTCGTCGCCGACGACGATCCACTTCAGGCCGGCGGCCTTGTACCCGCGCGCGACCGCCGGGACCGGCTGGGGCTTGGCGTCTTGCTCGGTCAGCGAGGTTGTCGTCCCCGCCTCACCGGTGAACGCGTTGATCGCGCCCGTGAACATGTTGTTGGAGATGTTGTCCAGGTGTCCGCGGAAGCGCAGCCAGGGACCGGCGGGGGAGATGTGGTCGGTGGTGCACTTGCCTCTCGCCTTGAGCAGCAGGGGAAGCGTCTCGTAGTCGTTGCCGTCCCACGCGTTGAACGGGTCCAGCAGTTGCAGACGCTCGCTGTCGGCCGCGATCTTGATCTCGACCGAGCTGCCGTCCGCCGGCGGGGCCACGTAACCCTCTTCGCCACGTTCGAAGCCGTTCTCCGGAAGGTCCGGCGCCGGCGCCGGCGCTTGGAGCTTGAACCCGCCGCCGTTGACGTCGACGGTGTCCGCCAACGGGTTGAACGAGAGCTTGCCGCTCAACGTGTAGGCGGCGACCAGTTCGGGGCTGCCGATGAACGCCAGCGTCCCCGCGTTGCCGTCGTTGCGCTTGGGGAAGTTGCGGTTGAACGACGTCACGATCGTGTTCTTCATCCCGGGCTTGATCTCGTCGCGTTGCCATTGCCCGATGCACGGGCCGCAGGCGTTGGCCAGCACCGTGGCGCCGAACTCCTCCAGCTCGGCCATCTGGCCGTCCCGCTCGATCGTGGCGCGGATCTGCTCCGAGCCCGGCGAGACCATGAACGGCACGCGTGTCTGTTTGATGCCCGCCGCCTTGGCCTGGCGCACCACGTCGGTCACGCGAGAGATGTCTTCGTAGGAGGAGTTGGTGCACGACCCGATCAGCGCGACCGAGATGTCGTCCGGGTAGTCTTCGCTGATCACCGCGCCGGCCATGGCCGAAACCGGCCGCGCCAGGTCCGGCGTATGCGGACCGACCAGATGCGGTTCGAGCGTCGACAGGTCGATCTCGACGATGCGGTCGTAGTACGTCTCGGGGTCCGCGGCGACCTCCTTGTCGGCGGCCAGGAGGTGGCGGTACTGGCCGGCCAGATCCGCTAACCCGGCGCGGCCGGTGCCGCGCAGGTAACGGTCCATCGACTCGTCGAACGCAAAGATCGACGTTGTCGCGCCGATCTCGGCGCCCATGTTGGTGATCGTGCCCTTGCCGGTGCAGGAGATCGCCTCGGCGCCCTCGCCGAAGTACTCGACGACGGCGTTGGTGCCGCCCTTGACCGTGAGGATTCCGGCGAGCTTGAGGATGATGTCCTTCGGCGCCGTCCAACCGTTGAGCGACCCGGTCAGGTGCACCCCGATCGTCTTCGGGTACTTCACTTCCCAGGGGAAGCCGGCCATCACGTCGACGGCGTCGGCGCCACCGACGCCGGAGGCGAACATCCCCAGTCCGCCCGCGTTGGGCGTGTGGGAGTCCGTCCCGATCATCATCCCGCCCGGGAAGGCGTAGTTCTCGAGCACGACCTGGTGGATGATCCCGGCCCCGGCCTTCCAGAAACCCAGGCCGTAACGGGCCGAGGTGCTCTGCAGGAAGTTGTAGACCTCATCGTTCTCGTCCACCGCGACCTTCATGTCGTGGTTGGCGCCCTGGTAGGCCCGGATCAGGTGATCGCAGTGCACCGTCGACGGGACGGCCGCCTGCGGGATGTCCGCCTGGGCGAACTGCAACAGCGCCATCTGCGCCGTCGCATCCTGCATCGCGACGCGGTCCGGTCGCAGCCCGATGTAGCTCTCGCCCGCGCTCAGGTCGGCGCCTTCGGGGTCGTCGAGATGCCCGAGCAGGACCTTTTCGGTCAGGGTGAGGGGCCGGCCTAGCCTGGTGCGCACGATCTCGAGGTTCGCCTCGATCTTTCGATAGGCCTGCTGGACGAATTCAGGGGTGCTGTCGATGGTGCTCATGGAAGCGGCTCCAACTGGACGGAAAGTGAGTGAATGACGTCACTTTATCGGGACCGGAGCGAATGTTCCACCGAGCAAAAAAAAGCGTCCGCCGGCGGGGGGGTGCGCGGCGGACGCTCCGAGTCACGACACCACATTGGGGGGGTAATGGGATGCCGCAAGCAAACGTTTTGTTCGTATCCATGGTTTAATCTAGGCCTCCTGAGCGAAGGTGCAAGGTTCCCCGGAAGGACTTGAAAAAACCCGGTATTTAGGTCAAATCTAAGGTATGCCGCAAGACCCTCTCGAATCCCGACTGCTGGTCCTGATCGAACCCGTCGTGGTCCTCCTGGTGGCCTTCGTCGGATCGATGGGGCTGGGCTTCGTCGCGTTCTTCGCGACCGCGGTGGTGCTCGAAGACAAGGGCGTCGGGATACTCGTCGAGTACAACCGCAAACTCGTCGTGTCGTTGACTCCTGCCGACGTTGCGGAGCCGCCGTCCCTCGACGAAGCCGCGGATATCGTCCGCGATGTCCTGCCCGGCGCCGACGTGATCGTGCTGCCCGAAGAGGAGGACAGCTGGACCCTCACCGCCTGGTACGAGGACGAACTGCCGGAGGGATCGAGTGGAGCGATCTCGGCGGAGTTGATGCACCTCGGCTGGGAACACCCCGATTCGACGCTCACCGTGCAGCCGAGCCTGATGGCGGCGATGGAAAACCCCCGGCGCATGAAGCTGTACCTGCCGCCCTTGATGGGCGCACAGGCGCTCTGCTTCATCGCGATGACGATGCTCATGCTGCGCTGGAGACGACCGAGAGCCTTCGAGAAGACCGCGGGCCTTCCGGCGGTGTTCGGTTGGGGTGTCCTCGCGGCCGTCGGCGCGTTCGTCCTGAGCACCTTGATCGGGCTCACGTTGAATGCGCTCGGCCTCGAGATCGAGGAGCAGGCCTGGATCCAGGCGTTGATGTCCGATGGCAACACGTTGTTGTTGTTGTCGCCCTTGCTGGTGCTGATCGGCCCGATCAGCGAGGAAGTGTTCTTCCGCGGCTACGTGTTCCGGCGTCTGTACTTCGGGGCCACCCCGGCGTGGGCCTACGCCGTCTCCGCGGTCCTCTTCGGTCTGATCCACCTGCACTGGGTGGGGATCCCGATGTACATCACGATCGGTTTGATGTTTTGCTGGGTCCACCGAAAGACCGGGACGCTCTGGGCCCCGGTGGTGGCCCACGTCGTGTACAACGCGGGAGTGCTCTTGATCCCGTTCCTGGTCTCGCCATGAGTGTCGTGCGGATCGTCGCGGCGGTTGCGATCCTGGCTCTCGCCGGCTGCGCTTCCGAAGACCCGAACTCGGCGCCCCCGCCGGCGCCGGCGACCGCCTGGCTCGTGGACGTCACCGAGGAAAGCGGCCTGGATTTCGTTTATCGCACGGGTGCTGCCGGTGGGCTGCACATCACCGAGATCATGGCGTCGGGCGTGGCCTTCCTCGACTACGACGGGGACGGCGATCTCGACATCTACCTGACCAACGGCAATGCGTCACCGCAGAATCCAACACGCGACGGCGACATCGTCAACCGTCTGTTTCGCAACGACGACGGCCGCTTCGTGGACGCAACCGAAGAGAGCGGACTCGGCGACCCGGGCTATGGGATGGGGGTCGCGGTCGGCGACTACGACAACGACGGTGACCCCGACGTGTTCGTCACCAACTACGGGCCCGACCGCCTGTTCCGCAACGACGACGGACGTTTCGTGGACGTGACCGACGAGGCCGGTGTCGGCGGCTCGGGGTGGTCCGCGTCGGCGGTGTGGTGCGACTACGACCGGGACGGGTTGCTCGATCTCTATGCGACACGCTACGTCGAGTACCGGGACACCAAGTCCTGCCTCGATTCCGCCAGCCGCGAGACGTACTGCGGCCCGCTCGAGTTTGCCCCGGTGTCGGATCACCTGTTCCGAAACGAAGGCGGCGACCGGTTCACCGACGTGTCCGGATCTGCCGGGATGTCGGCCGTCCGAGCGGCCGGTCTCGGCGTGGTCTGTGACGATTTCAACGACGATGGCTGGCCGGACTTTTACGTCGCCAACGACGCCTACGCGAACAACCTCTGGATCAACGACAAGGACGGTGCCTTCAAGGACCACGGACTGCTCTACGGTGCCGCTTTTAACGTGCACGGCGAACCCGAGGCCGGGATGGGTGTCGTCGCCGCGGATTTCGACAACGACCGCAGCATCGACCTCTTCGTCACGCACCTCGCCGCAGAGACCAACACGTACTACAAGAACCTGGGTGCGGGGCGAGGGTTCACCGATGCGACCGGCCAGGCGGGGCTCGCCGCCTCGTCGATGGCGTTGACCGGCTTCGGCACCGCCGCGTTCGACGCCGATCTCGACGGCGACCTCGACATCGTGATCGGCAACGGACGCGTGACCCGCTCCGACGGACGCCCCGACTCCTGGGTCGCAGAGCCCTGGTCCTGGTTCGCCGAACCGAACCTCTTCTACATCAACGAGGGCGGCAGCCTGTTCAGCAACATGGGCGCTGAGGTCGCGTCGTTCATCGAGCCGGTCGAGATTACCCGCGGTCTCGCCGTGGGTGACTATGACGGCGACGGTGACGAGGACGTGGTCATCAGTAATGCCGAGAGCCCGGCAAGGCTGTACCGCAACGATGCCCCGCGTGGCGGCCACTGGATCGTGCTGCGGCTCGCCGACCCGAGTGGGAATTTCGAGGCCATCGGGGCCCGTGTGACGGTGACCTACGGAGACCGTTCACAGACCCGGACGATCACCCGCGGGGGCAGCTACCTCTCCGCCCGTCCGGCCGTCCTGCACGTCGCGGTCGGCGACGAGAGCCAGGTGGATGTCACGGTGCGCTGGCCCGATGGGTCGACCGAGAACTTTGTCGGACTCGGCGTCGATACCGAGGTGCTGCTGGTCCGCGGCCACGGGGGATTGAACGATGGTCCGTAGCCGTCCGTCCACTGCGCTTGCGCTGGTGGTCGTGTCGGTTGCGACGGTGTTGCTGGCCATGGCCGGCTGCGGCTCCGGCGAGGAGACCCCGGCCGCGCCGTCGCCGCCCGATGTCTCGGCCATCCCGCACCCCGAGACGCAGCACATGGAAGTCCCGGTCAAGGAACGCTTCGATCAGGTCCGCGAGGCGCTCGAGCGCGAGCCCGGATCCGATAAGGCATGGGGCGCGTACGGCGCGCTTTGCGATTCGCACAGCTTCTACGAGTGCGCCGACTACGCCTACTCACGCGCGCAGGAGCTCGGCCCCGGGGATTTCCGCTGGTTCTACCTGCGGGCGTTCGTGGGGGAGGTTAGCGGCGCGGCGTCCGACCGTGTCGTCGAGGACTACCGCACCGCCGCCCGGCTCGAACCGCGGCTACCGACGACGTACTACCGGCTAGGCGAGGCGGCCACGAGGGCGGGGCTGCTGGACGAGGCGGAACAGGCCTATCGCAGCGCTCTGGCCGTCGACCCGAACCTCGTCGTCGCGCGCCGTGGCCTCGGGCAGGTCTTGCTGGCGAAGGGAGACGCCGGAGGCGCCGTCGAAGAGCTCCAGCGAGCGGTCGAGCTGGGTGCTCGTCGCAACGCAGCGACGCTGGCATCGTTGGCCCGCGCGCAACAAAGGCTGGGGGACAGCACGGCCGCCGAGGCTACGGCTGTACGTGCGGCGGAGGCCGACGAGGAGATCCCGGTTCCGGATCCGGTGCGCCTGCGGGTGCGCGAGATGAACCTCTCCTCCAAGGAGTGCAATCACCGAGCGGTGCAACTCATCCAGGCCGGGCGCTACGAAGAGGCGTTGGTGTTGATGCGCATCGTCGAGCGCACGCTGCCCGACCGTCCCAGCACGCACTACCGAATCGGGCTCTGCCTGGTGCGGTCCGGCAAGCTGGCCGAGGGTCTGCCGCGTCTCGAGCGGGCGGCGGAATTGGCGCCGGACAACGAGATCGTGCGCGTCGAACTGGAACGGGCGCGCGCTGAGTTGTCAGGCGCCGACGGTCGCTAGCCCGCTAGCAGGGCTCGGCAGTCCCTTCGAGACGACTTCCTCGAAGAAAACCTTGACAAGATCGGCGTCAAAGAACGTCCCCACATCGCCCTTGATCAGGTCCACGATCTTCGGCAGCGGCAGGCCCGGACGGTAGGGACGGTTCGTGCGCAACGCGTCGAACACGTCCGCGAGCTGCACGATCCTGCTCGCCAGGTTGAGCCGCCAGTGCGGCGGAACGCGCGGGTAGCCTCCGCCGTCGGCGCGGATGTGATGCTCGTAGGCCACGATGACGGCGACTTCGGGGACTCCGGGCGTGTTGACCAGCATCCGCGCGCCCTCGATCGGATGGATTTCCATCAACTGCCGCTCCTCGGGCGTGAACAGGCCGTGCTTGTTGAGGACTTCCTTGGGCACCGCCTGCTTGCCGACGTCGTGGAGCAGTGCAGCGATGCTCAACTCGAAAACCGCCTCGTCGCCGAGCCCGAGGGCCTCGCCGAGCGAGATACTCAAGATCGCCACGTTGATGGTGTGGACGAAGGTGTACTCGTCGTGGCGTTTGAGAGGCGCCAACGGGATGAGCGCGCTGGCGCTGCTGGCGACGACGCGGCACAGGCACGAGACGATGTCGCCGAGTTGGCCCGCCTGAAGAGAATGCGTCTGGCTCAGGTCTTGCCAGATCCCTGGGAGTACCTCGGCGGCTTCGCTGGCATAGCGGTCCGCCTCGGACTTGGTCCGCGCTCCCGGGCTTGCCGGCTCACGCCGCACCGCGTTCAACGAGCCGAAACGCAGGTGCCCGGTGGCGTCGACGTCGCCCCGGCCCTCCACCGCGGCCAGGCGGTCGAGCAACGTGTGCAGCTCCTGCCGCGTGACACCGCGCTGGACGGTGATCTCGTCGATCCCGTGATCCTGGAGTGAATGGAAGAGTGTGTCCGCGAGCGTTGCCGAGGACTCCAGGATCTCGTTGTTCCAGATCACCCGCCCCTCGACCGCGAACAAGGTGACCTCGTTGCGATCGGCGAGGATCTCCGTCCACAGATCGTAGGCGCGCTCTTCGGCCGATTCGACTTGCCCGCTCCCCACGGGGTAGAGCGACCTTGCCAGCAGCGCGCTTTGCATTTCCAGCAGGGCTGCGTTGATCCTCTTGGTCATTCGTCACCCCGTATGTGCGAGGCGTCGGGGCGGCGGATGAGCCGTGAGACCAGCCATCCCGGCGAGAATTTCCACTGCCGGGAGCATTGCCTCGAGCGTTCGGTGTTCTCCGTCGCCAGTAGCTCCACGATCCTGCGTCCAAGAGCGGCCCGGCGCGGATCGAAACTCCGGCGCATGCGGGCCGCGGAGCGGTAGAGTCGAGCGACTCCCGGGTCCTTGAGTCTCAACAGGCTGTGCGCCGCACGAACTCCGGCGTCGTGGACCGGGGTCACACCGAGCGACCCGTCGATGTAAGCACCCAGAATTTCGATCGGTTCCTCGCCGCCCATTTCAGCCAGACAACGGACGGCCACGCGCGCGAACCGGGCGCTGTCGTCGGTCAGGGCGCGACGTAGTTCGGCCAACCGCAGGTGGCGGTCGCCATCCACGTCGTGCAACAGCAACAGCGCTTCGCGACGGACCTCGAATTCAGCGTGGTTCAGCAATAGCCGCACCAGGACACCTGCGTCCCGGTCGGGCATGCGCCGCAGTACGACGAAGATGCGTTGCCAGCTACTCCAGCCCCGAGGTAACCGGCTCGCAAGCGCGGGGCGTAGGACCTCGGCGCCCCGCGAGGCAAGGTAGGTCTGCAACGCCTCGATCGCACTTGGCGTTTCCGTCTGGATCAACGCCGTGAGTGCGGCGTCAATCGCTCGATCCCCGCAGAGTTCGAGCAGTTTCGTCGCCGCGGGAGGGAACGGGTCGATCGTGCAGGCCGACCCCAGGATCCGGTGCACCCGTTCGTCGTTCTTGAAGTCGTTCAGGAAGGAGTGTGCGGCGCGGAAGGTCTGCTCGTTGGCGTCCGGGAGCATCGTGTAGGTGCGAGCGGCCATCGCAGCGTCCCGCACCGACTCGAACAGCCCGGCGTCGAGCATCCGTTCGGTGGAGTCGCTCAGGTATCGGAACAACCCCGGACGATGTTCTTCCGCCCCCGGCAGCGCCACGATGCGTGACACGATCTCGGCGGTCTGGCGCTTGACGTCCTCGGGGTCCTCCGGGTCGCGGTAGCGCGACAGCGACAGGCTCGTCGGGGCGTCGAACTCGTACTGCGCCAGCGTATCGAGCAACTCCTGGTGCGGGATCGGGTTGCACTCGACGCGGTCGCGCCGGCAGAAAACCTCTTCAAGCGCCGCGCGGAGGTTGCCCTCGTCGCCCATGGCGTTGGCCGAGACACCCCACTTGTCCAGCGTGTCCTTCAAGCCGGATTTAAGCGTCGGGCGCGAGCGCGCGACACGCATCAGCTTGCTCATCAGCGAGAGCAGTTGTTCGGGCACGCGGGCGCCGACCCGGTCGAGGTTCTGCAGCACTTCCAGCAGGTCGTGTTCGGGGACGACGTCGCCGACCTCGGTCATCAACGCCAGTGAATCCCCGCCGAGGTACATGTCGAACCGCAACAGATCCTGGCGCAACTTGGGGTTCAGTGCGGCCACGAATTTCGACAGGCGGTTGCGCACGTGGCCGCGTTTGTCGGTCTTGATCGAGTCGATCTCGCGCGACACTCCCTGGATCCGCTCGCGTAACTCAACGACGCCGGTGCCCTCGTTGCGAGCCAGCTCTTGCTCGACCTGCTCGGCGATGATCTCGGGGGCGACCTTCGTCGCCTCCGTCGAGGTCGCGGTGAGCATCGATTCGAGGCTGTCCCAGACATCTTCCTCGGAGTCGGTGTCGTCGCCGATGTCGGCCCCGAGCTCGAACTCCACGGGGATGATTCGCAGGTTACGCACGGCGGCGCGCTCGAGCATCTCGGACAGGGCGGACCCTTGAAGGCCTTCGCGCCTAGCCTGGCCGAGCGTCTTGATCAGGCCGTCGAGTTCCCGCGCCAGCAGGCCCGAGTCGATCCGCAGCGCGGAGACGTCCAGGTCGTGGAGCAGGGCGGCGAGCGATCGGAGCGCGCCCGTGTCGTCTTGCAGCGTGTCACCGTTGAGCAACAGTCGGTCGCGACCGACGGAGATCAGCAGCGATTCATCGGCTTCCGCCGCGATCGCGAGCACATCCGTGGACTGCTCGATTGCACCGACCGTGGCCGGATGCCCGGGTGCGTAGATGGAGCTCTTCTGGAACGCCGTGTAAAGGTGGCGTAAACCGTCCACGACACGTGGCTCGATCGCGGTCGCCCCGACTGCCTCGGATGACGGCAAAACACACTCCAGCGCCCACCCCTGAATCATTTAAAGACCTGCGCTGAATGTCAGGCCCTGTTCTTACAAAGTCAAACCGCGGAGGGCCGGCAGGGGACTACGATTTCGTACCCTGCTAAGCTGGATTCTCACGAGAGGTTTGTTTAGGAGAGGAGAGCATGTTGGTGAATACCGCGACGGGGATGGCGTGGCTGCCTTATGTGCTGATGACCGTGGTGGCCTGGGGCCTCTACGGCATTTTCCTGCATACCGGGACGGTCAGTATGGGGGACCCCCAAAACGGCCGAATCAAGGCGTTTCTCTTCGTCGGGGTGGCGTACTTCATCACCGCAGTGGTGGCGCCCCTGGTGGTCCTCAAGCTCAACGGCGCGACCTGGGATTTCACGACGAAGGGCACCACCTGGTCGCTGATTGCGGGGACGGTCGGCGCAGCCGGAGCCCTGGGCGTCTTGCTCGCCTTCGGGGCCAAAGGATCTCCCACGGTCGTGATGTCGATCGTTTTCGCCGGCGCTCCCATCGTCAACGCCTTGACGGCCATGGCCTTGCACCCCCCGAAGGGCGGGTTGGCCTCCGTTCGCTGGCAGTTCTTCCTCGGGATCTTGCTCGCCGCGCTAGGCGGATTTCTCGTGACGAAGTACAAACCGGAGACCGGGGCTCCCCCCCCGAGTTCGGTGGTTGTTCA
>Ga0055584_100005289_pt1 | contig 12655 bp, 13 predicted proteins | sample OSDHelmetaG_FD_58716 | JGI IMG/M metagenome (GOLD analysis project Ga0055584, IMG submission 58716) | Pelagic marine sediment microbial communities from the LTER site Helgoland, North Sea, for post-phytoplankton bloom and carbon turnover... | ecosystem: Environmental > Aquatic > Marine >... | reverse complement strand
GTACTTGAACAGCGGGAACACGTCCGCGTACTCGCGCTTGAGCCGGAGCTCGAGCTCGGCGTCGTACTCCTCCAGTTCGTCCGTGTGGGACATGGCGCTCACCGGGCCCGGTACGTGATCTCGCACTGGCGGCCCGTGGACCACCACCGCGCGGCCGGCTGGCCGCCAGAGGCCGCCCATTGTAGACGAGGTCGCGCGCCGGACACCGCACGGGCCGCGGGCGCCCCCGTGGCATGGAGGCCCGGTCCGCTGCCGGTCATGCCCGCCGGAACCAATCGGTCTCGTCGAGCGCCACCCGCGCCGGCTGCTCCGCCGGGTCGAGGCGCGAGAGGAGGTCGTCCAGCCGGCGGCCGTCGGGGAGCGCGAGCCCCGGGTCGAGGTCGAGCAACGGAAGCAGGGCGAACCGGCGTTCACCGAGTCGCGGATGCGGGATCTCGAGCGCGTCCTCGGCCCAGACACCCCCGCTCCAGACGAGCAGGTCGCAATCGATCGCCCGGGGGCCGAACCGGACCCCCTCGAGGCGGCCGAGCGCGGTCTCGGTCTCCTTGCAGACCGCCAGTGCCTGCGGTGGCGCCAGGTCCGAGCGCGCCCGCACCGCGGCATTGAGGAAGGCGGGCTGATCCTCGATCTCGCGGGGCGCGGTCTCCCAGATCCGACTCGCCGCCTCGACGGCGAGGCCGCGGCGGGCCAGTTCGGCCACCGCGGCCGCGAGCGCCGCCCTACGGTCCCCGAGGTTGGCGCCGAGACCGATCCAGTACGCGTCCCCGCTGTTCACCCGCGCCGCGCCCGGCGAAGCGTCACGGAGGTCGCGGCGAGCGCCTGCGCGAGGGCGACGTGCGGCTTTCGCACGGTGACCTCGACCGCCTCGGCGAGCGGCTCCTCGAGCACGCGGTCGGCGACGACCGCCGCGAGCCGCTCGAGCAGCGCGACGGGGGGTCCGGCGACGATCTCGGCGACGTCCGCCGTGAGCCGCGCGTAGTCGATCGTGTCCTCGAGCCGGTCGGTCGCGGCCCCGGGGCAACCCGCCAGCTCGACCGAAAGGTCGAGCACGAACCGCTGCCCGAGCGCGCGCTCCGCCTCGTGCACGCCGTGATGCCCGAAGACCTCGAGGCCCTCGACCCGGACGACCACGTGATCGCCGCCGCTCATCCCGCGCACACCGCCTGCCAGGCGGTCACCGCGTCCACGGTCTCGCGCACGTCGTGGGCGCGCACGACCGCGGCCCCGCCAGCGACCGCGGCGAGCGCCGCTCCGAGCGACCCCGCGAGGCGCTCCTCGACCGGCCGGCCGAGGAGGGTGCCGAACATGCCCTTGCGCGACACGCCCACCACGACGGGGGGGCCAAGCTCCGCCAGCCGGCCCACCGCGCCCAGGAGGGCGAGGTTGTGTTCGAGCGTCTTGCCGAAGCCGATGCCGGGGTCGATCAGGATCGCGTCGTCGGCGATGCCCGCCGCCCGCGCGGCATCAATGCGCGCCGAGAGGAAGTCGACGACCTCGCCCACCACGTCCGCGTAGCGGGGATCGTGCTGCATGTCGCCCGGATGCCCGCGCATATGGAGCAGGCAGACCGCGGCCCCGTGGTCGGCGACGATGGGCAGCAGATCGGGGTCATCCCGGCCGGCGCTCACGTCGTTGACCAGCACGGCGCCCGCGTCGAGCCCAGCGGCGGCGACCCGTGCGCTGGTCGTGTCGATGCTGAGCGAGCATGGCACGGCGCCCTCGCGCGCGGCCGCGAGCAGGGGCGCGAGTCGCGACAGCTGGACGTCCGCCGACACCGGCGCCGCGCCGGGGCGCGTGCTCTCGGCCCCTGCGTCGATGACTGCCGCGCCCTGCTCGGCGAGCGCCGACGCGCGCGCGAGGGCCGCGTCGCCGGACAGGTGCCGCCCGCCGTCGGAGAACGAGTCGGGGGTCACGTTGAGGATGCCCATCACGCAGGGCGGACGGAGCCAATCGAGGGGCGCGGCGACCACGGACCGAGCGTACTCGACAGCGTGTGCCGCGCCCCAGGGCACCGCCCCTGAGGAAGAGGAACCTCGGACACGGGGTGGTGCATATCGTCTCGCCCACGCCAGGTCGTCGATGCGGCGCACCGCCCGCCGCCCGTCCCGGCCTGCGGCGAATGCGGACGGGCCTGTCCGCCTCGGCGGCGATCACCCGGCTCGGCGCCGAGCCTGTCGCATCGCACGGCCGGATGGCCCCGCCCGATGTCCCACCCACCCGCGCACGTGCGCGGGCCTCGGTTCGTCAGCCGCCGCCCTCGGCGACCGGGCGCGGCGGCGCCGCCGGGTACGGCATGCGGCCCGCGCCCGCGGGTGCGTCGGACGTGGTCGGACGCTCGGCAAGCTCCCGCGCGGCCCGCTCGTCGCGCGCCCGGAACACGTCCTTTTCGTCCTGCCCGTCCAGTAGTGCGAGGAACTCGTCGCGCTCGATCGTCTCCCGCTCGAGCAGCAACTGCGACAGCCGCTCCAGGTCGGCGCGGTGCTCCACGAGGATGTCGCGCGCGTTCTGGTGCGCCTCCTCGATGATCCGGCGGATCTCGGAGTCGATCACGCGGGCCATGTCGTCGGAATAGTCGGGCTCGGACTGCATGTCGCGACCGAGGAACGGCGCGCCCTGGTTGTGGCCGAGGACCCTCGGGCCGAGCTTCTCGGACATGCCGAACCGCATCGTCATGGACTTCGCGGTCGACGTGACCTTCTCGAGGTCGTTCGCGGCACCGGTGGTGATCTCGCCGAAGACGATCTCCTCGGCGGCGCGGCCCCCCAGGGTCATGGCCATCTGATCCTCGAGCTGCGCCTTCGTCGTCAGGAAGTGGTCCTCGGTCGGCATCGAGATCGTGTAGCCGAGCGCCTGTCCGCGGCTGACGACGCTGATCTTGTGGACGGGGTCCGCGTTGGGCAGGAAGTGGCCGACGAGGGCGTGGCCCATCTCGTGGTAGGCCGTGACGACCCGCTCGCGCTCGGACAGCAGCCGGCTCTTCTTCTCGGGACCGGCGATGACGCGCATGATCCCTTCTTCGAGCTCGGACTGGGTGATGTTGCGCTTGTTGCGACGCGCCGCGAGGAGCGCCGCCTCATTGACGAGGTTGGCGAGATCGGCGCCGGTGAAGCCCGGCGTCTGGCCCGCCAGTGCCTCGAGCTCGATCTCCCCGTCGATCGGCTTGCCGGCGGTGTGGACCTTGAGGATCTGGGCGCGGCCGTCGCGATCGGGACGGTCGACGACGATCTGGCGGTCGAAGCGGCCGGGCCGCAGGAGCGCCGGGTCGAGGATGTCGGGACGGTTGGTCGCCGCGATCAGGATGATGTTGTCCTTGCCCTCGAAGCCGTCCATCTCGACCAGCAACTGGTTGAGGGTCTGCTCCCGCTCGTCGTGTCCGCCGCCGAGGCCCGCGCCACGGTGACGACCGACCGCGTCGATCTCGTCCATGAAGATGATGCAGGGCGAGTTCTGCTTCGCCTGCTCGAAGAGGTCGCGCACGCGGCTGGCGCCGACGCCGACGAACATCTCGACGAAGTCGGAGCCCGAGATCGAGAAGAACGGCACGCCCGCCTCGCCGGCGACGGCCCGCGCGAGCAGCGTCTTGCCGGTGCCCGGAGGACCGAACAGGAGCACGCCCTTGGGGATGCGCGCACCGAGCGCCTGGAACTTCCGCGGGTGCTCGAGGAACTCCTTGATCTCGTGCAGTTCCTCGACCGCCTCTTGGGCCCCGGCCACGTCCTTGAAGGTGACCTTGGGCGCGTCCACGGACATGCGCTTGGCCTTGCTCTTGCCGAAGCTCATCACCTTCGAGCCGCCGCCCTGCATGCGGTTCATCAGGTAGATCCAGAAGACGATGAACAGGAGGAACGGCGCGAGCGTGATCAAGAAGCTCCACCACGGCGTGCCGCTTCGCCCCTCGACTGTCAGGTCGACTCCGGCCTCCGTGAGCTCCGTGCGCAGGTCGTCCCCGTCACCGGTGAACCCGCTCGAGTAGCTGGTCCCGTCCTTCAGCGTGACGTTGACGACGTTGTCCTCGACCTCGATGGTCGCCTTCTCCACCTGCCCCTGCTCGATCTGCTGCTGGAGCTGGTTGAAGGTAGGAGGAGGCGTGTCGCCACCGTCCGAGCTGACCAGCCGCTGGGCCACGAACACCAGCAGGATCACGATCAGGATTGGGAAGGCCGCACTCTTGAAGAACCGGTTCATCGCGCTCGGCGCCCCTCGGGCGCCGCGTGCGCCCCCTCGCTTGCGTGGGCGCGTCGCGACCGGCGGTCGTTCGGCGTCCGTCGGGCGAGGATAGCAGCGCCCCGACCGGCCATCGGACGACCCGGGCGCCCCGGCCGATCAGTGATCCGGCCCGGACTCCTGGTAGGTCGCGATGTGCCCGAGATTGCGATGGCGCTCAGCGTGATCGAGGCCGTAGCCCACCACGAAGAGGTCCGGAAGCTCGAACCCGACATAGCGCACGTCGAGGGCGAGACGGCGCCTGCGCGGCTTCGCCAGGAGCGTGCAGATCTCCAGCGATTCGGGCTCGCGGGAGGCGAGGTTCTTGAGCAGATAGCTCAGCGTCAGACCCGAGTCGATGATGTCCTCGACGACCAGGACGTGCCTGCCCGCGATGGGGACGTCCAAGTCCTTGAGGATGCGCACGACACCCGACGAGTGCGTCGACGCGCCGTACGAGGAGACGGCCATGAAATCGAGCTCGCAGGGGACGCTGATGTGTCGCACGAGATCGGCGATGAAGATCACCGCGCCCTTGAGGACGCCGATCACGATCAGCTCGCGGCCCTCGTAGTCGGCCGAGATGCGCTCCCCGAGCTCGGCGACGCGACGCTGGAGCGCCGCCGCCGGGATGAGCACCTCGCCCGGGCGGCCCGCCTCGCCGCTCACGTGCGCTCCACCTCGAGCACGACGGCACGGGCGCCGACGGGCGCGAGCGCGGCCGGGTCGGCCCTGTGGCCCGCGACCCAGAGCACGCGCTCGCCCTCGGCCACGACGGGGACCAGCTCGCGGTCGCACGCGGGGACCCCGTCGCCGGCCAGCAGCCGCCCCACCGCCGTGTGCCCACCGCTCTCGAGCGCGAGGCGATCCCCGGGCCGCGGCCCGCGCACGGTGAGCGGACCGGACGGGCGCAGGGCGACCATGTCGGGCGACGGGGACATGGCGGGCGCCACCCGCGCCCGCAGGCGCGCGTCGCCGAAGCGGGCGGCGCCAGGGACGTCGAGCGGGGTCGGGCGCGGCGCGGGACGCGCCCGCCGAGCGACCAGTCGGCCCGACTCGCGACGCACCGACCCGCCGGACAGGGTGACCGCCGCGCCATCATCAGACGTGGCGACGACCAGCACCGCCTCCACCGCAGCCCGCGCGAGGGCGTCCCCCCGCAGGCCGGCGCCGTGCAACAGGCGACGGATGAGCAGGCGCCCGAGCGCGGGCGGCGCGCCGGCCACCGACGACGCGTCGAGCCCACCCACGTCCGCCGCGCGCGACCACGCCGCGTCGACGACCTCCTCGAGCAACTCGGCCTCGTCGGCCAGCGACTCGGCGAGGTTGGCGACGTTGCGCTCCGCCGCCGGATGGACGGCCCGCATGGCCGGAAGCAGCCCCGCGCGGACCCGCGTCCTGGCGGCCGCGGGGTCCTCGTTGCTCGGGTCGTCCGCGTACGCGATCCCGTGTGCGGCGCACCAGGCGCGGGTCTCGGCGCGCATCAGGGGCAGCAGCGGGCGGATCAAGGCCCCGCGTCGCGGCGCGATCCCGAGGGCCCCCGTGCGCCCCGCTCCACGTGCCATGCGAAAGAGCACCGTCTCCGCCTGGTCGGAGGCCGTGTGACCGGTGGCGACGGCCATGCACGAGCGCGCTCGGGCGATCGCCTCGGCCGCCTCCAGCCGGGCGGTGCGGGCGCGCGCCTGCATCCCCGGGCCCGGTTCGAGACCCAGCTCCACGCGAGACGCCGGGATCCCCCGCTCGGCGGCGTTGCGCTCCGCCACCCCGCACTCGCGGCCTGCCTCGGGCCGAAGACCGTGATCGAAGGTCAGGACATGGAGCGGGCCGTCGTGGAGACGGGCGAGCACGTCCAGCAGGCAGGCGGAGTCCGCGCCGCCCGAGACGAGGACGAGCACCCGCTCGCCGGCCGGGAGCAGGTCGTGGCGCCTGCAGTGCGCGGCGACCCGCGCGAGCGGGTCGGTCAGGTGGCGACCTGCCGCGACAGCCGGTCGAGGTCCTCTCGTGTGATCTCGCCGAACCACGTCTCGGCCACGTTCCCCTGCGCGTCGATGAACACGGTGACCGGAAGCCCCGTCGCCCCGTAGTCGATCGAGACGCTACCGTCTCGATCGATTCCAAGGGGGAACGTGATCTCCAGGTCGTCCGCGAACGAGCGACTGTTCTCCGGCTCGTCGCTGACGGCCAGGCCCACCACCTCGACGTCCGGGTTGTCGTCGGCGAAGGCCTTGAGCGCCGGCATCTCGGCGCGGCATGGCGGACACCACGAGGCCCAGAAGTTGAGCACGACGGGCGTCCCGGCGAACTGGCCGAGCGTGAGATCGTCCTCACCCTCGAGCGCGGAGACGGTGAACTCGGGTGCCGGGTCGCGATCGGCGGCGGCTGGGGCCGCCGCGGCCTCCGGTGCGTCCTCGCCGCGCGTCCCGGCGACCAGCCCCACGACCAGGACCCCCACGACAAGCACAACCGCCAGGAGCACCCATGCCAGTCGGGATCCGCGCACGCCGCGACGGTAGCAGCCGTCCGGCCGACCGGAATCGGTCCGGTTCGCGCCCGGACCGGCGGCTCAGGGGGCGCCCCGAGGCCGTCGTCCGCGCGATCGCGGATGCCGACCGTCGCCTCGGCGCCGCCCTGCGATCACGCGCGCGACGTGCACCGGTCGTCGTCCGGTGCGCCGACCTCACGGCCACTGGGATGTCGGCCGTGTTCCGCCTGGCCGTGGCGCTCGCGATCATCGTGCGGCCCACCCGGGCCGCGGGTGTCGAGGCCGCCGTCGCCGCCGAGCTCGCGGCCCGCATCGCCGGCGCGGCGCGCGCCCGACTCGGGCGTCCGCGGCCCGCCCCGTCTGCCGATGCGGGCTTTCCCAGCCGCCACGCGGCGGCGGCGGCGGCGATCATCTCGGTAGCGGCGGCCCGCGATCGCCGCGCCGGAATAGTGGCCGGCGGCGCGGCGGCGGTGGGCCTGACCGGTCGCGTCCTGGCCGGTCGCCACGAACCCGCCGACATCGCGGCCGGAGTCGTGGTGGGGCTCTCGGCGGCCGCACTCGTGCGGCGCTGCGCCCCCCTCCTCGGGGGCGGCCGAGGTACCCCGCCTCCTACGCGACCGCCCGGCCGGCCGCGCCGTCCTCGAGGGTAAGGCGATCGCGACCCGCCCGCTTGGACGCGTAGAGGGCACCGTCGGCGCGCCGGAGCAGATCGGCCGGCGCGTCGCCGGCAATGAACGGCGCCACACCCGCCGAGGCCGTCACACCGGTCGCCTCGCCGCCGGCCACGAGGATCTCGGTCCGGCCGATGGCCAGCCGAAGCCGCTCGGCGGCCTCGGCGGCCTCCGCCGCGCCCCGCGGCACGAGGACGGCGAACTCCTCCCCACCGAACCTTGCGCCGAGATCGGATCCGCGGATGCCGTCGGCGATCGTGTGCCCCACGGAGGCGAGCAGGCGGTTTCCGGCCTCATGGCCGTGGCGGTCGTTGAACTCCTTGAAGCGGTCCAGGTCGAGCACGACGAGCGAGAGTTCGTCGCCGTACCGATCCGCCCGACGGCACTCGCGGGCGAGCGCGTCCTCGAGATAGGCGTAGTTGTGAAGGCCGGTCAGCCGGTCGATCGTGCTCGTGTGGACCATCCGCTCGAGACGGACCACCTGGGCCCGGTGGCCGGCGGCGACAAGGAGCCCTGCGCCGACGAAGGCCGCGAGCCCGATGGCCATGTCACCAGTCGCCGCACCCTCCGCACCGGAGGCGAGTGCGATGACCACGCCGGCCGCGGCGGCCGCGCCGACGAGCCCCCGCGGGCCGCATAACGGCCCGGCGACGACCATCGGGAAGATCAGGAGCGGCCACGCGGACGGTGCGCCGCCGAGGATCAGGAGCGCCGGGACCGCGAGCGCCAGCGCGAGGAGCAACGCCCGGCGGCGGGCGGCGAGACGCTCGGCCACGGCCCCGGCGGACACGTCGACCCCGGCATCGCCGGCGGCGTCGCCCCTCGGAGGGACGGCTGGGGGGTGGAGCTCGACCGGGTTCCGCATGCTGGGTCGGGGGGCGACGCTATCCGTGGTCGCGGACGGCATCGCCTGTGACAACATTCCCGGCCCGCTCCCGGTCTCCTGCCGCGGGGCACCCTTGGGGGACGGACGTGCGGATCGAGACGGTCGGCGTGGTCGGCGCCGGCGTGATGGGGGGCGAGATCGCCGAGGTAATGGTCGAGGCCGGTCTGCGCGTGGTCCTTCTGGACGTCGACGCGGCGGCGCTGGCGCGTGGACGGGCGCACGTCCGGGCGGCGGCCGAGCGGCGGGCGCGCCGCGGCGCCCTCTCCGCGTCGGCGGTCGACGAACTCATGGACCGGGTCGCCACTAGCGAGGAGGACGCACCGCTCGCCGGGTGCCAGGTCGTGATCGAGGCCGTTCCCGAGATGATGGACGTCAAGACTCGCGTGCTGGCACGCATCGAGAACGTGATGGCGCCCGACGCGGTGCTGGCGACCAACACCTCCGGGCTCTCGGTGACCGCGCTCGGACGCGCGGCGGGACGCCCGGCGCGCACGCTCGGGCTTCACTTCTTCAACCCCGCGAGCATGATGCCGCTGGTCGAGGTGGTCCGCGGCGAGGACACCGCGCCCGAGGCGGTCGAGATCGCGGAGGCGCTCGCCCGGCGGGTCGGCAAGACGCCGATCCGGGTCGCCGAGTGCCCCGGATTCCTCGTCAACCGCGTGCTGGTCCGCGCGCTCGCCGCGGCGTACCGGGAGGCCGCGTCACGGGACGTCGTCGCCGCGGATGCGGACGCGGCGGTCGTCGCCTCCGGCCCCGCGCCGATGGGGCCCTTCGCGCTCGGGGACCTGATCGGACTGGACACCCTGGAGCACATCCGTCGCGATCTCGACGGCGCGTACGACGGCCGCTTCGACGACGGCGGCGTGCTCGCGCCCCTGGTCGCCGCCGGGCGGCTCGGCCGCAAGAGCGGGGCCGGACTGGTCGCCGCCGACGGGCCGGAGGGCGATCCCGGGGCGGGACGTCCGGTCGCCGACGCCTACTACGGGGCAGCCCGCGACGAGGCCGCCAGATGCGTCGCCGACGGCGTCGCCGCCGATTCGGACGTCGATCTCGCACTGCGCCTCGGCGCGGGGTGGAGCGCGGGCCCGCTGGAGTCCGCCCCATGAGCTGGCCGTCCACCCTCCCCGCCCCCGCCCCCGCCCTGTCGGGGCGCTCGCTGCTGACGCTGCGCCGCCACTCGCCAGCGGACGTCCGAGCGGTGCTCGACCTCGCCGACGCGCTCAAGGCGACGCCGGCGCCGTGGCCCCACCTGCTGGCCGGCCGGGTCGTGGCGCTGGTCTTCGAACGGCCCTCCACGCGGACCCGCGTGTCGTTCGAGAGCGGGGTGGTCCGGCTGGGCGGCTCCGCGCTCGCCCTGAACGCCCGCGACCTGCAGCTCGGTCGCGGTGAGACGATCGAGGACACCGCTCGCGTGCTCTCGCGCATGGTCGACGCGATCGTCTTGCGGACCGGTCCGCACGCCAAGCTGGAGGAGCTCGACGCACACAGCGGCGTCCCGGTGATCAACGGGCTCACATACGAGCACCATCCGTGCCAGGCGCTCGCGGACGCCATGACCCTCCGCGAGCGCTTCGGCGCGCTCTCCGGGCTGCGGGTCGCGTGGCTCGGCGACGGGAACAACGTCTGCGTGTCGTTGCTCGTCGTGGCCGCGCTCACCGGGCTCGACGTGACCGTGGCGGTCGCGCCCGGCTATGACCCCCCGGCGGACGTGCTCGCATGGGCTGACGCGATGGCGCGCGAGCGAGGTGGTGGGGCGCGCATCGAGCGCGACGCGGTCGTCGCGGTCGAGGGCGCGCGGGCGCTCTACACCGACACCTGGATCTCAATGGGGGACGAGGAGGACGAGCGGCGCCGGCTGCGCGACCTGGCCCCGTACCGCGTGGACGACGCGTTGCTTCGTGCCGCCGCCGCGGACGCGGTGGCCATGCACTGCCTGCCCGCCCACCCGGGTCAGGAGATCACGGACGAGGTCCTGCACGGGCCGCGCTCGGCGGCATGGGACCAGGCGGAGAACCGGATGCACGCGCAGGCGGCGCTCCTCGCCCACGCGCTGGGACCCGCGTAGCCGTCTCGCTCGCGAGGGGGACGCCGTGTGATCCCGCTCCACGACAGCAACCCCACACACCGCCGCCCGGTCCTGACGATCGGGCTGATCGTCGCCAACGTGCTGGTGTTCCTCTTCATCCAGACATTGCAGGTCGACGCGGGCGGGGTCGGGGTGCGCCCCGACGACGGCAGCCTCGAGAGCCGCCAGGCGGTGGCGTGCGAGTACGGACTCGTGCCCGCCCACCTGGTGGAGGGCGGTGATCCGGCCGCCGCCGACGGCGGCGACGGCCGTCCCGCGACCTGCCTTGGGGTCAACCAGCGCCAGAACCGCCTGCTCGGCCTGGTGACGAGCCAGTTCCTCCACGGAGACTGGCTGCACCTCATCGGGAACATGCTGTTCCTGTGGGTCTTCGGCAACAACATCGAGGACCGGCTGGGGCGCCTCCGGTTCCTGCCCTTCTACGTGACGTGCGGTGCCGCGGCCGCGGTCGCGCAGGCACTGGCCGACCCGGGGTCGGACATCCCCCTCATCGGCGCGTCCGGTGCGATCGCCGGGGTGCTTGGCGCCTATCTGGTGCTCTATCCGAGAGTCGGCGTCTGGACCATCGTGCTGCCGTTCTTCTTCCTACCGTTCAAGATCCCGGCGTGGCTGTGGCTCGGGATCTACTTCGCCCTGCAGTTCCTCTTCCTCGGCGACATGACGACCGGCGTCGGTGGCATCGCCTACTGGGCGCACATCGGTGGGTTCGTCGCGGGCGCGCTGCTCGTGAAGCCCTTCCTCAGCGGACGCCCGCCGCCCGGGCGACCCTCCCCCGCCGTGGGCGGGGGCTTCTAGGGCATGCGACCGGCCCCGCCCCGCGGCGAGCTACAGTCCCGGGCATGGGGCTCTTCTCGCGCAGGCGCCGCGAGCCCGCACCACCGGCGTGGGTGCGGGTGGCGTACGCCCGCCACGAGCCCGAGGCCGACATGCTGGCGGGGCTGCTCGCGCAGATCGAAGTGCCCGTCCTGATCCGGCGCGCCACCATCGACGTGCCCGAGATGCTCGCCGGGGGACCGCGCGAGCTCCTCGTCCCGGCCGATCGAGAGATGGAGGCCCGGGCCCTCCTCGACCCCGCGGAGCCGCTGTGAGCGTGCGAGCAGGCGCGGCCGCCGGGACGCGGAGAAGGCCTCACCCTCGTCACGACCAACATGGTCGCGTGCCGGTGGACCGTCCCCGTGAAGCGCCCGGGAGGAGACGGCGGCGAGAGGGTGGAGTCGCCGTCGGCGATCACCCGGTCGAGAGGCACGAGGCACCGTCCACCCCGAGGCGACGGGTGTCTGTCGCCCCTGGTCGATTCGCTACGCCGAGAAGCGGCAACGAACGGGATCGGCAACGAATGGGATCGGGCCGACGTGTTTCTCGCCGGGCGACTCCACCACCCCGAAGACCGCTCCAGGCTCGTGGTGCCCGAGGTCACGCGCAACGCCCCCACCACACCGTGCCCCAGCCCGAGCATTCGGGTCCTGGCGCGTGCAGGCCCCGAGCCGCGAGTACCCACCCGCGCGACCGGGCCCCGGGCGGACGGCCCACGACCGCAGCCACACCGATGACGGGCCGGCGCGCGTGACCCGCCGGTTCGGCTCGGGCCTGGCCGTCGGCACCGACCCCGTGCGCATCGCCGGCGAGGCGGCGGCGGCGGCGGCGGCGGGGCTCGAGGGCGCGCCCGCGGACCTCGTGGTCGTGTTCGCCTCCCCCGAGGTCATGGCCGAGGCCCACCGTGTCGTCGAGGAGCTCCGGCGCCACCTCGACGTTCGCCGGCTGATCGGCGCGTCGGCGGAGGCGGTCGTGGGTGACGATCGCGAGATCGAAGGAGCGCCGGCCATCTCGGTGTGGGCGGCGCGCCTTCCCGGGGCGACGATCACGCCCTACGTGCTGCGCGCCGAGGACGTCCAGGCAGGGGTCACGGACTGGCCGGCGCAGGCCGACGACGCGCCGGTCATCCTGCTGGCCGATCCGTTCACCTTTCCCGTGGACGCACTTCTCGACGCGGACACGGCGACCGCACCCGCCCCGGTCGTCGTCGGGGGCCTGGCCTCGGGTGGGGCCCGACCCGGCGAGCACACGCTGCTGCTCGACGACCAGGTGCTCCCAGAGGGTGCGGTGGCCGTGCGCGTCGCCGGCGCCGGCATGGTGCCCGTGGTCAGCCAGGGCTGTGCCCCGATCGGCCCGGAGATGGTCGTGACGGACGCCGACGGCGCACGCGTTGGCGAGCTGGCCAGCCGACCGGCCACCGCCAAGCTCGAGGAGATGGTCGCGGAGCTCGACGAGGACGAGCGTCGTATGGCGGCCCACGGGCTGCTGGCCGGCCTCGTCATCGACGAGAACCA
>Ga0055584_100005288_pt1 | contig 12655 bp, 27 predicted proteins | sample OSDHelmetaG_FD_58716 | JGI IMG/M metagenome (GOLD analysis project Ga0055584, IMG submission 58716) | Pelagic marine sediment microbial communities from the LTER site Helgoland, North Sea, for post-phytoplankton bloom and carbon turnover... | ecosystem: Environmental > Aquatic > Marine >... | reverse complement strand
CTTTTCAAGAAAAAACCCTGCCCCTATCGCAGTGCGAAACCTAGCCAAAGGGCAGGGGAGAGGTTGCCCCCTCTAACCGCGCAAGGGAGGTGCGCGGTATTAAAGAACCCCGTCGAATATATCTTTACCATCTTTTGCAAGCTTTGTGACAAATTCTTTGAACTCACGCCTTGCTGACCATAAATCTCTTTCAACGTTATGGTGCATATCCAGCCTAAAATATTCACCTTCCAAAAGATCTACTCGCCTGCTTAGAAACGCTAAATGTTCTCGATCTGCTGGTGTAAGTTTGGTCATCGACGTATCCATCCTTTTTGCTGCGTTTAAAATTGATCTTCCAATAATGGCAAAACCTAACAAGACTTCTCGCGTTCCACTGCAAAATCCTTGACGCTTGTGCGTAGGTGTAATTATCAGCCAGAGATTTTACCAAATCGATTTTTTCTTGCTGGTGCCGGTGCCTTATTTCTTTCCAAGTTTCTATCGTCATACCGATGCCCCCCGTGGCTTGTCTGTGTAAAAGATGTGAGTGCCAACCTTTCCCACAAGCTCAAGCTGTTTGCGCCACGATGGCGAGGCATAGTCGGCGTGGTAGTATAACGCCCGATGCCCAAGTAACTCGCCCTGCAGAGCACGTTTTGCGTCTGCCTGCGCACGTTCCCAAGATGCTTTATGCTTTGGGTTTTCTGGGCGACCATCGCAGAAGAAAGAAAACTGACAGTCATAAGGCTTTGGTCCTTTGTCTTGCTTAACCACAGCGCAGACTGTGTCAGGCCACCTAGCATCCTCTACACGATTGATAATGACCTCGGCCACGGCAATCCCCGCGTCAAGGTTTGGCTCGCCACGGGTCTCATAGTAAAGCGCCATCGCCAAGCACATAAACTCACTGATCATGGCTTGGCCTCCCCAGCCCGTGCGACAATGACAGTGTTCCCATCTGCATCTTTTGCAAACCTGTCAGGGTCATCAAGGCCATATGTATTGTCATCCAATACGATTGTGATTTTTTCCATAGGCTGCTTGCCGCCACCAAAGTTGATGGAGTGCTTTTTTGCATAGGCGTAAAGCTGTTGCTTGGATATGCCCAAGGAGGATGCGGCCTCTGTGGCTGTATAGCCTTTGACCGCATAACCTTGCACAAGGTTGACGCGCTGCCTTTGCTGCGCGTCTAATAGATTATTCCACTGTCCCATTAACTTACCCCCTCAAAGTATTCTTGTTCCGTTATGGCCATAAAGTCATCGCTGAGTTGAAAGTACTCCTTCTCAATGGCCGCGAGGTCGGCGGTGGTTTTTGCCCCCCTCAAAACGCTGCGAGCATAAGACTTGCTAAACCACTCAGACAGGAGGTCATAAATGCCTTCCCAACCCATAGTGAAATCGAACTGCTCGACGGTATAAATATCCAACCCCGCCCAGTAAGCTGGATCACTGGTGGTTTTGCTAATCCAGAGCCCTTCTTTGGCATCCATCTGCGCTTGCGCCTCAGCATTCTTTGCTTCGATGTGGGCCTTAAGTTTTAATTGATCCGCTGTAAAAGTCATTGTCATAACCCCCCTTACCCGATGTGCCGTTTGGCTTGTTTCATTTGGCGCAGTAACCAGCCGCGATCTTTGTTGCCCAAGATTTTGATGGGCGTAACACCGGCATCCAGTAAAGAGAAATATTCCTCTTGGGTGTGGGCGGCGCAAAGCTGCTTTACGACTGCCTGAGCTTTGAAGATTGTTTTTTCTGTGCTGATAACAAACTTACGCTCGTCACCATCAACATAGTGAATAGAACCATTGCCAATTTGAAATTGAGCTTTGTGAAACGGTGTGTGCATTTTTACCTCCATGCGTTGCTATAAATTCGTTTTAGCAAATGCTCAGGCGGCTGTAAACAATTTATTTACCAGCCGCCGAAGAAAGTTTGGGTTATTCTTTGCTATCGTCATTAAGCTTTTCAAGCCCATCAAGCATGAGTTCTTCTAGCTTGTACATTTGCTCTTTAATGCTTTCGATAGATTGCCGCCCTGCGCGGATTGCATTTTCGTCGCCGCTTTCCTCATAGAAAGCCATTTGCTTTTTGGCAATTTCAAGCCAATGCTCAAGGCCGGTGTGCATCTTATGTATCATTACATCCGATCCCATGCTTGCCAGATTAGCTTTTCCCAAAAGAAGTCCTCTCCGAAGTTTTCCATTAACTCCTTGGTCAGCCGGTCGGATAATTTTTGCGGGCGCTTGCCGTGCCATAGGCGAGGCGTTGGATCGTTAGGTTCTTCGCAGACCAAAACGTCGATCTCCCAAGAGCGATGGATAAGGTTTACCCAGACGTGATTTGTTGCAGTCGCTGACATTACCGGCCCTCCTTCTCAGCTTCCAAAGCATCAAGCTCAAACGCCCAGCGTTGGGCGCTTTTGCTGTTAGGTTTAGCCCAGAAAAGCAACTGGCTGCGCTCGCGGATCATTGCATCGATCAGCGAATTATTCCATGTGCGTATTACCGCGCAGAATTGAGTTTGTGTTTTAGTCATGCCGAACCCCCCTTAAGCTGACTTGAAAGAAACAGGAACCTCGCCACCGCGAGACAACTGGTTTAAAGCTTGCCATGCCCGCATGGTGCGGCCATCTTCTAACTCGACCATTTGCTGCTCAACGCTGTCTTGGCCTGAGTTAAAGAACTCATCACAAGAACAGAAAACAGTTACCCACGGCCCGAACCGTGTTGCGCTGCGCTGCATGACCAGATCGTTTGAGAAATTTAAAACTTGAGTTGACATTTGAGTGCCTCCTTGGCGTTGCTAATATGATCGTTTTAAATTGACCTAGATAAACTGTAAATAGTTTATTTACTTTTTTCTAATTATTCTTGTGGTCAGGTAACTGCGATTTCCTATGAAAAAAAATGGGTAAAAACTAGCGCCAGTTATTACACCGTTTTCAATATTTAAGGCTTACCTATCCTTGACAAAAAAACGGGAGCACATGGCCCCCGCTGTTTAGCAACCTTGCGGCGTGGTTAAGCAAAGGCGCTCCACCGTGTGTTGGTCATTGCCGCCGCCACCTTTACCTCGCGGCTGCGCTGCGCAATGGCTGGCGTCTTAAGGTGGTCGGTGTGGCTTGACCAATGGGTGAGGCAGTTATACAGCGCCCATTTGTTGCGACCCAACGTTTGGAACTCTGTGTCCAGTTGACCCAGCAAAAGTTCAAGCTGCTTTTGATTGAACCGCTCAGTATTGTTTTCCTTGCTGCTACGTTTGGCAACGGTAGCTTTAAAGAACTCCTCGCAGTCGTTGCGCTCAACTTTGATATTTGTCCAGCTTGCCCAGACATCTTTCTTTTTATTGAAAGCATCCATGCCCTGTGCGATTTTCTTTACCGCCGCCGCGACATTGATCTCGCCGGTATGCCGTGCCCATGTGGCTGCGATAGCTTCGGGGCTGACCATCCCGTTGGTGCAAACCAGACGCAAGCCCTTAAGCTCTTGGGCGTATGCCCATGACGCATCAAGGCTGTTGAAAAAGTTAAACTCCAAACCAACGTGATCACCACGGACTGGCTCAATATGCACATCGTTGAACAGGATGGTGCCCTTAAGCTTGCGCCCGCTGTCGATGCACTGGATGTCGATGGTAACGTCCTTGCTAATGTCGGCTTCCTTTACCGCGTCATAAGCTGCATTAACGGCATCGTCGTGGGGAAGGACGGTGTAGGTTTGCGGAACGACCTTTAAAATCTCGCCAGTGTCCTCGCGGATAAGGGCTTTCATGCCGTGGTCTGTTTTGTCACGGATGGGAAAGACTTCTTCGGTTACTTCAAAGTTCCAAGTGTTTTCGGGTGCGTTTGAAAAGTCTAGCATTTGTTTACCTCCTAATGCGTGTTGCTGTTTGCTCAACCTCAAGTGAGCGGGAAGAAAGGGCAAGAGGTTTTCTTGCCCAGTCCATTTTCATGCCGCTTGCTTTTGAGGGTAATGGGTTTGCATGAACTCAATCATGGCGTCCATGCGGCTCCGTATTTCGCCCCAGCTATAGCAGTAGTGTTCGTCGCGTAGGGCATCACCGATGCGATGCGCTAAGGTCTCTGCCTCGTCGGACATGGCGACATACCAGTAATTGAACTGACGGTCATAATCGACCCAGAAGCCCCAAAGCTTTGCGAGCTTTTTGGCCTCTCGGCGCATTGCCCTGTCACTGGTGTCCCGCTTAGGTTTGCGGGCTGCGTCTGGGATAATAATTTTTGCGTCAGCGGTAAGCTCAAGCACCTCACTCACGCGGGCGCGGCGCTTAACCTTGGGGTCCTTAATGCTTACGACCTCGCCGGTAATGCCGCAAACGTAACGCCGACCTTGGATAAGCTGGAAATGGTGGCCAGCCACAACCAAAAAAACGCGGTCGCTGGTGCGCTGCTTTACGGTTGACTTTAGCCACCCCGCCAAGGTAGGGCGCTTGCCCTCTAAGCGGATGCGTGTAGAGCTTACGCTGCAAAGCTTAAGGGCGCTGAGAAGATGGTAGGTGTAGCACCCCTTGATGCTGGTGCGACCGCTTACGTGGCGAAGCAAACGTGCAGCCTCACCAGTGTTCATTTTGGTCACAGCGCTTAGGGCCGATGGACCGCAATAGCGGTTCTTGTCGCCCTTGGTGTGGGTTACTGGATTGATTTTGATTGACATTTAAACCTCCGTCAGTGTTGCTAAACAAAGTCATTCTATCATACACTGCTCGAAAAGTAAATAGCTTATTTACTGGCAGGAAAGAAAAGACGATGTACAAAATAGAAATTGAGGTGTCTGGACAGCCTGTCGGCAAGCAAAGGCCCAGATATACAAGGATGGGCACCGTCTACACCCCACCAAAGAGCAGGGAGTATGAAAAGCGAATAATGGCGGCGGCATGGGCTGAGATGAAAAGGTTTGGCCTTGCCCCAACAGATAGACCCGTTCATGTCGATGTGGTGGCCTTTATGGAAATCCCTAAAAGCTGGCCAAAGAAAAAAAGGTTAGAGGCAGAATATAACGCCCTGCGTCATACGACAAAGCCCGATCTTGATAATATTGTTAAATCAGCGCTTGACGGGATAAGCTGCGCATCATTTGGCGGGCCGGTTATTAGCGATGATAAGCAAGTTCACAGCATTAAAGCGCGGAAAGTATATTGTCACCCTGATCGCGGGCCGGTGCTCTATATATCAGTGTCTTGGGAATAAGACCAATCTGGTCCATACACATCTCTCCACCCTTGCGGGTTTTGGTGCAGCGCAAATGATTTTGATTTATCCAACAACCCCTGATGATGCCCCTCGCATAGAGGTATGGCCGCTTGATCCGCTGTTTTCCGAGTGGAGAAGCGGTCGTGAATAGGGTGGTGCGCTTGGGTTGCTGATCGCTGCACCTCTCCGAACCGTTTGCACACGCAGCAAGGTTGTTCGCGTATCCATCGCAAGAAGCTGATGCTTTTTTTGTTCTTGGGTTCTTTAAGGCCAAGCGGCGGGCGCTTTGCTAGGTTTGTCATAGTAACTTAAAATCTCCGATAGGTATCTCTGCAACAGCCTCTACATCGGCCTTGTCACCTCTGTCGGTCCTACCGCCCACGGTAATTGAATATCGCCTTGTAAGGTCGGCAAAACCTATAGCATCAACCCAACTAACCAGAAACAAGATTGGCAGACCTGTCGCGCCGTGCATCGCGTGTGCATGGGCAAGCTTACTGGAAGTAATAAAACAATTTGGATATTTATCTATTGGGTTGGAACGGCACCTTAGCTCAACAAAGGCTGTCACCTTACCGCCCCGCATTGCGACATAATCGAACTGATTGAATTTATCTTGTTTGCGCATCTCGCATTGCCATTTGTTGGCAACAAAATCAGCAAGTTCTTGCTCTTTAGCAAGGTGCTCTTTGTTCTCATACGTTGGGCGATAAGGGGTCATAACCTATTGTCTCCGCAAGCTTGGCCATCGCTTGGTCAAAGTATTCTTTGAACTGGTCTTGGTTCATCTTGGCGTAAGCAATGCTATCAGCCACATAATAGACGCCGCCATTTGCCCGATTGACCACAGAGCGATAATGCCCACAAAGAATTTTAAGATCGTCGTGCAGATGCGCAGAGGTTGCCCAGCCGTTTGTCGCCTTGACTACGTTGCCAAGGGTTGCCCAGTAAAGCTTGTGATGTGGGTTCGATCTTTCTGCGACCGGCACAATATCATAAAGCTGACCGTCACTGTGGCCTTCCATTGCAAGCGCATCATATTCAGTGATGGGCAATAACTGCCCACCACGTTTTTCAACTTGTATCGTTGGCTTCACTCTACGCGCCATACCCGATACTTCCCACCATCGGTTCTGCGCATGGTCGTTTTCCACTGGTGGTGGTGAGCCGCCCATGAGTAAAGGTTTTTCGCTACCTTAACATCTTCCACTAAAACGCTATCACCGACCTCCATCGCCTCAAGCCCATCAAAAGGTTTCTTGCGGGCCGCTGGCCCGTTTGCTGGTGGAATTGGTAAGCGCTTTTTTGATATTTTATATCCCATTTTTTTACCTCCTTAAAATGGTATTTCATCATCAACATCAGGGGCCGGTTGGCCCTGTTGGTCCTGTTGGGCCTGTCCTGTTGGTCCTGTTTGACCTGCGGAACCTAACAGTTCGCAATCGCGCACCCTGCAAGTGAGGGTCGTTCTTGTCTGCCCATCATTGCCACTGTAAGAGCGCAAGCCCAGTTCGCCATCAACAAAAACTTGCTGACCGCGCCGCATATACTGCGCAAGGCTTTCACCCAGCTTGCCCCATATCGAGCAATCAATATATGTGACCTCTTTTGTGCGGCGGTCATTCCTTGCGATGCTAAAGTTTAACACCTGACCAGATTGCACGGTTCTCAGTTCGGCATCCCGTGTGAGGTTGCCGATTGCAGTTATTTTAAGCGTCATTGATTTACCCTTCTTTCCAGCGCTTCCCATTGCTCGCGCAGCGTGTCGGCTCGCGCTTTGTCAAAGGCTTTAAGCCCGTCAACAACTTGCGTCCGCTTACCGCGCTTCTCAATAACCTGTTCCAACGTTGGGTTGCTGGTCAGGAACCGTTCAAGCCCATTGGCCATCGCAATGACCTTTTGCTTTACCTCCTCAACGCCGGTTGCAGCGTTACCATCATCGTCCGTGACTGGTATGCCAAACAACGAAAGCAAACCATACCGGCGGGCGTAGGTTATAGCGCCTGCCATGGATTGCATGTCGTTCTTTTTAAATTCCAGATAGACTTTGCTGGAAAAAATATGCCCCGACACATGGATCGCCTGCGTGTCTACAAACTGACCGAACTCGTCTGCGCCGCATTGCTGCACAATCGCAAAACCTTTGGCTGAGAATGTTGGGAATATCGCTTCTTGGGTTGTTTCTAAATCAGCGTAACTGTTCCCAAGAAACTTGTTCGCTGCGTTTTTGCGTACCTTGCCCATCTCAAGTTGTGCTTCGTTAAAAGCGACAATCGCTTGCAATGGGGCATCCATTTTATTTGTCATCATTTCATCCTAATGCTTATACTATCAGGGCCAACTTGAAGTTCTGCCCCATCTATTCTGACACCCTGTTTTAGCTGCGCTTTAATTGCCGCTTTATCTGGTGCCGTGGTTGTTTTTGTTAGCTGTGTTGGTATCTCTCCTTCATCTGTTATTACTACACGCTCCGAACCCTTGCGGACGTATGCCGTGCCGTATGGGTGGGGGATTTTTGTTTGGTTAGTTGCTGTCATTATAAGCTGCAAGACATTAACCAGCCGCTTCTGACGCTGTTGCATCGTATGGCGTCTAGTTTCGTATTTATCCATAAGCGACGTGATTGCAGAAACGCTTTGGCTCAGCTCATTATACTGGCCAAGAACAGAGCCAACCACAGTCATGACATCTGTTTCCCCATCAAGGGTATCCCAAAAGGTTTCTTCATCATCTGCAACGTCTGCTAGTTCGCCCGCGATATGGTTTATCAGCGCTTGGTCAAGACGGGGCATTATGAATGCACCGTCATTGTCGCTTGTCCTAACGTTGGGTCGCCTGTTTCAATATTCATTGATACCTTACGGTCATGCTCCGCTTGGTTGTCAGCAATCTCTTTTTGCTGTTCATCAAACACACGGACGCTTTCTTGGATTGCACAGCCGATTAAAGTTAAGGCGCATGATGGGAAAGCTTGGATCGTGTACTGTTGGTGAGTAATTTCACCCCGATCAGCTTTCTGTGAAAGAGCAAGGTTGTGGTCAACGATTGCTTTGTAAATGGCGTTTGATGCCGTAAGTAATGACGGTGATTGCATAGTTACCTCCTAAGTTGCCCCTTGTTTCTATTTTACTTATATGCAAAAAACAAGCATAAATTTTAGATAGGGTAAAATAATGGAACATAGAACTCCTGAGACCTTACAAGAAATAAGGGATGCCTTAACGGACAGGAAGCTGAGTGTGGTGGCCGAGCGTATCGGCATGACCTACGCCGCGCTGCATAGGGTGCAGCGTGGGGGCCAGCCATCAAAGCGAACAGTCGAAAAGCTTAAGGAGTATTTAAAAAAATAAGACCGGTGTGTAAGCACCGGCCTTAAATATTAGCAACGGGCAGGAGGTAAATCTGCCACGCGATTTATATATCATTGTTGCCTATAACAGTCAATAACGGTCAAACGGAAACTATAAGTAGCAACTCAAGGAGGTAACATGAGTTTTGAAGCGGTAAATTGGGCATGGAAGCAAAAGGATATGACGCCGTGGGAGAAGTTGGTTCTCTTGGCGTTAGCCGACAGGCACAACCCAGACCACGGGTGCTTCCCCAGTCTGAACAAAATTGTCGATGATACGGAAATATCTAGGTCCACGGTGCGGCGGTGCCTTAAGCAATTGGAGCAAAAGGGGCTTATCACAGTACAAGAAAACATGCGGGCAAATGGTAGCCAAACCAGCAACCTATATCATCTGCACATTGGGGCACCCCCCGTGTCAGAGAGACACCCCCCCCATGTCACACTGGATACCCCCCCCGTGTCACAGGGGACACCCCTTAACCAAGTAATAAATAAACCCGTAAGTGATAACTTAAGTGATCATTGTTTTGATCAGCTTTGGGCTTTGTATCCTAAAAAGAAAGCCAAGGGGCGAGCAAAGGCGTCTTACCTTAAGGCGGTGCGCAAAAGTGAGTTTTCCCTGATACACGGTCGCCTTGAGGCTTATGTGATGTCAATACAAGGGCAAGACTTGCAATACATCCCGCACCTTTCAACGTGGCTTAACGATGAGCGGTGGGATGACGAAATATCTGAAGCAAGTTTAAATCAGCTTTCGACCACAGAGCAAATGAACCAGATATTAAATTTTAACAGCTATGATTTGCAGGCACCAGCTTTGAAGGAGTTGCCAAATGGCCAGTCTTGATTATGAACAACGTAAGCATATTATCGCCGAGTGGCTTAAAGGGATGTTGTCTAGGTATGAGGTGCCCCGTAACTTCGACGCAAACGTGGCCAGACAAGAGATGATTGATATGGTCGAAGATATTAACAGTGAGATGCCAGACGTGAATAAAGATTTGCTTGCACATATCCTTTCTAAGGTTGCCCAACATGCCAGAAAGAACAATACGGGTAGATCGTGGCCAACAATTAAAACACTGGTCAAGGGCGTCCAAGACCATGCGGAGCGCTTGGTTATAGCTGATATGGACCATGAGGCCACGCGGCCAATAGATTTCGATGGTGATTTAATCAACGCCAAGCGCATCAAGAACCGTGAGCCGGTGGGTGAGTGGTATGTCTTCGGTAAGGGGGCGCAAGATTTGCTGGATAAGGGGTTGGTGACAAAGAAAGACCTTGAGGTTTATCAGGCGATTGCGTCTTAAACGCTTTGTGATATACTAAAACGGCTCGCGGGGATGTCGTCATGGGCAACCCCAAGCGCGCTTCAATCAACTAGCCCCTGCTCGGCTAGGCTTAAAACCAACACTGACCAAGCAGGGGTTTTTTAAGGGTGCAAGAATGCAAATAGAACTTATCAAGATTGATCAGGTTATACCTTACGAAAACAATCCGCGCATAAACGAGAAGGCCGTGGCTAAGGTTGCGGAAAGCTTGAACGAGTTTGGGTGGCAACAGCCCGTGGTCATTGATGAGCAAAATATTATTCTGGCCGGTCATACACGGGTTAGAGCGGCTCTCAGCCTTGGTTGGGATGCGGTGCCGTGCTTTGTCGCAACAGGTTTGTCGGATGCACAAAAAACAGCTTATCGCATAGCCGATAATAAGACTGCGGAGTTTGCGGATTGGGACAAGGAGCTTTTGGCTGGTGAGTTTGCCCTACTGGCAGAGCTCGACTACGATATGGGATTTACAGGTTTTGATTTAGAAGACATCGCAAAGATAAATGAAGCGCTTCTAGAGTTCGAGGGCGAGGATGATTTAGAGGAAGAATTAGAAGATGATGATCTTGATGGCACGGTCGCAAGCCATGTAAAGATGGTCAACTTGTACCTCGACCAGCAAAGCGAGCCACGGTTTAGGGCGATGTGTGATAAGATAATGGCGGCAAATAATTTAGAAAGCATCACAGATGCGGTTGTTCTGGCGGTAGAAAATGAGCATAAAAACCTTTGAAGCAAAAGCTTACGGATCAGCGGAGGAGTGGGCGGCAAGGACCGGCACCTTTGTTGAGGAACATGAAATAGATCACATCATCGACTACGATTGTGATGCCTACGATGCAGAGGGTAAGCCCCTTTTTATGTTCCGAAAGAATGTTATCCCATCTTCTTTGTGCCGTTCTGCTTATGGCGCTCTGCGTAGTGCAGCCACCCCAACAGACAACAGGGGGGACGCAGCGGGCGAGTTTTACGTTTCCGATGATAAGGTTCTTAGCGTAAGGCAAGGCGTGATAGATGGCGATAAAAAGCAGAAGCGGTTTAAAAATAAGACCCGTGACGGTTACGTTTCTAAACAAAACCGCGCAAAGATGGTTAAGAGCGGCATCATTGGCTTCTTTGACAGAACTCTAAGGTTCCCCTATTGCCGCCAAACGGCGTGGACTGAAAAGAATTTTGGCCAGTTTAAAGAGGCTTACCCATATATCAAGCGCATCAGTGATGAGTTTAAAAAAGCCTGTCCGGAGCGCTGGGAAGCACAGAACAAAGTCGTGCAAGATACCCATAAGGATTTCACTATTGGGGATACAGTTTTTACAACGGTAACGGTCAATAAAAACTTTAGGACAGCACTGCACTATGACGCCGGTGATTATAAGGGCGGGCTAGGTAATATCGCTGTGATGCAGGCCGGTAAATATGAAGGTGGGTTTACTTGTATGCCACGCTATCGGGTGGGCTTCGATGTGCGTTCCAATGATGTTTGCTTTTTTAATGTGCATGAGCTTCACGGCAACCTTCCTATCAAGGCCAAAGGACCATATGAGCGCATATCAATAGTCTGTTATTACCGCGAGAATATGATGAACTGTGGTAGCGCAGAGGAGGAGCTAGAGGTCATTAAGACAAGGGCAGACCTTAAGGGCTTGAACACAGGTGCCGAAGCGTGAGGTGTGTTGCAATCGGTGGTGAGCCTGCAACCGGCAAGACAACCCTTGTTTCTGAGATATATCGCAACCTAAACAAGCCAAGGAGCTTGAAGTATGGTTTGGTGCGCGGGCACGTTGATCAGGAGCGTAACCTTGCGCTCTTAGGTATATATAACACCGGCGATCTTTTTCTGGGCACCGATAAGCTTGCCATGAATGTAAACCCGCACTTCCATAAATACATTGGCCAGCAAAACCGCAACATTCTGTTTGAGGGTGATAGGTTATTTACCAAAGCAAACATTGAGGCGCTTAACACCCTATATGAAACAAGGATCATTATCCTTAACGCTTCTCAGCAAACCTTAGATGATAGGCACATTGCACGGGGTGACAGCCAAAGTGAAAAGTTTTTAGCGGGCCGCAAAACTAAAATTGCCAATATAAAGGCGGCGTTTTCTGATCAGATAGAGGACTGCGAACTTCTTACGGAAGCAGACACTTCATATTTATGTAAGGATTTGCTACAATGGTTATCATATAAGTAAAATTTGGTGACGGTCATGAGTGGTATTATAGACGATCAGTTAAATGAAACGCTGCGCTTAGAGTTTGTTGAGGGCTACGAAGATAATGCTGGTGTCAGGGTTTACCCAACGTTGGACGCGCTTATACGGCGGCACGATGTTCCAAAGAATACGGTTTACCGGCGGGCTAAAGATCAAGCGTGGCAAGAGCAGCGCAATCAGTGGCAGGCTACCTATCAGGCAAAGGTCAACAAGGATCGGGCCACTAAGGCGGCAAAAGATGCAGATGCTATGGATAGCGCATCCATAAACATTGCAAAGGCATCGCTGTCGGTGGTGATGCGGCGTGTAAATGCAACGTTTAGGGCAGAACGTGGTGACGAAGGTTCAAATGCTGCCGATATTGTTAGCGTTACTGAGCTTAGGGATTTGGTTGAAACTGGCCTTAAAGCGCAGAAGATGGGCAAACTTGCCCTCGGTGAAGCATCAGAAATTAGCAAGGTGACAACGGATGAGTTCATCCCCCCTTCTCTCGCAAGAATTATTGACAGACTGGATGACGCTGCCGAGGCAAAGTCACAAGGCGCTGGCAACTTTATACAGTGATTGGATCGA
>Ga0055584_100005287_pt1 | contig 12656 bp, 11 predicted proteins | sample OSDHelmetaG_FD_58716 | JGI IMG/M metagenome (GOLD analysis project Ga0055584, IMG submission 58716) | Pelagic marine sediment microbial communities from the LTER site Helgoland, North Sea, for post-phytoplankton bloom and carbon turnover... | ecosystem: Environmental > Aquatic > Marine >... | reverse complement strand
CGATAATCGCAATATTCCGCAAAGACATAGTTCAGCTTTTCTATTTAGGTGTAAGGTTTGCGGGCTGGATAAGCCCACGGGTTCGCTTAGTGTTGTTCGTCGCCACGCATTTTCATAGACCACATCAGGCCCAGCGTCGCACCTTTGATCCGTGGCAAGAACCACAGCATCAACAACATAGTAATCGGGATCCAGGTCGCCATCTGGATCCAGAGCGCAGGCGACCAAAGCTGCTCTGACCATAGGATCATTGGAACAACAAGGTGGCCAACAATCATAATGGTGAAATAGGGTGGTGCATCATCGGCACGGATATGGCCGTAGGCCTCTCCGCAATGAGCACACTTTTCAGAGATTTTCAAATAGCCAGCAAAAAGGCTCCGGTCACCACACTGACAACAGCGCCGCCCCCAGCCCTTCAACATCGATTGAAATGCTCTTCCTTTAAACATGGGCCGCTCTATAGTCGTCTTTTGTGACAAGATAAAGACCTCATTTGTCACGGCAGGGTTGTGCGGGGTGCGGGGCTGGTGGTGTTAGCCCTTAACGACGGGTCACTTTATCGTTGTGACCACAAACTGTTTGCCGCCTGATCATCAGTCATCTCATCATCAACCTTTTGCCCTTACCCCAAGCACGTCATCCCAGCGAAAGCTGGGATCTCCCTGCAATTGAACCTCTTTGGTTGGAGATGCTGGTTTTCACCAGCATGGCCTGATTTTGTGGTCGACTTAGTTTTCCGCCAAAATCTGATCCGCAAATTCAAACAAAGGTTCCAAATTGGGATGCTGTAACCCTGCTTCCTTGCCAGGTTTCAATAAAGCCTTGATTCGCTGCGCTCTTGTCTTTCTCTCCGACGCATTCGTCTCAACACCAATAACCTTATAAAGACTGACACCAACATCAATCACAAAACCAAAATTACCTGGGTCTGAGCTCACAAGCTCTTCTCTCATCACCAGCCCCTTTTCATAAGCCTGGAGAGCCTCACCAAGTTGACCTTGGGCAACCTGCACATCGCCAACCTTGTTGAGAGACACCGAGAGGTCTCGCTTGGCAGAGGCCGAGCTGGGGTCTGAGCTCTCAAGCTCTTCGGCAATCACCAGCCCCTTTTCATAAGCCTTGAGAGCCTCACCAAGTTGACCTTGGGCAACCTGCACATCGCCAATTTTGAGATAGTACACAGAATAAAACCGTTTGGCATAAGCAGACGTCGGATCAGCATCAGAAAGTGGCTTCGATATAGCGAGGCATTTCTTATAGTTTTCCAGTGCTGCTTCAAGATTGCCCTGGGCAACCTGCACATCGCCAATTCTTTCCAAAGACACCGAGAGGTCTCGCTTGGCTTGGTAAGAATCAGGATTCTCTTGAACTGTTTGTTTTAGCCAAAAATTAGCCTGCCCAAAAACTTTTGATGCTTCGAACAGACGGCCAGCAGTAACCGCATTATCGCCAGCTTCGACTAACCAAATCACTTTCTGACGAACTTCCCCATCGGGGAGAATGGAAGCTGCTTTAACAAAATGCTCAAAGGCCTGTGCTCTATTGAACCTCATGATTGCCAATTCAGCTCTTTGATATTCAAAATTGGCGGCGGAGATGAGTTTCTTTGTTGCGGTTGACAGTTCAAAATCACGGGCTTTTTCCAGCAAAGCATCCGCCAAATCATGGTCAGCCAGATTGAGGGCTGCCTCTATACCTTTCTTGAGTTCAATGATTTCTGGATTGTCGTCGTTCAACAGCTGCACTTGTTCTTTGAGCCAGATGTGGCGAGAAGCAATTTCCGCAAGTTTATCCTCGTAATCAGCGTCATCTTTCCCAACGTCGTGCTCTTCCAGTGATATCAAAAAGTTTTGAATGACCGTTTCTGTCAGATCGAGTTTTTCTTTGAGGCGGTTGACCTCAAGAAGATTGTGCTGGTTTAGGGCTGCTGCGAAGGCTTTAGCATCAACGGACGGTTTCGGGCTATCGTTAACATTTGGGAACTTTTCTTTAAGGTCTCCGACCTCCTGGATCAGCCGGTTTATTTCAGCACGAGCAGCTTTAACTTCATCTGTTAGATTTTTTTGATCCGCCTGAAGGGCGGTACTGCCTTCAATCAAGAGCCCCATGTTCGAGAGAACGGTTTGGTCACGCGCAGCTTCATAATTTGTCAGTTTTGGCGCCAAGTTAATCAACAAGACAGTCGCTCGCGATAGCATCTGCTTATAGAGTTGATAGGCTTTGTCTTTATGATGGAAGCCAGAATTGAGTTTAAGCAAAGCTTCAAGAATTTTTCTCTGGTCAAGTCGTTGGTCAATGAGGAAATTTTCTTCCGCTGCGCGCTGCAGAACCACTGCCAATTGGGTTAAAGCTGCTTCTAAATTTTGCTTGTCATTACTCTCGTGCTGGAAAGAAACGGCCATTTGCTCAGCAAAACGTTTGATTGCTTCATGAACTTCGTCGGCGTCTTTGCCCTTGAACCTTTTGAAAAAATACTGGGTGACATCGCCACTAATCCCAGTGGGATCATTAAGCAGAGTTTTGACAAAGAGTTTGGTTAGCCGGTTAGCAAGTACATAAGTGAGGGACATGTAGGTAAAGCTAGCAAAACACAATTCTTTTGCAACTTAATTGTGCTTAATCCAATACCTCAATCTGCCGTGCATCGGTCACATCAATCAGCGGGCCACCATAAAGCCGGAACCAGCCGCGGACGCGGACTTGTTTGCCTTCTAGGTCTTTGTAGTTGAGGCCTTGGGCGGCGACTGATTTGGCGAAGGGTTTTGGGATCATGATGGTGAAATCTTCACGCCAGTCTTCGCCGAAATTGAGGTAGATGTTGCCGCGGACTTTGGCGACGGCGAGCACTTGGCCGGTTACCAGCTGGTAGTAGTTTCTAAGGTCAAACCGTTGAGGAATGGCTTCTTCGGCGGTGATGACCCGATAGGTTTTCAGTTTCCACAGGCCGATTTTTTGCGCCCGGGCTTGGGTTTCGGCTTTCAGCAGTTCGGTCAGATCTCCGCCCTCATCCGCCTGTGGGTAGACTCTGGCCAGACCTTGTTCGATCAGGAGATGCTGTAAGGTCTGGCCAGTCCCGAGGTCTATCATGCCGACTTCATTGCCGTAACGGTCGCGAACGATGGGCTCCGAAAGTACCCATTCTGGCTGCTTCAACCGTTGATTGATCAGGGCGAAGGCCTTTCGGTGCAAGCCTTTTTGCTCGACGATGCGGATCGCGGCCAGGCGGATGATGCTGCCATCACTGCGCTCTATTCGGCCATCCTCTAACAGCCGCGCGAAGTCACTGGCGTCGCCCACTGACGGCACCAAACAAAACAAGCTGAACAGTAGAAACAGTCGTTGTCGCCAAACCATCCGCTGATCCTGCCACAGCCACCCACAGGAAAGAAGCTGTAGGTGCGGAAAAGAACTCGACAAGAACAAGCGACTCCTTCATTTTCCGGCTCATGACAGATTCAGCACAGACAGAGCGCAAACGCGTTTACCTCATCGATGGTTCCTCGTTTATCTTTCGAGCCTACCATTCACTGCCGCCACTCAGCCGTAAAGACGGCACGCCGGTCGGGGCTGTGCTTGGTTTCTCCAACATGTTGTTGCGGATTATTGAGGACAAGCATTGCGACTATATCGCCTGTATTTTTGATACCGCGCGCCATACTTTTCGCAATGAAATCTATGACCTCTACAAAGCCAACCGTGATGCGCCGCCGGAAGACCTGCGCCCACAGTTTGCCATCGTTCGTGAAGCCACCAAGGCCTTCAACGTTGCCTCTATCGAGCTGGATGGATTTGAGGCCGACGACCTGATCGCCACCTACGCCAAGGTCGCGACAGAGGCCGGGTACGAGACCGTCATTGTGTCCTCAGATAAAGACCTGATGCAGTTGATCAATGATCAGGTCATGATGCTGGATACCATGAAGAACAAGGAAATCCGTGAACCGGAAGTCTTTGAGAAATTCGGTGTTGGTCCGAACAAGGTCGTCGATATCCAATCGCTGGCTGGTGATTCCGTTGATAACGTTCCTGGCGTGCCGGGTATTGGTGTGAAGACCGCCGCCTTGCTGATCAACGAGTATGGGGACCTTGATACCCTGTTGGAGCGCGCCGGTGAGATCAAACAGAACAAGCGCCGCGAGAACCTGATCGAGTTCGCCGATCAAGCGCGCCTCAGCCGAGATCTCGTCACCCTGAAAGACGACATCCCCCTGCCCATGCCGATGGAAGACTTGGCCAAGACAGAAGCCGATGCAGAAACCCTGCTGCCATTTCTGGAAGAGAACGGTTTCGGTAAACTAATCTCCAGACTGCTACCCGGCCAAGAAAGTGCCGGTGCCAAGGCCGCCGCAGAGGAAGCCGCGGGCGAGAAATCCTATGAGCTTGTCACGACAGTAGAGCAGCTCGACAAATGGATCTTCGCTGCCGCGCGCGAAGGCCTGGTCGCGGTTGATACAGAGACCACGTCGGTTGATGCCGCCTCCGCCAAGCTGGTTGGGATATCCATGGCAACGGCCCCTGGCAAAGCTTGCTACATCCCGCTTGAGCATAAAGACGTGCTCGGCACCAAACTGGATAACCAGATCGACACCAAAGAAGCCATCGCCAGACTGAAGCCATTGCTGGAAGATCCCGCCGTCATGAAGGTCGGTCATAACATGAAGTATGATATGACCATCCTCCACAATGTTGGTATCGACATCACGCCGGTCGACGACACCATGCTCATGTCCTACACGTTAGAGGCCGGACAACATGGCCACGGCATGGACGAGCTAGCAGGCCTGTTCCTCAACCACGTCACGATCAAGTTCAAGGAAGTGGCGGGCAGTGGTAAATCGCAAGTCACGTTCGATTTTGTCGAGCTGGACAAAGCCCTGGATTACGCCGCTGAAGATGCCGACATCACGCTACAGCTCTATCACCTGTTCAAGTCGCGCCTGCCGCTAGAGCAAATGACGACGCTCTACGAGACGATTGAGCGCCCCTTGATTCCAGTCCTAGCGAAAATGGAACAGACTGGCGTTACTGTGGATCGCGAACGCCTGCGCTTGCTGTCTTATGACTTCGCACAACGCGCTGCTGAGCTGGAGAAAGAGATCCACGAGATGGCGGGTGAAACCTTCAACGTCGCCTCCCCTAAACAGCTCGGTGAAGTGCTCTTCGACAAGCTCGGCATGCCGGGGGGCAAGAAGGGTAAAACCGGTGCTTATGGGACCGGGGCAGACGTGCTTGAATCATTGGTAGCGCAGGGTTTTGATCTACCTGCCAAAGTGATTGAGCGCCGCCAGGTCGAGAAACTGCGCTCGACCTACACAGACTCTTTGCAAGACCAGATCAACCCCGCCACCGACAGGGTTCACACCTCTTATGCTATGGCGATTGCCTCAACCGGGCGGTTGTCATCCACCGATCCTAACCTTCAGAACATTCCAGTCAGAACCGATGAAGGCCGCAAAATTCGCGAAGCTTTCATCCCTGCTGCTGGTCGCACTCTACTCTCTATCGATTACAGTCAGATCGAGCTGCGCCTGACGGCCCACATCGCCAACGAGCCTGCTCTGAAGCAAGCCTTCCACGACGGCCTTGACATTCATGCGATGACGGCGTCACAGGTTTTTGGTCTGCCTATCGAGGGCATGGACCCCATGGTTCGTCGTCAAGCTAAAGCCATTAACTTCGGTATTATCTATGGCATTTCCGCTTTTGGTTTGGCCAACAACCTCGCCATTCCACAGCACGAAGCCAAAACCTTCATCTCGGCTTATTTTGAGCGCTTCCCCGGCATCAAAACCTATATGGAAGAGGCCAAAGCCTTCTGTCATGAGCATGGCTATGTCGAGACCCTCTTTGGTCGCCGCATTCACCTGAAAGGCATTGCGGACAAGAACGGTGCGGTTCGTTCCTTTGCTGAACGTCAGGCGATTAACGCGCCCATTCAAGGTACCGCCGCTGACATCATCAAACGCGCGATGGTCCGTATTCCGGCAGCGCTCAAGAACGCTGAGCTTTCGGCGAGAATGCTGCTCACAGTGCACGATGAATTGATCTTCGAAGTCCTGCCGGAAGAGTTAGATCGGACAGTTACTGTAGTCCGCGAAATCATGGAGAACGCCCACCGTCCTGTTGTAGAGCTGTCGATCCCCTTGGTCGCCGACGCAGGTCAAGGCAAGAACTGGGCAGAAGCGCATTAGAGAAAATATCAATAAAATTTGTTGTAAATTTTTCTAATATTCCTATATCTTAAGCTCTTAGGATTCTAGTGGAGGACACGAAATGCAGTTACAAAACCTTTTAGACATGATTTCACAAGCCCAAGGTGGTCAGGCGACCCAAAACCTGGGCAACCAATTTGGTCTAGACCAACAGCAAACGAATTCAGCTCTCGAAAGTTTGCTGCCTTCGTTCTCCAGCGGCATCAAAAAGAACGTTAGCCAGCCACAAGGTCTCGAGGCTTTGCTCGGCGCTCTTCAAAAGGGTAACCACGCACAACAGCTTGATGACCCAAGCCATTTCCAGCGCCCTGAGGCCATTGATGACGGCAACAACATCCTTGGCCATATTTTTGGCAGCAAAGACGTCAGCCGCAACGTAGCCCAGCGTGCCTCGCAAAAGAGCGGTGTCGATTCAGGCATTCTGAAGCAGATGTTGCCGTTGATTGCCTCCATGGTCATGGGGTCGATGGGCAAACAAACACAACAGCCGCAGTTTCAGCAACAGTTCGGTGGCGGACAACAGCAAAGCAGCGGTGGCGGCGGCCTTTTGGGTTCGCTCGTCGGTGGCTTGTTAGGCGGCGGACAGCAGCAACAACAGGGCGGCATGCCAAACCTGGGCGGCCTTGAACAAATGTTCCAGGCCGACAGCAAAGGCAGTGAAGACGACGGTGCTTTTGATCTTTCAGACCTGACGGACCTCTTGAACCGTCGTTAAAACAGTCCAGGACTAGAAAATCCCGAGTCGTTGTGGTAAAGTCGGCTCGGCGCTATTGTGCTAATCTTACAAAACGGGGGTAAAATCCATGAACCTTAATGCACCACGACAGATCACTTTTTTGGTTTCACTTTTCGTAGCAATACTTGCTTTAGTTGGATGGTTGGTTCCAGGCCTGCCTGTGCTTTCTCAGATCACACCGATGTGGACCGCTATCATTGCCTATGCCATTTTGGCGGCGGGTTGCATTCTTCCCGGCCTCTAAGGCTTTTGGACAGACTTAATGAAAAGGGGTGCCTGTTGGTGCCCCTTTTTTGCTACTTGGATGATTTCAACAATTGCCCGGCTTCTTCCACAGTCGCTATCTTCCGACCCAGCAACTCGGCCAGCGCTACACCTTCCTCAATCACTTGAGCGTTGTCGCGAGCGACTGTTCCGTCGGCACGCCAAAGCGAATTTTCGAAACCGAGACGCACATGCCCGCCCAGGCTCATCGCCAAAGCTGCGCAGGCTCGTTCTTGAGAACCAAAGGCACAGATTGACCAGCGATGATCTTGCTCGTTGGCCTCGACAAATGAAACCAGATCTTTAGGGTCCGATTGCTGATTATCCGTATAACGTCCCAAGACAAACAAAACATTGTGTTTGCCTTTTGGGATCAGTCCTTGATCACAAAGCCCGTTGAATGTTGTCACTTCCTCTGGTGAATAAACAATGAACTGTGGCGCACAGTTGGCCTCAAGGTATTCATACACAAGCTCACTTGAAGCTTTTGATTCTTCTTGATTAGGAAAGAATTCTTTGACGGCCATTGAAATGGAGCTGGGTTTAAGTTCACGCACCAGAGCCCGTTGTTCGGCTGGTGTGTAAATTCCGATGGCTTCTGTGGTCACTTGTACGACCAACTGATCACCAACACGCTCGGACAAAACAGAGAGAGCTTCACGATAAAGCCCAGTATCCAAACTGTGCTTTTGCTCACCGTCACGCACATGAAAGTGGATAGCATTCGCACCAGTTTTTAAGCATTGCAACGCAACCTCGGCCGTCTCCTCGGGTGTGACCGGAATGGCGGGATGATCCGCTTTGGTCCTGCGTGCACCATTAGGGGCGACCATTAGGACAAGAGGCTCAGACATAGAATTCTCCTTCGCTAATCCTTATAGAAAGGTTCTTCGATTAGGCCTAAAGTAAAGTCACTATGACCGAGATTTTAACCACAGCGCAAATGTATCAGGCTGAACGCCTTGCGATCAACATCGGCCACAGTGGCATTGAGCTAATGGCAGCCGCTGGCGAAGCCGTGGTGGAGCTGATCCTTGCAAACTACACGAAACAAGCCATTCTCATTTTGGCTGGTCCTGGCAACAACGGCGGCGACGGTTTCGTTGTTGCGCTTCGATTGCGCCAAGAAGGCTGGCCTGTTCGGCTCTGTTTTGTGGGGCAGGAATCCAACCTTCCAAATGATGCAAAGCACTACTATGATCAATTGGGAAGTCCGTTAACAAGCATCGACGAAATTGGCGTACCTGAGCCACTCCTCATTGATGCTTTGTTCGGCGCTGGTCTGTCTCGCCCCATAACAGGTGAGCTCAGTGAACTGGTCGAGAAGGTTAATCAGTCCAGTTGCGATGTTATTGCTGTCGATTTTCCAAGCGGTATCAATGGTGACAGTGGGCAAGTTCTGGGCTGCGCATTCAAAGCTCGTCACACAGTGACGTTTTTCAAACCCAAGCTGGGGCATTTACAGCAGCCTGGGCGGTCGTACTGTGGCCAACTAACCGTTGCCGATATTGGTATCTCTCGAAATATCCTTTCCGCGCTCGGACCGATGACCCGTGAAAATTCTCCTGAGGTTTGGACGAGTTTCCTTCCACGCCCCGCGTCCAAAGACCACAAATACTCACGCGGTCTAAGCGTCATCTACGGTAATATTACTATGCCGGGAGCAGCTAGATTAGCCACCCTCGCTGCACGACGTGTGGGTGCAGGTCTAGCGAAAATCGTCACCGATGCTGATCAAGACCTCAGCGTTTTCCACCAGGAAATGGGCCATCTCGTTTCCAATGACTGGTCAACGGCGCTCGCCGACCCGCGCAACGCAGCTTTTTTGATTGGTCCCGGTGCGGGCACTCACCCAGATCTTCTGGAAAAGGTCCAGGCAATCCTTGCGGAGGGAAAACCGACCGTCATAGATGCCGACGCCATCAGCGTTTTTCGTGAGAAACCCACGGTCCTATTCGATGCAATAAAAAGCGACTGCGTTCTGACTCCGCACAGTGGTGAGTTTCGGCGCCTGTTTCCCTCTATTGCGAACAACGAAACAAACAAGATCCAAAAAAGCCTCGCCGCTGCCAAACTGTCTGGTGCTGTCATTGTTCACAAGGGATCAGACACCGTCATTGCCTCTCCTGATGGCCGCTCAATAATCAACACAAACGCTCCTCCCTGGCTTGCAACAGGTGGGACGGGAGACGTGCTTGCGGGGATGGTTGCTGGATTGTTGGCCCAAGGTGTCCCGACTTTTGAAGCTGCTGCAATGGCTGTTTGGATGCACGGTGAAGCCGCCAATCGTTTTGGCGTCGGATTAATTGCAGAAGATCTGCCCAAACTGTTGCCCTCTGTACTGGCCGAACTGATGAAAACAGCAAGCAGCGGCGGCTAGTCGCTAAAACACGATCTCGACTTGAAATCTTTGTGTCTTTGTTGCAATTAGCGGGCAACTTACCAGGGGTTAATTTTGCTAAGAAAGGACTCTTCTAGTGTACCCTACTCTATCTCAGGCCCTATGGCCGCAAACTGAAACAAATAAATGGCTTCGCACTGCGGCGCTGGTTCTGGCTGGAGTTGCAGCCCTTTGGATTTCAGCGAAAGTCCAAGTTCCGTTCTGGCCTGTGCCGATTACTATGCAAACGCTCATCGTTCTGTTGATTGGAATGGCCTACGGCCCTAAGCTTGGTGTTTCGACAATTCTTGCTTATCTTGCCGCTGGCGCAGCGTTCCTTCCAGTCTTCGCTGGAACACCTGAGAAAGGCCTAGGCATCGCATACATGATCGGCACAACTGGCGGTTACCTCGTCGGTTTTGTGGTCGCAGCGGCTGTAGTTGGCTGGTTGGCCGCAAAAGGTTGGACGAAGTCAGTCGTCACGGTTGTCGCAGCAATGATCATCGGCAACGCCGTCATTTACGCTTTTGGTTTTTCTTGGTTATCGACCTTCATCGGCACGGAGAAAGCTTGGTTGTTTGGCGTTCAGCCTTTCATCTGGGGTGATTTGCTCAAGATCGGTTTGGCTGCGGTAATCCTACCTGGTCTTTGGGCCATGATTCGCAAGTAGTCAGACGTCAAACTCTTGTACTAAGGCCCTCGCAGTCAGCAGACTGGGAGGGCTTTTTCTTTACCAAGGGATGTGGCTGCCGTCCGGCCCGAAGAGTTGTCCGGAATGAGCGAGTGTGATTTCATCAAAGGTTTTCACCAAGAGATCTCGCGATTCCTCCGGCGTCAGTGTTGCCTGAGGGCCGCCCATATCCGTTTGTACCCAACCTGGGTGAAAATTAACGACCGTGACGCCACGGCCAACTAGAGCAGCCGCCGAACTGCGGCAAACCATATTGAGTGCTGCTTTAGAAGACCGGTAGATAACCCCGCTGCTGACAGTGGTCGCATCCATCGAACTCATGACGGAAGAGATTGAGAATATCTGCTTCAAATCTGAACCAGCTACGTTGTCGGCAAAGGTTTCAATCAGACGCATGGGGCCAATGGCATTGGTGTTGAAAACATCCAACCAGGCATCGTAATCAGTTTCACCGAAATCGGTTCTTGGGCCATAGACGCCAGCGTTGTTCAGCAAACGATCGATGGGACGATCGCTTAGGATGTCCTTTAAAGCCTGCACCGATGCGGAGCTGTTGACGTCTAAAGGCAACACTTGAATGTCCCCTTCCAAGGCATTTAAGTCATCTGCGGCTTCGGGATTGCGGCAGGTCGCAATTATCAACCACCCTTCAGCGGCATAGTGACGTGTGAGTTGGTAGCCGACGCCACGATTGGCGCCCGTAATCAAAAGAGTAGGCATGGATTGAGCTTTCTAAAAGGAATTGGATTGGCCAACGGCAAGCGTGTGAACTTTGCCTCTTGTAACCAGAGCGTCGAAATCCTCGGCCGTGCCAGTGAGTAGCCCAAAGGTGCCATAATGCATGGGGATGATATGCTCGAAGTCACAAATTTCATTGCAGATCATCGCCGCCCCTTTGGGGCCCATCGTAAAGTGATCGCCGATGGGTATCATCGCCATCGTCGGGCCATGAAGCTTTTGGATTAGAGCCATATCACCGAAGACGTCAGTATCACCCATGTGCCAGATTTTCTTGCCACCAATCTCAAAGATGAAACCCGCTGGTTCTCCCAAATAGACCGGGCCGTCTTTGCCAGTCATTCCAGACGTGTGGAGGGCATTGACCATGGTGACCGAAACACCAGCTACGTCCGCGGTACCGCCCTTATTGAGAGCTGTGAGATTTTCTACGCCCTGGAATGCCAACCAAGAGCAGAGCTCAACAATACCAACAACCTGACAGCCGTAATCCTTTGCAATTTGAACCGAATCACCAACGTGGTCTTCATGACCATGAGTAATCAAAAGGTGTGTGATCCCTTCACAAATATCCGACAATTCCCGTTTGTTAACAGGATTATCGGTAAGGAATGGATCGATGAGAATGTGCTTATCGCCTGCCTTGACAGAAAAGCAAGAATGGCCGTGCCAGGTAATTTCCACGCTGAAGCTCCACTTTGTTTTACTGCCTAAACTATACAAAGCGAGCGTCAGAAAGATAGGCTTTATTCAGGGCTTGAAGCGGAAACCACCACCGTCACCGCATACTGCCTCCGGGCAGATCTTTAACCTATTGAGGTGTTTCTTCTTAATCCAACCCCAATAGAGGTTTCTGTCGGAGAGATGGCACCAGTTGGCTCGACAATAATCAAACATCAACCATTTCCCAGCGCCGGGCTGTTCCTTGACACGTGATTTGTTGTTTGGGTGGATGCGAATTTCCGTGCCAACCTTTGTCCAACCGGAGTAATAATTTGCGTCAGCGTTGTTGCCGCCCATGCTCAGCAGTACCATTGAGACGACAAAAACCCCTAAGTATTTGACTAGCATTTTCTCTATCCTATTTGGGCTTGTCAAAAAACCAAAGAAGGGCAGAACTTTTGCTCCTCCCTTCATGTTACTTCAGCCTTAGAAATTGATCACAAACCCAAATCCAGAACGAATTCTTGGTCTGAAGAAAGGATGAAAGGGGAATACCGGACCGTGATAATGGTTGTGGCCATAATGACGGTGTTTTTTGCGGTAGTGTTTTTTACGATAATGCTTGTGATGACGGTTCTTCGCAAACTTCTTGCCGCCACTCAAAAACCGGCGGCTGGCCCATCCACGGGTGCCGTGATAGGAAACGCGACACCACTTGCGCTTACAACCGAGAACGAGAACACGATCTCCGTATGAGATCCGATCAATGACACCATAACTGGTCGAAGGCCCACTGCGGATGTTCAGATCTGCATAGACCTTTGTTTTCCACGCCGCCGAGGCCGTTCCGGAAAACATCATCAATCCAACCAACAAGATCGACGCAATTTTGATTATCTCGCCCATAATACTAAAGCATTTCGGTTTTAATTTGATTGATATCCAGCGGCTTTGAAATAGTTGAAACAT
>Ga0055584_100005286_pt1 | contig 12657 bp, 7 predicted proteins | sample OSDHelmetaG_FD_58716 | JGI IMG/M metagenome (GOLD analysis project Ga0055584, IMG submission 58716) | Pelagic marine sediment microbial communities from the LTER site Helgoland, North Sea, for post-phytoplankton bloom and carbon turnover... | ecosystem: Environmental > Aquatic > Marine >... | reverse complement strand
GAATAATGGAAATCCTACTGCAACTGCAGGTGGGCTTAGTGCTGGAAATTATGCGGTAACAGTAACCGACAGTAATGGCTGTTATGCAATTGCCGCTGTTACCATAACGGTATTTAACCCTTGCGACACCACTTCGTTAGCCGTTTCAATTAGCTTTCAAAACGAAACTTCATCAGGGGCAAATGATGGACAGGCAACTGCTGCCGCGACCGGAGGAGCTGCGCCATACTCCTACCTTTGGGATAATGGCAACCCAACCAATGCCGCTGCAGGATTAACAGCGGGAACTTATACCGTTACTGCTTCTGATGCAAATGGATGTACTGCGATTGCTACCACAACGATATCCGTTGGTTTAATAATTTCTGACAAGGAGACAAAAATGAACTTAACTATTTTCCCTAACCCAGTTGAAGAGTCTGCTCTAATAAAGTTCTCAAATCCAGGGCAGCAAATGGTTCAAGTTCAGCTTTTTGATCTCTCTGGAAAAATGATTAGAATTATCGAAACAAAAAATGATCAAACCGTCCTCAATTTGTCGGAATTAAGTCAAGGAATGTATACAGTTAAATTAATAAACTCGACCCATTTTGAGGGGTTAAAACTGATTAAAAACTAAATTATTTGTAAGAGTTGGTTCTACCAGAAAGCAGCTTGTAATAAAGTAATTTTTGCCTAAACAAATTACTAAGGCTTGGCGTCTTTCCAAGACTTGCTGCGCCTTTTAACAAAACCAAAATCCCTCTACGTTTGGATTATTGGTTAGCTGTTCTTTTATCATGTGCTGTTCTTCATTATTGGCTACAAGTATGATAAGTTGATGGGGCGCATCAGTATCAAATATGGCTTCCTGATTGGCAATTACTTTTCCATAAATATTTTTTCCAATTTTATTCGGATTGTCAGTCGCCCAGGTAAAGTCAATGCCGCGCTCAATAAACTTTTTGACCAACGTTTTCCCTTTTTTTCCTGCGCCCAAAACGCAAAGCTTCTTGCCTGAATTATAGTCTAATTCTAAGAAATATTTCTCCTTTAAATCTAAAAAATTGTTGTCCGAATAATTCTCGTCATTTCGCGAAGCACGTTTGCTATGGTCCCTCCAAATGTGCAGCAACTCATTAATCCGTTTAACTTTTATCTCGTACTGATACATCCTAAAAACCAACTCGTAATCTTCTGGATAAATATCGGAATTAAACGCTCCTATTTTTTCAAAAGTTTGTCTTTCCATCATCCAGCAAGGAGAAGGAATTACACACTCTCTATAAATTTCTGAATAGTGATTATCATTATCCACAAACTTGTTTAACCAGTCTTGATAATAAATATAACCTTCTCTAAGGTTCTCGCCAATGTATTTAACCTTCCCCGTAACCACCGTATTCGGTTCGCAGCTAGCAACCATCAGTTCCAACTTGTTAGGGGGCATAATGTCGTCAGCGTCCATTCTGGTAACATAAGTGCCTCCACATTTAGAATATGAAAGTTTTAGCGCATCAATAATTCCCTTTCCTTTGCTCTCAAGCGCGGTAATACGAATATCCTTCTTTGAAAATTCTTGCAGTTTTTCGGTGGTACCATCCGTTGAATTATCGTTAACGGCAATAAGCTCCCAATCGGCGTAAGTTTGGTTCAAAATAGAGTTTAAACACTCTTCAATAAATAGATCTGCGTTTTTTGCAGGCATAATAATCGAGACTAGACTCATTGATTACTGCTTGCTTTTTGCCGGAGTTGAGCCGCCTTGTACCGCTGGTTTGGCTCCTGTAGATTGTTTAGTTGGTTTATAGGTTATGGTTATAGTATCTGTGGACTTACCGTCCGCTCCTGTTGCTGTAAGTTTAACAATGTTCTGCCCTTGTTTTAAAACAACATTTGCCGAAATTGACCCATTCGTGTAGTTAAAAGATTGCGCTACTCCGTTAAGCAGCAACTTGACTTGCTGTTTACCTTTTGCGCCCGTAACTTTTCCTTTAATTGCAATCGCAGAATTAGTTGATTGATGACCGTTTTTTGGGCTATTAATTTTTGCTATGGGCTTGTCTAAACATTTTCCTTTAGAGTCGCCATGAGCTTGATGTTTTGACCAATCACTAATTGGTATTTCGATTGTTGCTTTTGGCTTTCCGCCTTCATTGTGGCAAATCGTAATCTTCGCTTCCGGTGTTATAATAACCCGCTGGTTAGCTGAGCCGCCATCATTCGTTGCAATGATGTTATAAGTCGCTTTTGAGGTAATTGTTTCGCTCCAGCTAATCTTATTACTCGCAAACGTAAACTTAGTAAAATTAGATCCATTTTTTGTCACCTTAATCTGGTTCTTACCCATAATACCCGTTGTAATAATTTGAACACTCGCTGTTCCGCTTTTCGTGGTATAATTTGGCGTGGTTGGTTTCTTCAATTTTAACGTAGGTTTTGGTTCAGCGCAAGTTCCCTTAATGTCTCCATGTGCTTGATGAAGGGGCCAAAAGTTGGCAGGAATAGTAATTGTCTCTGTTCCTGTTCCCTCTGGTTTATTATGACAAATGACCAACTGTTTGTCGCATTTTATATTTACCTCGTCTTGCCCGGTACCATAATCCGTTGTTGCAATAATTAAATACCGAACCTCCGAAGTAATCTCTTCCGTAAATTCTACAACTCCATTTTTAAACGTCCATTTAGTTGGGTCTAACACCCTTATGCCCGCAGTAATTTTTATTTGAGACTTGGCAGTTACTTCTGTTACAGAAACTCTCACTTTCTCGAAACAAGACTTACTCAAATAAGGCCTTCCCTTCGGTGATATCGTGGTCACAACAGGAGCTTTTCCAAGTATAACTTGTGGCGTTTCATAGATTATTATTGCCTCCGCGTTTGATTTTCCTGCATCGTTTTCAGCAACAATATAAAGCTTGTTGTCTCCATCGACAAGATTAGCTGAGTAAGTTAATTCACCCTTTTGGAGATCGAAGTTGTAACTTGCTGTGGCAAGTCCGTTAAACGTTACACGCAACTGCGATGTCATTTTAATTCCTGTAACCGACGCTTTAAAATAGTATTGATCATTATCTGTTTGGGCGTTTCCGCTATTCGGATTTGTAAACTTAACTGTTGGTGTGTCGTTTTTATATTTTTTCTCAATATTGGCCGTTTTAGTATCTGTCCCCGCTAAATTAGTTCCTGAAATGGAAATAATATTTGACCCATTTCTCAGGGTAATTTCACTTTGAAATTTATCAGTATTAGAGTTGTAGGTGAACTGCGTGGAAGGCTGGCCGTTAACACTATAGTTTATTCCTCCCCTATTATCAACGCCCTGAACCTCAGCAATTATAATATACCGTTCATTATAAGTGCTATTGTATCCTTGTGATGGATTGCTTATGGTAACTTTTGGCGCTAACTGAACAGGAACAATTGGGTCTGGTTTAAGCGGGCTAGTTGGAATTCCTCCAGATGGTGTTGAGCTAGATTCTGTAGCGGGTCTCGTTTCAGCCTTTTCTCCTCCACCAAAATTAAATCTCAAGCCTAAGCCTATAAAATGCTGAACATCATATGGGTAAAAACCCGTTCTTGTTTCAAATGGATTACCATCCAAATTAGAATGGAAAGGAAACGTCATTTTGTGCTCAAACAAAACTGAAGTTGCTGGCCAAACTTGATAGCCAATTCCATAACCAAGAGTTGGTACAAAATATGATTTCCATTCAGTACTGCCGTATGCATGAGATTCATAGTTGTAGTCTCTAGTAGAACTTGATGTGTAAGCGTACTGATTACCAAACTCATCTAATTGATCAATATCAACCTTGTAATAATAAGCCCCTATCCCTAAAAACCCTTGTAATATTATTTTGGTGCGTTCTCTTAATCGATTTGCAGACAGCACCAGCTCCAATGAATGCTCAGTACCTTTAACCCGGTAATTGTGATACATGTCAATGCCTGAATAATTTAATGCCGGGCTATAAGAACCATTAAGTGCCGGGTTTAGGCTCGCGGTTGATGAAAGAGATTGGCTTGCGCCATGGGTTGTAGAACCCAGAATTCTACCTTGTAAATCCCACCGAAAAATACTGTAACGTTTATAATATATTGTATGACCTAAAAAAATGCCTCCGCCATTACCGCCTTTTGATTTTACATCCCCACAAATATAAGTTCCTCCGAGGTTTACGCCAAAACTCCAATTGCCATAATCACTAGTTGCTGAATTCTGTGCATAACTTGAAAAACCACTAACACAGATCAAGAAAGCAAGTAGTAAGTATTGTTTTGTTCTTATCATATATTTCTTCTTAAATAGAATCTGCAATCCTTACTAACACAATTATTAGTATTGACCCTCCAGACATAGTAACCATATTCAAATACCATTCCATATTATTTCAATCCCTAATAAATATGAATGCAAGCATCTCTTTTCGATGATGCTATTTTTAATGATTACTAACCCCAAATATATTAACTCCTGAGTTTTATTGCAGTTTTTGTTTTACTTTGAAGCAGAAAAGCAAAACTATGGCAGAATTTACTTACGAATTTCTAAAGTCTTTACCTAAAGCAGAGTTACATTGCCATTTAGATGGCTCTGTTCGTGTTCAAACAATTTTAGACCTCGCTAAAAAGCATAAGGTTAAACTACCAAAAAAAAATTATACTGAACTAAAGTCTTATTTAGAAGTTGGTCATGACTGTAAAAACCTCCTTGACTATTTAAAGGCATTTCCCATTACCAACTCCGTATTGCAAACAACTGATGCCCTTTCAAGAGCCGCATTCGAATTAAGCGAAGATGCAGCCGAAGAAAATATTCGTGTTTTAGAAATTCGGTTTTCTCCACTCTTACACACCGAAAAAAATTTAACTCTCAGCGAAATTGTAGAGGCTGTTATTGAAGGCAAATCAAAAGCCGAGAAACAGTATAACATTAAAGTTGGATTAATTCTATGCGGAATTAGAAGTATGTCTCCTGAGCTTTCAATGGATTTAGCGGAAGTTGCTATTAATTATAAAAACAAAGGAGTGGTAGCCTATGACCTTGCTGGACCAGAAGAAAACCATCCAGCAAAAGACCATAAAGAAGCATTCTTCAAAATAATTAATAACAATATTAATACTACTGTTCATGCGGGAGAAGCTTACGGTCCGGAATCTATTCATCAAGCGATTCACTATACCCGAGCAAATAGAATTGGCCACGGTACCAGATTACATGAAGATCCTGAATTACTACATTTCGTAAACGACCATCGTATTCCGCTAGAAATGTGCGTAAATTGTAATGTACAAACAAAAACAGTAGTCTCTCTTGAGGACCATCCAATAAAAGATTACTTAGATCAAGGTATTCGAGTAACAATAAATACGGACAACCGTTTAATTTCTAAAACGACACTTACAAACGAATACAAGACCGTTTGTGACACTTTCAAATTAACAAACAAAGAGCTTAAAAAGATAATCTTAAACGGATTTAAATCTATTTTTTTACCATATATAGAGTGTAAAAAAGTATATGAGAGCGCTGAAAAAGAATTGGCAGAACTTGGATTATAGATCTCCCGACATTCAACCCGAGAAATTTTATCTGACGCGTTGCTTAATCTTATCGTTAGTAATCTCTTCTCTATTCTCTTGCAAAGACAACGTAAAAACCTACTTGTTTTTATCTCACACCCGAACTGATTCCAACCCTAAAATTGATTCAATTGCAGAAAAAATCGACTATTCTAAGTTCGACATGCTGTGGCTTGGAGGTGACCTTGCTTGGTATACATCAGCAGATGATGCGACGATGGAGTATGTAGATAATATTTTTGACTTATCGAACGAAAACACATTATGGGCTATTGGTAACCACGATTGTTTTTCAGCGGAAAGAATTCAACGCTTTACGAAACGCCCTAACTCTTATGGTTATTTCAAAAATGGAATAACATATCTGGTGCTTAATACGCAAGATAGTGCTAGTAATATTAATGCCGAACAATTAGAATTACTAACCAAGATAACTGATACAATAAAGTATTCGTCACATTTAATACTGTTGCATCATAAATTAATTTGGATGTACGGGAATCCTGATTTAGAAGTGCTAGTTGATAGTGTTTCAAATGTTTCGTTAGGAACAAGTTCGCATAGCCTTAATCCAAACAATTTTTATCAAGAAGCATATCCAAAACTGATCGACATAGCAAACAAAGGGATAACAGTTCTTTGTATAGGTGGTGATATTGGAATTAAAACAAATGAATTTGAACACACCACCATAGAAGGAATTACCTTTTTGGCATCAGGTATAAATTTAGGAGATAAAAACAACCAAGTATTATTGTTCGAACACGATATAAAATCTAGAACATTAACCTGGAAATACCGATTGATTAATTCAATTTTAGATTAATAAAATAATGCTTCAATGGCTATTTTTTTAACCCCGGTACTTTCGGTTCCGTTCAGGTCAATTTTAGAGCTTTTGTCTAAAATAAATTCGTTTTTAACCTCCTTAAATTCAATACTTTTTGCAACAATTGACGCTGGACCAAATTCTGGTTTCTTTTGGTAAATTGCAAAACCGTATTTACATTTTTCAAAATTAACATTCTCTATTTTTCCTGTTGACAAATCTTTTGCGCTTACGCCTATTGCGGCACCTTCAATACTCGAGTTAACTGCCTCTACTGAAGAGTTTTCGCCTATACTAATTCCTTTATCTCCAATCCCTGTCATAATACAGTTTTCAACATAAATATCGCTCCCTGAAAAGTCTATCGCATCATTACCAATATTCTCGTAAGACGAATTCAATACTTTACCGACACAAAAGTCTCCGTCAAACGCGTCACTAAATACATTCTTAAACAGTGAAGTGTCAACTACAAAAGATGATCGAATGATATTCAAGGCATCTTCACATTGGTTAGAAATAAAAGAACAATTAGAAACCGATACATCCGATTCATAAAAAGTAACTGAGCCTGTCAATATCCAACCCTTATAATTTAACGTGTTCATATTTGAAAAATCAACATTTTCCAATCGTGATTCTTTATTCGCTTGAAGAACTGTAAATCCGTTTGCACTGCTATCACTTGAAATGATTTTAATTCTTTTTTCCTTTGTGCCCATTGCATAAACAGGAGAATAGCTTATTATTTTTGCTCCGTTAATCATGTCTAGAACAGTACCTGCTTCTATATGGAATTCATACCCTTTTGGAATGATGATGTTAGCTGAAAGAGAATATTCTCCCGTTGGAATAACAATTTTATCTCCTTGAACGTTGCAAAGTTGGTTTAATCCTATTTCGAGAACTTCTTGCATCGGTGAATAAAATTTTGGTGCTGATTGTGGTATAATATCCGAGCAGAATATTGAATCAATTCCCTCAGTGGTGTAATAAATTTTATCCCCTTTATTCTCGTTCATGTATGTCGACCAGCTTGGAGTATCTAACTCTTTATAGGCCTGCAAAATGAGTTTAGATCCCTTTGGATTTCTGTCATCGCCAATTCCCAAAATTGTAATGTTCCGGTAATGAACATTTAGCAGGTCGTAATGTCCTTCTGCTGAGCGATAGGCAACTATTGATACATTGTTAACCGGAATCGCTACTTCTACCGATTGTTTAATCTCCATGCTTTGGAAAGGAAAATTCATATAAGCATTTCGATAATTTTTTAATTCACACCTTTTTTTAATTTTAGTAAGGTTTGCAGCTAAAAGGCCCTGGTCATATTGGTAATCGGCTCTTTCGGAACCAATCAATTCCTGATACTCTAATAATTTATTCGAAATTTCTATCTGCAACTTATCAAGATAATCAATTGAAAAATACTCTTCTAAATAATAAAAGTATCTGTCTACAAATATAGAATCCTTAAAAGGTTCAATAGAAAAATTACCATTTAGAAATGGGCTCTCTCCTTTTTCATTGATATATCCTAAAAATGGTCGGTCATCCCAATAATCTTGCTTTTTACCCATATAACCATCAAAACCAATTGGCTCTAGTTTACCTGTTACGCCATTATAATACCATCTTTGATTGTGGTAATACCAACCGTGATAGCTTTTGGTTATGTCTTTAATTGCCAGAAACTTCGCTAAACGATCAACATCATAAATATCAGACGTTTTGGCCTTCATAAATTGCTCTTGATATAAAAGATTTCTAGCAATGTTGTATTGTTTATTAAGCGTTGGCCTACTATGTGTTTTCTTTTCACTAAATACATCAACCGATGCAGATCTAGCAAATTCCACACCGCCAACTGTTTTCCCTTGATTTATTACTCTAGACTGCCATAGCGGGTCTTCATTAAACTTTACTATTGGCCCTTCTCTTCGTTTTTGTCTTTCTAATAACAGTTTTGTGAAGTGCTCTTCGAGAGCAAAAACACCCTTGCTAACTCCATTAATCGATAAATCACAAAACTCATATCTTGTAGTTAATATATCTTCTTTTTCCAAAAACTTATGATAAACCCATTCACTAAGGTCTCCTCTAGTTTCTGGCGCCTGAAAAGAAAATTCCTTCATCCCTAGCACGTAGTCTTCGCTTTTTACTTTGACTCTTAAAGACCATTTATTATCTTTAAGGTGGTCTGGCCAATCACCTTTAAGTCGAACCTTAACAGGAATTCTTTCTCCTTCAAAAATCAAATCTGCCTTTACCCAGCTTAACAAATCAGAAGTAAGAACTTTATTTTTTATTGCCTGCGCTCTATCATTCTCGAGACTTTTAATCCCCTCGTTTGAAATTTCAAGGGAAAATGATAGTGAATTAATTTTTTCTTCTTCTTTTTTCTCTGACACATTGCATCCTAAAACGAAAAATGCAGCAATAATAATTGGTGAAATTCTAAGCATCGTTAATAACAGTTAAGCGTTCAAAAGTAATATTTCTAACCCCCGAATCTAATCGAACTTTCGTCAACTTTGTTTTATGTCGGAACAGCCACCATCAAAAAAACGATTTAAAAAATTTATCTTCTTTTTTTGGTTGTCAGTTTTAGGGCCAGGAATAGGAATTACGGTCATTATGTTTTTGGCTGCCAATAATTATCTGGGAACATTACCCACGTTTGAAGAATTAGAGAGTCCGAATAGCAACTTAGCTACAGAGATTTATTCCTCTGATGGCAAAATTTTAGGAAAGTATTTTAAAGAAAATAGAACCAATATTATTTATGATGACTTATCCCCGCACCTTGTCAACGCGCTTGTAGCGACCGAAGACGAAAGATTTTATTCTCATTCTGGTGTTGATTTTAAAGGTCTTGTGCGAGCAGTTTTGTACGTGGGGACTAAAGGAGGGGCAAGCACTGTTACCCAGCAGTTATCGAAAATGCTCTTTACCAAAAAGCCTGCGCACAAACTCGAAAGAATAAAACAGAAAATGAAAGAATGGGTAATTGCAGGCAGACTAGAAAGGCAATATACCAAAAACGAAATTATTGCCTTGTATTTCAACAAATTAGACTTTGTAAATAATGCGGTTGGAATAAAGTCAGCATCGTATGTTTATTTTGGCATGAATCCAAATATGTTGCAAATCGAGCAAGCTGCGTTATTGGTTGGAATGGCGAAAAATCCCTCACTATTTAATCCTATAAGAAGGCCTGATACTGCGTTACACAGAAGAAATGTTGTGTTATACCAAATGAGAAAAAATGATTTTATTTCCACAATCGAGTATGATTCATTAACTCAAATTCCATTGGGGCTAGAGTATAATGTTGTTGATCACAAAGAAGGACTAGCCCCCTATTTTAGAGAAATTCTCCGTTCTCAGGTAAAAAATGTTTTTAGTGAAAAAAATGATTTGGGCAATTATAAACACCATAAGCCAGGTGAGCCAAAGGAGCCTTATAATATCTACAAAGACGGATTAAAAATCTATACAACCATTGATTCTCGATTACAGAAATATGCAGAACAAGCGATTACTACACATCTAAAAACCGAATTACAAGACGATCTTTTTAGAGACTTAAAAAAACGTAGTAAAAAGAAGTATCCTTTTGACTGGCGAGTTACTGAAGAGCAAGTAACCGATATTCTTAATAGGGCCATGAAAAAAACACAGCGTTACCGAATTCTAACAGGAAAAGAATGTACAAATTGCGGAAGAAGGGGGAAGTTCATTACTAGGTCGGTTAAAAAAAATGGTGCTGAAGTGTTTATTTGCTCTGCTGATGACTGCTTGTATGAAAAACATGCGATACCCGAGGATTCAATATACATAATGTTCAACACGCCAGACACGATGAGAGTATTTACCTGGGGCGGAGAAAGAGATACTATAATGACACCAATGGATAGCATCCGTTATTACAAAAGCTTTCTGCAAGCGGGTCTGATGTCAATGGATCCGAACACTGGATTTATAAAAGCCTGGGTAGGCGGCATAGATTACCACCACTTTAAATACGACCACGTAAAACAAGGAAAACGGCAAGTGGGCTCAACTTTTAAGCCGTTTGTTTATTCTTTAGCAATTCAAAATGGTTTATCTCCCTGCTATGAGGTACCGAATGTCCCAGTTATCTTTCAAAAAGATAAATGGGGAATGGAAGACGATTGGTCCCCAAAAAATTCGGATGGTTTATATGGTTGCAATGTTTCTCTTAAATATGGGTTGGCTAATTCTATGAATACTGTTACCGCGTGGGTTTTAAGCCAGTATGGGTCTGATGCTCCCCAAAACGTAATACGTCTAGCTCGAAAAATGGGAATTACTAGCTACCTTCCCCCTGTTCCTTCGATTTGCTTGGGTGTAGCCGATTTATCACTATTCGAAATGGTTGGTGCAAATTCTACATTCGTAAATAAAGGCGTTTGGACGGAGCCCATTTTCATCACTCGAATTGAAGACAAAAATGGAAATGTAATTCAAGATTTTATACCCGAAACACGGGAGGCAATGAGCGAAGAAACAGCATACGTTATGCTTAACTTAATGAAAGGAGTTGTTGACGGTGTTTATAGCCAGTGCATGGGAGATAAAATGAAGGCAAATCGTGACAAAAATGGAAGGGGTTCTGTGATGTATCGACCTGGAACAGGTATGAGAATTAGAGGGCGAAAAACAGAACAAAGACCTTATGCAGGAATAAAATACCCAATGGCGGGTAAAACTGGCACAACACAAAACAACTCAGATGGTTGGTTTATGGGGTTAACTCCAGATTTAGTGACCGGCGTTTGGGTTGGTGCAGAAGATAGGGGTGTTCGTTTTTCAAGAACAACACTTGGCCAAGGTGCAAATACAGCGCTCCCAATATATGGTTATTATATGAACGATGCGTACGAAGATGAAGACATTTTAATTTCAAAAAAGGACTTTGAAAAACCCAAGAAACCATTATCCATAGAATTGAATTGTACTCGCTATAAATATTCTAATAGCAATACTAACTCTCGTTCGGGAGGAGATGTTAACTTTGGCGATGATGATTTTTAAATGCACCTCGAATGAACAAAGTTGTAGCAAATAGCAATAAAGCTATTGAAGGTATCAAAGATGGAATGACATTAATGTTGGGCGGTTTTGGTCTATGTGGCATCCCCGAAAACTGCATCGGTTCACTAGTAAAAAAAAGAATAACCAATTTAACTTGTATTTCGAACAATGCTGGCGTTGATGATTTCGGGCTCGGGTTATTATTACAGCAGCGGCAAATTAAAAAAATGATTTCCTCATACGTTGGAGAAAACGATGAGTTTGAACGACAAATGCTTAATGGAGAATTGGAGGTTGATTTAATTCCTCAGGGATCTTTAGCCGAAAGATGCAGAGCTGGTGGTGCAGGAATTCCTGCCTTTTTTACCCCTGCAGGATTTGGAACTGAAGTTGCAGAAGGAAAAGAGATTAGAGAGTTTAACGGAAAGCCGCATATACTTGAGTCTGCTTTAACGGCTGATTTTGCAATTGTAAAGGCTTGGAAAGGAGATCCGTTTGGTAACTTAATTTTTAAGGGAACGGCTAGAAATTTTAATCCTGTAATGGCAATGGCAGGAAAAATAACCATTGCAGAGGTTGAAGAATTAGTTGAACCTGGAGAACTTGACCCAAATCAAATTCATACCCCTGGCATATTTGTTCAGCGAATATTTCAAGGGGTTGATTATGAAAAAAGAATTGAGCAGAGAACCGTTCGTTCAAAAAACTAAATATCAAAATTTAGGTATGTTAGATAAAGTAGGTATTGTAAAAAGGATAGCGCAAGAGTTGCAAGATGGTTGGTACGTAAATTTAGGAATAGGAATCCCTACACTTGTCGCCAACTATATTCCTCAAGGAATTAGCGTTGAATTTCAATCTGAAAATGGACTTTTAGGCATGGGGGCATTTCCATATGATGGGGAGGAAGATGCTGATTTGATAAATGCAGGTAAGCAAACCGTTACACTTCTTCCAGGAGCCACATTATTTGATTCTGCTACAAGTTTTGCAATGATTAGGGGTCAGCACGTTCAACTAACTGTTCTAGGAGCAATGGAAGTCGCTGAAAATGGCGACATTGCTAACTGGAAAATTCCTGGAAGAATGGTTAAAGGTATGGGTGGTGCTATGGATTTGGTTGCCTCTGCTGAAAATATTATTGTAGCAATGATGCACACTAATAAAAAAGGTGAATCAAAAATACTTAGCAACTGTACTTT
>Ga0055584_100005284_pt1 | contig 12659 bp, 12 predicted proteins | sample OSDHelmetaG_FD_58716 | JGI IMG/M metagenome (GOLD analysis project Ga0055584, IMG submission 58716) | Pelagic marine sediment microbial communities from the LTER site Helgoland, North Sea, for post-phytoplankton bloom and carbon turnover... | ecosystem: Environmental > Aquatic > Marine >... | reverse complement strand
GGTGAGTAACATGTTACTCACTGCCCCATGCTTGATCGATGCATGGGATGGGCTCGTTTACCTCTTCGCCGCTGGAAGCCCCGGGGCATGGCGATTGTGGTGGGCCTATTTTGGTCGTCGGGAGCTATTGGAACCACGGCGGTTGCCGAGATCGGCGGGGACACGCGCGAGGGCGCTTCGTTGGTCCGGATATCGCCATGCCTTGCGGGATGCCCGGTCGGATCACCAATTGAGAACCGTGTTGTCGCCGGTGAAAACCTTGTCTTCAGCAACAATGGCGAGACGAAGTTCCCGGATTGGATCGCCTATGCCGTCGCGCCTCGTTTGTTCGGGCCGACGCGAGCGCGGGTTTGGCGCGCTGATCCTCGATTGCCTGAAAACGAGACTCTTGAACCGGAGGACTATCGGGGCGCGTACTCCACGATGGGCGTGGATCGCGGCCATCTGGCGCCGCTGGCAAGCTTCGCGGGGGCAAGGCAATGGCGGATGACAAACTATCTCTCCAACGTGATGCCGCAACGTAGCGCGCTTAACCGAGGCCCCTGGGCGCGGTTGGAGGCCGCGGTGCGGCGGCTCGCCCGTGACCGGGGCAGGCGGCCTGTCCACATCGTGACGGGTCCTCTATTCGAGAGGGACATGCCGCCGCTTCCAAATGCCGACGAAGCCCATGTTGTTCCCAGTGGATATTGGAAAGTCGTCGCGATCGGTGGGCGTGGCGGCGTGGCGGCCGCTGTCGGATTCGTCATGGATCAGGATTTGCCGCGGTCGGCGGATTTCTGCGACGCGGAGAACAGAATAGGGATCAAAGAATTGGAGCATCGAGTTGGAATTGGCCTGTTCCCCGGGCTCGATCCCATTGGCGGTGACGAGAGCGAGCGGCGATCCGCCGACCTGGCACGACGGTTGGGCTGCGAAGACTAGGACGTTGGCACTAGAGCCTAGCTTCGATGGCGTCCCAGATCATGGCTTCAACATTGATATCGTCGAAACGGCCCAGTTCCTGGATGCCGGTCGGTGAGGTCACGTTGATCTCGGTGAGGTAATCACCGATCACATCGATGCCGACAAAGATCAGACCGCGCTCCTTGAGCGCGGGCCCGATCGCCTCGCAGATCTCGAGGTCGCGTTTGGTCAACTCGCATTTCAGCGGCCTGCCGCCGACATGCATGTTGGACCGGGCCTCGCCCTCGGCGGGAACCCGATTGATCGCGCCGACCGCCTTGCCGTCGACCAGGATCACCCGCTTGTCACCTTGGCGGACCTCCGGCAGATATTGTTGGGCAATGATCGGCTCGCGATAGAAATTCGTGAACATCTCCAGCAGGGAATTCAGATTCTCATCGCCCGGCTTGACGTGAAACACGCCGGCGCCGCCGTTGCCGAAAAGCGGTTTGACGATAATGTCTTTGTGCTCGTCGCGGAACGCGTGAACCTCGTCACCATCATTGGTGATCAGGGTCGGTGGCATCAACCCGTCGAAATGGGTGACGAAGAGTTTTTCCGGTGCGTTGCGGACATGGGCCGGGTCGTTGACCACCAGGGTCTCGGGATGCACATGCTCCAGCACATGCGTGGCGGTGATATAGGACATGTCGAAGGGCGGATCCTGTCGCATCAACACCACGTCGACATCGCTGGCGAGATCAACGACCGCGGTCTCGCCAAGCGTGAAGTGATCGCCCTTGACCCGGCGCACGGACAGGGGCCGGGCCTTCGCGGTTACCTTGCGGTCCTTGAACGAAAGATGCCGCGGCAGATAGTGCAGAAGATCATAGCCACGTTTCTGCGCCTCCAGCGCCAAGGCGAAACTACTATCGCCATCAATGTCGATGGGTTCGATCGGGTCCATTTGAATAGCGACGGTCAGGCCCATTCGGTGTTGCTCCGGCGGATGGTTGCGGTTTTCTGGCGCGGGCGAGGCTCTGATATGATTCCCGCGAAATCGAGCGGATCATGCGCGGGACGGTCCGGGGTTGCAATCCCCTGATCGCGGGGCAAGGGAATCGGCGCCGGGATCCAGGGGGGTCAATTCAGGCGTTTTTCCAGATCCATCAGCACGCGGGCGGTCTCGTGGCGCGCGGTGGCGCCGGCATCGCCATGCTCAAGATAGTCCCGCAGGAGTGTGATTGCCGCGCCGAGATTGCCGATCCGCGCGTTCACCATGCCGGCCTCGCGTTGGAGATCCGAAAGATCCGGAGCGAGGAGACGCATCCGTTCGAGAACCGCCAAACCCTCGGTGAAACGCTCGTTCTGATAGAGCCGAAGCTTGATGTTGTTTTGCAGGCGTAGAAGAACCTGACGGTCCGAAACCGCTTGCGTGGCGGCGGGTGTAAGCTCGGCCTTGCCATTGCTCATGTCCTGGAGCAGGCCGCGCAGCGCCGGCGCGTCCATCAACCGGCCGCGGTGAAACGGATCGACAATCACCTGTTCGGCGCCAATCCGTATGCGGATGAGGAAGTGATTGGGAAAGTTGATGCCTTCCGCCCACCAGCCTTGGCCTCGCGCAACGTGGATATAAAGAATCCCAAGAGCCACCGGTAGGCCTTTTCGGCGATCGATAACCCGCATGAGATTGGCGTTCTGTGGATCGTCATAGGTCGCGCTGTCGCCGGCAAAGCCGAGCTCCTTGGCCAGGACATACGAAACGCAAGCCGCTTGGTTTTCCGACGTCGCGTTGGGCGCAAGCGAGGCCACACGCGCCGCGACTGCTTCGGTCATGCGGGAAAGTTCGTCACGATACCGCGTCACGGGAACACCGGGTCGATCCTTCGCCGCGAAGGCCAGCGCGGTCTCGGCGATATCGAGCGGGTCATCGCCCCTGCCCGCCGCCGCGCGCAGAATGTCCTCCGGATCGATCTCGTTTGGGGCCGTGCGGTCGGACATCAGGGCTTCGACACGGTCACATAACTTACGACATTCGTGACGTATTCCAGGTTACGTGCGTGGTTGATCACGCGATCCAACTCGCTCTGGTCGCGGGCGACGCCGAACAGATAGACCACCCCGTTGACGGTATCGGTCGAGAAATTGATGGATTTTATGTCCTTGTCGAACAACAGAGTGCCCTGGAGCCGCTTGTTGATCACGATGTCCTGGGCCCGATCGGTCAGGCTCGCGCCATTTCGGACCTGGACTTCGTTGATCACCTCGCGCACGCCATCGGCTTGCCACGAAAGCCGCGTGGCCTCGATGCGATCCTCCGGCCGTTCAACGGCCCCGGTGAGAAGCACCCGGCCGCTTTCCACGGATAGCGAGACGGCGCTAAACAGGTCGACGTTCTTCTGGAACAGGTAATGATTGATCTCGGTGCGTATCCGCAGGTCATGGGCCGCGCCGGTGATGCCTTTTTCGGTTTGGGACGCGGTTGCCACTGTCGCGCCGGCGCCAACGGCCAATCCAGTTGGACCGCAGCCGGCGATACCAAACCCGATGATACCCATCGAGGCAACCGTCAGCCGGATGAGACCCAGCCGTCTTGGCGCGGAAACCGCCTTGGCGCTTCTCGGAAAAAGGCAATCCTTGATCATGCAACGTCTCCCTGGCGCGGTGGTAAGCCTTAATACGAGCGCGGGGACATAAAATCTACTCATTGACCCGCCAAGCGTTTTCGATATGGGAGGGCAGGCGCCACGGCGCCACGAGAAATACATCAAACCGAATACCATTTTCGCCTTGTTCCGGATGTCCGCGCAGATACCATTGCAAGGCCCGTTCTATACGGCGACGTTGCCGCCAGGTAATCGATTCGATCGCGGCGCGGCGGTTCGCGCGTGCCTTCACCTCGACGGCAACGAGCTGGCCACCTCGTATCGCGAGAACATCAATCTCGCCGACACGCGTCCGATAGTCGACTTCAAGGATCGCATATCCCTTGAGCCGTAGAACCCATTGGCACAATTTTTCCGCGAGGCGACCGTGGTCATAGGCTTGTTGACGTTTCGCGCGGGTTGGCTTCATCAGTTTCTTTCACGCCTCGATACTCGATCGCCACAGTGTCGCCATCTTGGTGTTGCCATCATGGCCCGGTTTACTGATCTCGTCTGCTTGATTAGCTTTCGCTAGGACGTCGTGCTCGGTGTCATGGTTTTGGGGTATTGGATTTGATCTCGCGAACTATCAACAAACGTATCCGTGGCGCCGCCATTTTGTCGATCGCCGCTATTCTGTGTGCCTGTCAAACCACGCCGACCACGGGTGCCGGCAACACCAGCGTCGCGCCCGCGAACAGAACCGCGGGCAAAACGCCGCCGCCGGTCGAGACTAAACCGGCGACCAAGAAAGCCGCCCTGGTGTCGGCGACCACGGAACCGGCCACGCCGCCCAAGCCTGGGAAACTAAATCTAACGTCGCCTCAGACCCCGATCGTTCCTCTGGAACCAAAGGAGCAGGCTCATCGGCTGGCGCTGCTGTTGCCACTAAGCGGGCGGGGTGCCTCGGTTGGCAAGGCGCTGTCCGACGCGGCGCAGATGGCGCTTTTCGAAACCGCTCGCGACGACCTCGAGGTTTTGGTTTTTGATACCCAGGGAACGACGGCGGGGGCGGAAGACGCCGCGCGTCTGGCGATCGCCGATGGCGCGAGGCTGATTCTGGGCCCCCTGTTCGGAGCGTCCGCCGAAGCCGTGAGACCGATCGCGTCGGCGGCTGGTGTTAGTGTCGTGAGTTTCTCGAACAATCGTGATATCGCCGGGGACGGAGTTTATGTCTTTGGTTTTCTGCCTGACCAGCAAGTTCACCGGATTATGCGTTTCGCCGCTGATAGGGGCCACGGTCGCATCGGTGCCCTGGCGCCGTCCTCCGGTTTTGGTGAACTGGTCGTCGCGTCGGCGCGGATCGCGGCCGAGCAAATCGGCGCGGAAGTGGTTCGGGCGACCTATTACGATCCCAGTGATTCGGAGCTTTCCGGTCTTATCCGGCAATTTGCCGAGTATGATTCACGCAAATCCGCCCTGGCCGAGCAGAAATCCCTCCTGTCGGGAAGAACGGATCAAGTTTCCAAACAGGCACTTGCCAGACTCACCGGTTTGGACACGTTTGGAGACCCGCCATTCGATTCGGTGTTGCTTCCGGCGGGAGATCCGGGGCTGCGGAGCATAGCACCGCTTCTGGCGTATTTTGACGTCGACCCCGCGAGGATTCGATTGCTTGGCACCGCGCTTTGGGACGAGGCCCGCGGGCTTGGGGCCGAGCCGGCCTTGGTTGGCGGCTGGTATGCCGCCGCGTCTCCCGATGCCCGGATAGATTTTGAGAACAAGTTCGATCGCGCGTTCGATCGCCGGCCCCCCCGACTCGCGTCTCTTGGCTATGACGCCATGTTGCTTGCCGTTGCCCTGACTTATGCCGAGGGCGGCGCGGATTATTCATCGGAAGCCTTGACGGACGGTAATGGTTTCGCGGGCGTCGATGGAATATTTCGTTTGTTGCCGGACGGCACCAATCAACGTGGTCTCGCGGTTCTTGAGGTGGAGCAAAATGGCGTTCGAGTCATCGACCCGGCCCCGCTGAGCTTTACCGATTTCCTCTATTGATCCGAACCTCGACTACAGCCGCGCATCCAAGAGCGCCGAGAGCACGGCGTTCAGGCGCTGACGTCCGTCCCGGGTCGCGCGCAACGTCGTTTGGCTCAGGTCCATGTAACCGGCTTCGACGAGATCGACGATCACCGCCTGGTCGAGCGATTGGTTGAACGGCAACCCTGATTCGCGTTCGATTCTGGAAAGAGGAACGCCTTCGACCAGGCGCAGTCCCATCATGAGGATCTCAACAAGGCGCTCATTCCGGTCAATTGGAGTTTCCTCGACCAGGGCGTGGCCGTCTCGTTCCACCCGGTCCAGCCAAACCGCCGGTGCGCGGTGGGTTCGTGTCGCGATCGCCTGGCCATCGGCGCCGAGCAGGCGACCATGGGCGCCAGGCCCCACGCCGAGATATTCTTGACCACGCCAATAAACGAGATTGTGTCGGCTCTCGGCCCCCAGCCGGGCATGATTGGAAATCTCGTAGGCTGGTAGGCCGGCTTTATCGAGAATTTCTCCGGTAGCCTCATAAAGCGCACCACCGGTGTCGTCATCGGGGATGGTGAACGCGCCCCGTTGATGCAGGGAATGGAAGGCGGTGCCGGGCTCGATCGTCAGTTGGTAGAGCGAGAGATGGTCGCCGGCGAGCGCCAGAGCCTCCCGTAGCTCGGCCTTCCAGTCAGTGAGACTCTGTTCGGGTCTCGCGTAAATCAGATCAAACGAGACGCGATCGAAGATCTGGTGGGCGGTTTCAACCGCCGCGATGGCTTCCTTGGAATCGTGGCCACGCCCAAGGAAGCTTAGCGCGTCGTCGTTTAGAGCTTGTACTCCGAGCGAAACACGGTTCACTCCGGCCTCGCGAAACGCGCGCAAGCGGCCCGCCTCCACGGAAGTCGGATTTGCTTCCAGGGTAATCTCGATCCCCGGATCCACCGGCCAAATCCCGCGAACCGTCCTGATGATATCGGCGGCGGTGTCGGGGGCCATGAGCGATGGTGTCCCACCGCCAAAAAAGATGCTAATCGGCGCGCGTGCCCGGACCCGGTTCGCGAAAGTTTCCAGCTCGTTTATGAGGCCGCGGCGCCAGCGGTCATTATCGATGGTGTCGGCGACATGGCTGTTAAAATCGCAATACGGACACTTGGAGAGGCAAAACGGCCAATGGACGTAGACGCCAAACCCCTCTTCGGATGGGTTTTTAGCGCTTTTCGTGTCGGTCGCGACGGACGCCTGGGCGGACCGCGTGATCATAATGGCGCAAGGACCGTCGCCAGGAGTTTGTCAAAGGCATCGGCGCGATGGCTGACCGAGTGTTTCCAGTCCTGGTCGACCTCGCCGAAGGTCTGGTCATGACCCGCCGGCGCGAAAATCGGATCGTAGCCAAATCCGCCCTCGCCGCGTGGCGGCCAAACCAGGTCGCCGACAACCTCGCCCTCGACGGTTTCCGCATGACCGTCCGGCCAGGCCAGACAGAGCGCGCAGACAAAACGGGCCCGGCGGGTTTGCGGCACTCCGGTTCGCGCCTCGATGGCTAGGATCGCGTCATTGACCTTGGCCATGGCCATCGCGAAATCCTTCTCCGGTCCAGCCCAACGGGCGGAGTAAATCCCCGGATCCCCGCCGAGCGCGTCGACCGCGAGGCCCGAATCATCGGCCAGGGCCGGCATGCCCGAGGCGGTGGCCGCCGCCAGGGCCTTAAGTTCGGCGTTGCCAACAAAACTGTCGGCGGTTTCCTCGGGCTCCGGTAGACCCAGCTCACCGGCGGAGATCGCTTCAATGCCGAGGGGGCGGATCAAGTCATTGATTTCGCGAACCTTGCCTGGATTATGGCTGGCAACAACCAATCGGTTTCCGTCGAAACGACGTCCACCAAATCCGCTATTTCCGCCATTTTCGGGCATACGGCGTCAATCCAGGCCAAGCGCGGATTTTTGCAGCCCCACCAGATCGGTGATCCCGCTTCGCGCCAGGGACATGAGCGAGTCGAACTCCGATCCCGCGAAAGGCTCATCCTCGGCGGTCGCCTGAATTTCGACGATGCCGCCCGAACCCGTGAGAACGAAATTCGCGTCCGCCTGGGCGTTGGAATCCTCGGCGTAATCAAGATCGAGCACGGGGCTGCCATCGAAGATACCGCAGGATACCGCGGCCACGTGATCGGTCAGTGGGACAGACTTCAGAACTCCCAACCGCACCAGGCTGTCCATGGCTTGATAGAGCGCGACGAAGCTTCCGGTGATCGAAGCGGTGCGGGTCCCGCCATCGGCTTGCAAGACATCGCAATCGACTCGAATTTGCCGCTCGCCCAGTGCCTTCTCGTCGGTGACGGCCCGAAGGGACCGCCCGATCAGCCGCTGGATTTCCAGGGTACGTCCGCTCTGTTTGCCGCGCGCCGCCTCGCGGTCGGTGCGGGTATGGGTCGAGCGCGGCAGCATGCCGTACTCGGCGGTGACCCAGCCCTTGCCCCGGCCTTTCATGAAAGGGGGGACCCGGTCTTCGATGCTGGCGGTGCACAGAACATGGGTGTCGCCGAACTTGATCAGACAAGAGCCCTCGGCATGCTTGGCGAAACCCGGTTCCAGGGTTACGGCGCGCAATTGATCGGGCGCGCGCCCAGAGGGGCGATTGGACGAAGGGGCCATGATTTTCCGTACTCCGGGTCGAACTCTCGGGAAGCGGCGGACCCTATCGGACCGGACCAACCGCGTCCAGCGTCGCGGACTTGTTCACGATTGCCCGCTCTCGTTGACGCATGCGCCGTGGCTTCCTAAATTCAAGCCATGAAAGAGTCGCCCGTCCTGAGCTTGAACGAACGATCGCGCGCGGTATTCCAGCACGTCGTTGATTCGTTTCTCGAGACTGGCGAGCCCGTGGGTTCGCGCACTCTCGCGCGATTAATGGGAGCAAATCTCTCTCCCGCGACAATTCGAAACGTCATGGCGGATCTGGAGGATGTGGGGCTTCTATTCGCGCCGCATACCTCGGCCGGCCGATTGCCGACGGATCTCGGCTTGCGCATGTTCGTTGACGGCTTGCTTGAGATTGGCGGCGACCTTACCAAGGAAGAACGCGCCAGTTTGGACGGCCAATGCCAGGCGGCGGGCCGAACCTTCTCTGATGTGTTGGGCGAGGCGGGGGCCGCGCTCTCGGGACTGACGGAATGCGCGGGTCTCGTTATCTCGCCAAAAACCGATTCGCCGCTACGCCAGATTGAATTTGTTCCGTTGTCCACGAATCGGGCGCTGGCGGTGATGGTCAGCGATACTGGGTTGGTGGAAAATCGGGTGATTGAGTTGCCGCCCGGGCTTCCGGCCTCGGCATTGGTGCAGGCCTCGAATTACATGAACGCGCGGTTGGCCAATTCGACGATGGACGAGGCGCGAACCCGCATCCAGCAAGAGATCGAGCTGGAGAAGACCGAACTCGACTCTCTGACCAATCGGCTAGTGGCGGAGGGCCTGGCACTCTGGGCCGGCGGGGTTCAGGGTGGATCCTTGATACTGCGCGGACAATCGAAGCTTCTTCATGATGTGAACGCGGTCGAGGATCTGGAACGGATCCGTGCCCTGTTCGAGGCGCTGGAGCGCAAGGAATCCATGGTGCGCCTGCTGGAGGCGACGGGGGATGCAAATGGCGTGCAGATCTTTATCGGCTCGGAAAATCAATTATTCGAGCACGCGGGATGCTCGGTGATCATCGCCCCCTATCATGACCAAGGTCGCCGCGTCGTTGGTGCGCTCGGGGTCATTGGACCGACGCGGATGAACTACGCGCGGATCATCCCGATGGTGGATTATACGTCCAAACTTGTCGGCCAATTGCTGGATTGACCGGTGTGCGGGTCGGCCAATTGGCGAATTTATATCATCCGACATTTGCAAACGCGTCGAGATCGCTTACATGAGGGGCCGATCGCGAACCAACGAGGCAGGTAGAGGCCAAGATGTCCGATAAAGATCAGGAACCCGTCGAAACCGAGGCTTCCGATGAGGATGCCGCGACTCTCGCTCCCGAGGACGCGTCGGACGAGGTGTCGATGGATGGACCCGCGGGTGAACTGACCCGCGAGGAGGAACTGGAAGCACGGGTCGCGGAGCTCAAGGATCAACTGCTCCGGGCGATTGCCGAACAGGAAAACGTGCGAAAACGCGCGGATCGTGAGCGCGACCAGATCCGCAAATTCGGTATCAGCAATTTCGCCAAGGACCTACTCTCGGCGGCTGACAATCTGCGGCGTGCCCTGGATGCCGGCCCCCAGGATATGGAGAGCGTCGATGACGCGGTCCGCAATCTGATCATCGGCGTCGAGATGACGGAAAAAGAACTGCTGACCGCGTTCGAGAAGAATGGCATCCGCAAGATCGATCCGATGGGTGAGAAATTCGACTACAACTTCCATCAGGCGATGTTCGAGGTGGAAGACACCAATCAAGAAGCCGGAACCGTCGTTCAGGTTCTTCAGGCGGGTTACGCGATCGAGGACCGGATTCTTCGGCCCGCCATGGTGGGCGTCGCCAAGGCCAGTGCCGCCGATGTGCCCGAGCATCTGGACACGACCGTTTGATTGGACCGAGTTTTTCGGCAACCCTCACGCGTCCGACGGGTGAAGTCTCTCGGAGCTTGGCGAGAGGGCCCTGATCCGTTGTTTCGCGGCATCACGGGACGACACCGCATAACAATACACGCAGCCATGGCTGCAGGTGTCATAGGCGCCGATATCCCGCGACTCGGCGCAAAGGCAGCCGGGTCGATTTCCCTTTTGACGACTGGTAACGGGCCTTCCCGCGACATCCGAAAGGCGGTCGGAATCGATACAGCGGGCCGGTCGCAGGGACGGCGTCAGCAGATCTGGTTGAGCGCACAATGTCGCCTCGATGTCTTGGCGGGAAACGGTGTCGGACAGTGTTGCTAGGAGCGACCGTTTCTCGTCGACGTCGGGGTCGGCCCACGAGAACCGATGACGGGCGGCGGCGCGTTCGGTGTTCTTTCGCGTTTTGCGATAGAGATGCGCGAAGGAGAGCGCCACTTCATCGGTCGCGCCGGCCAGTTGTTCCGCGATCTCCGCGATCCGGTCGATGTGAAACGACGCGGGCGTGATGTCGCTAAGGAAAACCGGGTCGTACCGCCAAACCACGGCCCGAGGACCGTGCCTTGACGTGGCCTCGTGAATCTCGTCGACCGCGCGGCGCCAATCGACCACCGCCGGCTCCAGGGCCTTGGGGTATCCGGTGACGGTAAACTGAATGACAAAAGGCGTGCCCCGATCGCTCATGCGGTCGAGCGTCGTCATGAATCCGCCCAAGCGACGTGTCCAGAAGACAAAGCCATCCACCGCGCAAGGGTTCAACGCGACGCGGCTGATCTTGTTGGAATAGGGGTTTTTAACCGTGCAGAACCCCGCGTCGAGGCGTTGGTTGAACCATGCGCCATGAAATGCCGGGATATCCGTTCGGTAGCTCGCGGAAATGATCATGTCGCGAAATATGAAGTCCCAGGGCCCGAAGCACTATCCGAATCATGCGATTTATACGTAAATTTCGCGCCGACCGCGCTTGCGGGACCCGGACCACCCCCCTATATAGCCCTAGAATGTCACACTTGATAATCGGGAATGGGTGCCGGTGCTTCAAAGGCCGGTCCCGTTTGCTGACTGAAAGAGGGTTAAATGGCCAAGGTAATCGGTATTGATCTCGGAACGACGAACTCCTGCGTCGCCTTCATGGACGGCTCCGACGCGAAGGTAATCGAGAACGCCGAGGGACAACGCACAACACCGTCGATGATTGGTTTTGCCGAGGGTGGCGAACGTCTCGTCGGTCAACCCGCCAAGCGACAGGCGGTGACCAATCCGGAAAACACGCTTTTCGCCATTAAGCGGCTGATCGGTCGCCGGCACGACGATGAGCACTCGAAGAAGTTTTCCGACCTCATGCCTTATAAGGTCGTTCCTGGCGAGAATGGTGACGCCTGGGTTGAGGCGCGCGGCGAAAAATATAGCCCGAGCCAGATTTCCAGTTTCACCCTGCGCAAGCTGAAGGATGACGCCGAGGCATTCCTCGGCGACACCGTTGATCAGGCCGTCATCACGGTCCCGGCCTATTTTAACGATGCTCAGCGCCAGGCGACCAAGGACGCCGGCAAGATCGCGGGCCTGGATGTTCTACGGATCATCAACGAGCCGACCGCCGCGGCTCTGGCCTATGGTCTGGACAAGAAGAACACCGGCATTATCGCGGTTTATGACCTCGGCGGCGGTACCTTCGATGTTTCGATCCTGGAGATCGGCGATGGTGTCTTCGAGGTCAAGTCGACCAACGGTGATACCTTCCTGGGTGGCGAGGATTTCGACCATCGGGTGATCGACTATCTCGCCGATGAGTTCAAGAAAGAGAACTCGATTGATCTACGTAACGACAAGCTGGCGTTACAGCGGCTCAAGGAAGCCGCCGAGAAGGCGAAGATCGAGTTGTCGGCGGCGATGCAGACCGAGGTGAACCTGCCGTTCATCACGGCCGATCAGACTGGCCCCAAGCATCTTACCATCAAGCTGACCCGCGCGAAGCTCGAGGCCTTGGTCGATGATCTCGTGCAACGCACCGTCAGTCCGTGCGCGGCGGCGTTGAAGGACGCGGGTCTGAGCGCCGGCGAGATCGACGAGGTGATCCTGGTTGGTGGCATGACCCGCATGCCGAAGATCATGGACACGGTGAAGACCTTCTTTGGCCGCGAGCCGCATCGGGGCGTGAACCCGGATGAGGTTGTCGCCATCGGCGCCGCGATTCAGGCCGGCGTGCTAAAGGGTGACGTCAAGGACGTGCTGCTGCTGGACGTCACGCCACTGTCGCTCGGTATCGAGACCTTGGGTGGTGTGTTCACCCGCTTGATCGATCGCAACACGACGATCCCGACCAAGAAGAGTCAGGTTTTCTCCACCGCCGAGGACAATCAGACCGCGGTGACAATTCGGGTCTTCCAAGGCGAGCGTGAGATGGCCGCCGACAACAAGGTGCTTGGTCAGTTTGACCTCGTGGGGATACCGGCGGCGCCGCGCGGTGTTCCGCAGGTCGAGGTGACTTTCGACATCGATGCCAACGGTATCGTCAATGTGTCGGCCAAGGACAAGGCGACCGGCAAGGAACAGCAGATCCG
>Ga0055584_100005282_pt1 | contig 12662 bp, 9 predicted proteins | sample OSDHelmetaG_FD_58716 | JGI IMG/M metagenome (GOLD analysis project Ga0055584, IMG submission 58716) | Pelagic marine sediment microbial communities from the LTER site Helgoland, North Sea, for post-phytoplankton bloom and carbon turnover... | ecosystem: Environmental > Aquatic > Marine >... | reverse complement strand
ACATCTACAGCTTTACCATACACATGAGGAGAGTCTTTAACACCTCCTATGGCACTGTTATGTGCAGGATGGCGATAGCCTGATGTTATGATCATGGGTCTACCTAAATCTTCTCGTATCTTAATTAACTTTTCTAGGAAACCATCGTCCATCTGACATTCATCAGTGCCTTTACATTTAAGTTCCTCTATAGAAAAGTATTCATTCTCTATCATCTTTAACTCCTGTATCTGGATGGCTTCCATTATGCATGTGAGATAATTTATCTGTATCTTTTTGAAGCTGTTCTATTTCTGTCTTCATTCTTTCCAAGCTACGATGTAACTGTTCTCTATTTTCAGGGGATAGGATAGAAGTTAATACTCCTATCTTATTTTCTGATACTTGTGTACTAATATTGTTCCTCTCTAGATTATCAAAGAGTTCACTAATATTTTTTTGCATTGCTTTAGAATCTTCTTCAAGCTCAATACACTTTTGTCTTGTAACAACAAAGCTTGTTATAACACTGATCAACATACCTCCCAGTGTTATCAGTAGTCTAGCATCTAGTTCCATATTAATTATCTTTAACTGTAATTTTTCTAGGTTGACTAGATAGACGCAATATTTCTTTTATATATTTATTCTTTCTGTAATCTTTTCCAAACTTTTCCTTTAACTTTCTATCTGTTTGTTTATTGGCAAACAGAGTATCAGGAATTACTACACCAGTTCTAGCTAAATTTTCTATTGCGCTTTTAGCTCCTGCTTTAATTAATTGTTTTTTAGGACTATAATAAAAATTATCTGTAGACATCTTAATGATATCTCCATAATTAATAGTTTTATCTCGTAACTCGCCATTTCTTTTTTGCTTATAAGGCATTCCTAAAGTAACACCAACCTTTTCTGCAACTTCATTCATAGCTTGGTACTTACTTTCTTGTAGTTCTTTATACCTCTCAAGTAATTCTTCTCCTATTTCATCTGTAATACCTTGAGGTCTACTAGGTAATTTACTTAGATAAGCATCTAAAGCTATTTGAGTAGCAGCAACTTTTTTTAAAGGTTCAGATAAATTAAATCCTATTGATCTATTTAAGTTTACAGTTGAAGTACGAATACCTGTAGTCATCCAACTTTCTATGTCTTCTAAATTTTGAGGGAATCCTGAAGCTGATTTACCTAGTCTATTAAGGTCTTCATCACTCCAACCATTTTGAATATAATCTATTAGATTTTTATAACCAGAAGATTCAGCAAATTGATTACCTCTAGTAATTACTTGAGATGTTCCTGGTTCCATAGTCTTTAAAAATTCTACCATGCCTGTTCTAATATTTTCAGTGCTAAATCCTTCTTCACCTTTTAGTTCAGAATATAAAGGTTTACCATTCTTAGTTTTTTGCGTAAGTAAAACTCGTCCAAGACCATCCCAGAAAAACTTAGGACTTGTATATGGACCTGTTATAGAATCATATACTGCACCTATAGCCTCATCTATTTCAAAATCTTTTATATCATCACCAGCCATTAATCTACCTGTTATTTGTCTTATAGGTAATTTTAAAAGATCAGCAGCATCAAATTGTGAAGAGTTTGAATATCTAGTCATAATAGGACCATTGCCTTCTTGAATCATACCTTCCAAGAAAAATTGATTTTGTCCTTTACCAAAACCATCAGGTGCAAGCATATTAAGAACTCTTTTATTTTGATTAGTTATACCATACTCTTCATTGTTTTGAGTTGTATAATATCCAATACCTGATGTTACTGTAGCTAACCCTGTTAATCTTTTAAGCCCTCGAATAGCTAAACCTCTTTGAGCTTCTGCACTTAACTCAGGATTACTTAATTGTTTAATATCGTTAATACCATTTTTAATAATATTTTTATGAGTTCGTATCATTTCTGAAGGAAATAAAGCATATGTTCCTACAGGTAACTTACTAAGTTGTCTAGCAGCAGGAGACGCTACACTATAAGATGGCATAGTATCTCTAACTATCTCAGATGCTTTTGCAAATAAATCATCTTCAGAAATTCTTCCATCTTTTATTTCATTTTTATAAATTTTTCTAAGGTCTTGTAACTCAAAACTATGAGCCATTATTTTAGAAACAGTATCTGTAGCTCCATAAGCTTCACTTAAATACCCTAATCCTTTTTGATATCCTCTGAGTCCTCTTTGCAAAGTTGCTCGTACAGGTCTACTTTTAAACTCTGCTGTAGCAGCTTTACCAAAATTATTTACTGCTGATTGAACAAGTTCAGCAGATAGGTCAGTATCAATAACACCCTGTTCTTTTAATTTTAATAAGGCTTTTGTAGCTTCTTCATTAGTTCCATAGTATTGATTGCGTAACAGTTGTGCTGATTTTTTCCAAGCCTGTCCTTTAGCAAAATTAAATAAATGACCGTTAGATAAAAATGATTGCCCTGCTCCATACAAGTTTACAAGATATGCAGGAAGATCAAGTATCGTTTGGCTTGCTTGTCCTAGAGCAGCAGCGTTTTGTACAAATCTTCCAAAACCACTTGACCCCAAGGCTTTAGTAGTTGGACCAAAATAATCTATTCCTCCCTCAATAAACTTTAACATTTTTGGAGAGGTGTATATATCTTTTAATAAAGATATTTGATTACCTTTTCTATTAGTGTAATCTTTTCCTAAAGTTTTTTCAACAAGAGTAAAAAGACCAGCACTAGCATCAGATGTTCCAGTAGGAGAAAAAGATTCTACAACTCTAGCTTGAACCCTTGGTAATTTTTTAGGTATTAAACCACCAAGCTCAACATAAACACCCTCACCACCGTTCTGTTTATTTAAAGCTTGTTTAAAAAACATATCTACACTAGCTAAATATTCTATTTCATTAAGAAGCCTACGTTGTTTTCCTAATGTATTTCTTATATTACCTTTCCAATTTTTATTTTCACCCAGTAACTCAAGAATAGGTTCATCTAAATCTTTTTTTCCCATTAAAACTTGTTTAGCTTGAGGAGACATTGTTGAAGATTCTACAACATTATTTAGTATCTGTAATGGATTAAGAAGAATACCTCCACCCTCTTGAGGTTTAGCTAATCTTTCTACTACATTAAGAATTATACCATTAATTTCATCTTCATTATATTTATCACCATATAAACCCTTAAAATATTCTCTAGCATTTTCAACTTTATTTATAAATTTTGCATCTACTTTTTCATTCTTTAAGGCTTTACTAATATCTTCTAAATATAAAGGATTGTTTTCAGATAAAAAAGTTCTGGTAATATATATTTCATTATCACTACGTTGAACACCTAATTTTTGATTATCAGGTAATCCTAAATAGTTATTCAATGAAGATTCATTTTGATTAACTTTATCTTTAACATTTTCTAATTGAGTTTTTAATGCAGGAATACTATCAACCGCTTGAATTGATGTAGGCTTACCTTCAAAGTATCCATTAATTAAATCATCTTTTTCTTTGTCAGAAAGATTAGATAAATTCTTTTTTACAGCTTTATTTAAATCTCGTAAAGATTTTTTAAGTTCAAAATTAATTGCCCTATCACCCCTAGTTTTTTTAATAGCTGCTCTAAATAATTCTGGAGGGAGGGCAGAAGCAGAACTAAGAAATCTACCTGCACCTGTATTTATTTTAGCTAGTCTTTCTGTAATAGCATGGAGAGCTTTAGGTTTTCCTGGTACAGCTTCTGTAACTTCTAGTAAATTTATTTGATGGTTAGGTGATCTATTTATAGTCTCAGTCATCTCACTAATAGCTTTACTTTTGCCTATTTGACTAAAAGCTTGAGTACCATATTTTCCTAGTACTCCTCCAAAAAATGTACCTCCAACTATTGATAAACCAGTTTGTAATCTATCTGGTTGTTTAATCTCTCCTGTTTCAGGATCAATAACACCTATATCAGTTTCTAAACTTTGTCTAGCAATATCAGCACCTCCAGCATAAGCTGCTCCTGAAGCTGCTCCTGTCTTAGCCATGTTCTTAGCTACAGTTTTAACTGCTTTTTTACGAGCTTCCTTTACAATTTCTTCTGTGGCTAAACCACTTCCCTGCGTTACACCACGTTCTGCCAGTTCTTTAATAAGCTGTTGTTTTAGCTCAAACTTAGCTGCTGTTGTAGCTGCTCGTCCTCCTATAAGTTTAGCCAAACCTCCAACGCCAAACCCTGCTATGATTGAACCCCATGTTAAAGGATCAGCACCTGTATTTTTAAATGCTCGCATAGTAGATTTTAAATCTGTGTCAACTGTATCAAAGTCTTGTAAAGATTTTACCCATGCTTCTTTAACATCATCAGGCATCTCATTTATGTTTAATGCAGTTTTAGCAGCAGTAAATCCTAAGTCAGTTAGGTTCCAGTTTAAAGATGAATGTCGATCTGCAAGCCAATCACCTGGACTATCATATCCAGATTCAGCAGCATTAAAAGGTTTACCCTCTTCATATTCATAGATTTTTATACCTGATGAAATCCACTTAGGGTCTTTAATTAAATCATTAACAGAACGATCATCTTCTTCTTCTGGTTCAATAGCTTGTTGCTGTTGCAATAAATTTTTAGCACTAGTTGTCTTAGCATCTGGTATAGGAGAGGTATCCTTTTTATTTCCTTTAATAATACTATCAAAAGAAGATGGTTGAGCAATAGGTTTTGGAGAAGACCTATTTACTCCTCCTTTAATTATTTCAGAAAAAGAATCAGACATGGTTATTTAGCACTTCTAATTTTTATAATACGCATGATTGTAGGTATATCTTCTATAGATAAATTGTTATTATCTCCTGACTCTATTATTTTTTTAAGTTTTTCTTTTTGGGCTTGTGGAGGTAAGACAGCTAAAGCATTTAAATGTTGATCAGTAAGTTCTTGTTTTTGATCTCCTGCATTATAGTTAGCCATTAAATTTTCAGCTTTAGATTTTAATGTTATTAATAAACTATTTTGAAAATCATCAGAATTTTTATTTTTAAATCCTTTTAAACTATCTAATAGTTTAACTGATAGTTCAAAACCTTTTTTAGAATCTAATGAATCACCCCCTGGAAGTACAAGAGTTTGGTTTTCGTCATCCCAACCTAAACCTTCCATCTGTCCTATTTCTTTTCTTAAAGCATTAAACTCACTAGCAGATATATATTTTGTTTTATCTGCTAACGCAGCGCGTCTCCTAGCTTCAGCTTCAGCACGTTGTATATCTAGTTTTTCTAGTTCTAACTGCAAAGCTGTATCTTCTTTAGATCGTGCGGCTTTAGATAACATACTTTCTCTATCAGATGTTAATTCAAAATCTTCTTGTGCAGATTGTAAAGCTTCTTGTCTAAGAGCCGCTTCAGATGCAAACTTCTCATCAGTTGTCATACGTTCTGCTGCAATCTTTTGAGCTTCGTCTCCTATAGCACCTAACTGCGCTCCCTCTGGATCACCTCTACCTGCTGCACTTAACATTCTAAACAAAGCAGTAGTATTAAATCCTAGACCAAAAGGATCGCGTCTTTTACCTTCACGATCTAATCCTGCTTGAGCAGTAGCTTCAGCACGTTGCCTTCTATTGTCTATAATACTCTTTTGTTTTTCTAATAAAGATCGTCTAGCTACATCTTCGTCTGCTCTAGATCGTCTACGACGAGACATAAGAGCATCTATATTTTTTGTTCCTTGTCCTACAGGGCTTAACCTTGTAAGTCTTTTTCCAAAAGAATTAGAATTATATGTCAACCCATCTTCATTTTCACCTAGCTCTCCATTAGTTTGTCCACTTATTTGCCTACGAATAAGAGGAACAAGACCACCTTCTCTACGAGAAACAACACCACCATGTCGCTTCGCAGTCTTTCCACCTAGCTGACCAAATAGATTACCCACTCCTGTTCCTATAGCACCTACATTAGTAGCTAAGTTTTGGAATGGAGAAGGTCCAAAGGTAGTAGGAGATTGTTTTACTTCTTGTCTTAGATTGGGAAAGCCAAATGCTGCTCCTTGCATTCTGTCAAGAACCTGTTCAGGAAATGCTTGTTCTTCCAGAAACTCTTTGTATAGTTCATCAAGTGCAGATTGCGTTTGTTGTTGTTGTACAGCACCTACTTTTTCTAGACCCTGTAGTTCTCTAGTCTGTTGACCTAGTTGAGCAGAAGATAGTCCCACCAAGGATGTAGCCTCTCCACGTTCTCTAGCCTTCTGTTGTTCAAAAGCTTTTAATCCTGTGTTGTAAGCTGACTGCAATCCCTTGGCTTGAATATCTCCTAGAAGTTGTTGCTGACCTCTCATAGCTTCTGCTTCTAAGATAGCTCCTCTACTACCACCAAACGATCCTGCTCCTATCTGAGCAGCTTGTAGTTTAGGAAGAACTTCTTGCTCAAACTTTTGTTGCGCCTCTCTTTTCTCTATGTCTATAACAGCTTGTTGAAAAGGAGACATGAATCTTTCAGCAACATCACCTGTAAATTCTTCACCTTGTCCACGTATTAAGGCTTCAGCATCTTGAAAGCGAGTACCAGAAAGTCCTGGTCCTGTTCTTTCTATAGTACGTTCTCCAGTGACAGGATCAATTGTAGTTTCAAATCCAGCAAGACTCGTAAGACCACTTTGAGCAGCAAGTTGTTCAGGAGTAAACTCTGCAATAGTTTGTCCTGTATAAGCCTTGTACCCACCTGGGTCTATGGGTTGACCTGCATCGTCAAGAACTAATTCTCCCTCTTCATCTCTTAGACCCTCTGAGCGTAGTGAAGCTAAAGCAGATTCACGCTCAAGGTAATCTTTCATGAAGGGAGCAATCTCGTCTGCCAGAGATTGTTGAGTAATAGTTACTCCACCTGGACGAGCCTGTGGTTGGAAAAATCCTGTACCTAATGTTGATGCCATCTTTTAGTTCCTTATCCTAAACTAGTTAAGCCTGATTGTAAAGCTTTAGTTCCATTAATTTCGTTAGGTTGTTTCTTTGTACCATAGGCTCTTTGACGAATACCTTTAATAGTCTGATCCATAATCTTTGCACCTTCGTCTGGATTACCATTGCCCAATGCTGCCATAGTATATGCATCCACCACATATTCTTTAGGACTTACAGCCAAGGTTGCAACCTGTTCGCCATCAGATACAATAGGCATTTGTACATTGTCTTCCATGCCATGTCCATCACCACCTATCATTCCTGAAAAGTCACCACCTCTGGCTCTGTTGACAAGACCACCTTGCTTTGCTGCTCTATCAGGAAATAGTAAAGATAAAATAAAATCTTCATTATCTTCATCTGGATCAATAATAGGAATTTCTTTTCTCTGGGTATCCAAAGCTATTTGATTCACAAAATTTTGATCTGGTAGAATACCTCCTGTATTCCATTGATAATTATAATCAGGGTGTTCTCTATAGGCAAAAGGAAAATCTTGATAGTCTGCTTCATAGTCATCATAAAGACCTGCTCCTCTTTCTCCTCCCTGATCATAACTAAAAATAACTGGACCTCCAGTACCATCTCTTTCTTCTAATACATTAACTCTTCCTTGTCTTAAAGACTGTGGGTCTAAAGCACCTACACCACCATGAGAATCTAACCATTTTTTATAAGCAACAAATGCAGGGTCTGGTTGACCGCCTTTATTTAAACTAACAAGCCCACCTTGCTTTGCTGCCTGAGTACTGGGAAGATAACTAACTCCTCCTACCAAGTCTTGAGCAGTAATTTCTTTACCTTTATGAGTTGTTTTACCTTTTGTTCTTAGCTCAAGAAGTTGTTTCTGACTGAGTTCTCTTCTATCTACATTAGCCACACGCCTTGTTGCTCTCCTATTTAAATCAGGTATAAACTTAGAAGGTCTTCCTAAACCACCTTGTCCTTGATTAGGATCAGTGGGAATAGCACTCTGTCTCTCTGCCTCAGATATAACAGCAGAACCTATAGGAACAAGACTACGTTTAAGCAATCCTTCTCCAGAGAACTCAAGCGCCCCCTCGTCACCAGTTGGTTTTAATACTCCACTGTATCTACCTACTCTAGATAGAAAATCTGGACCATCCTTTATCCTTGCCCTTCTTCTCTCGCGTACACCCTTAATCTGACGCTCTCCTTCTGCCTTTTCAGCAGAGGTAATAGCATTTTGATTAAATCTTCGTTTTAATTCTTCTTCTTCCTTATCTAAATTAAAACCATAAAGATCACGCTCCTCTTTAGGTCTAGTAGCATAATCTCCTAATGCTCCTGCTGCAAAATCAAAACCAAAGCTTCCTATATTTGGTCCTTGTCCTTCATCAAAATATTCACTGAATCCATAATCTAATGCTGCATTAGTTGTTGCACTAGTAAGTCCTCTACCAAGAGAAGAATCAAAGAAATCTCCTACAGGTGAAGTACCATCAGGACTTACAAAACTATCTGCTACAGTACCTATACCAGCACCAACAACATCTCCTACCACAGCCTTACCTATGTTTATTCCCAGGTCTTTTAAAAACCCTCCAAAACTTGCATTGGCTACAGGCATAGAAGATAAACCCATTTGAGGATTTATACTAGGTTGCATTGCAGCAGCTACTTGATTTAACTTTGTTTCTTTTTTATAAAACTTATTAAAAAAATCAGGATTCTTTGCTAACAAAGCTTCAGCATAAAGTTCAGGTAAAGAATCTCCTCTCTTGGCTATAGGTTCTACATCCATGTCTAGCTCTTCCATCATGGCAGGTCCACCTTCTTGTCTAGCCATTACTGGTTTGTTTGACATGTAGTTGACCATCTCCATACGATCATCCAAAGAACCTCCTTGAATCATGTCGCGAAAATCCATGAACTCTTCAAAGTTTTTATTTTGCATTACCATAGCCTTTTCCAAAAGAAGAATAGTTAGACTGTTGATTATTATTTATACTAGATACGTTTTGTATTGGATTAAACTTCTGTTGAATATTATGTAACTCAGGCAGCATAATCTGTCCCTGATTTAAATTACTAATCAAAGTACTATTATTAATAAATTTAAAATATTCTTCATTCGTCATTAGTTAAAGTCTTTCCATGTTGTTGATGCAGCAGTACTAACATATCCTCTAAACTTACCACTACTTGCAGAGTAAGCAATATCTCCCCCTTTAGGACGCCCAATGTCTGTTATTGTCACAACTGTAAATATATTTGTAGAAGGCGCTCCCTCACTTACTTGATCACGTAAATCAAGTTCGCTTATTAAAGCAGCACCCCATCTCTCTACTTGATTATATACTTTTCTAGCTTCAGGTTCTTCTACATTAAATAGAAAAGGAAGATCAGGATAACGTGACATTATCTTCCCCCATCAGGTTGAAGTGCTACACGTATTGCACCCCATCTCCATTTAGCTTCAGTTGAATTGGTAGATACTTTAACACTGGCTTGTCTTCCTCTAGCTCTAAAATCTATTTTCTTTGTGGACTTACTAATTGTAAATGGTCCTTTAGTTACTGACTCTGTACTCTCAGGATATTCTTTAGTAGTAATAGAAAATTTAATATTACCATCTGTTAAATCAAAGTCAGGTATCATCTTGTTTAAAAACATTAGTTGATTACCATCCTCAATATCAAAGTCTGCTGACTCAATAAAGGATGTTAATGCTTCTCCTGAACCTGTCTGTAAATTAAATCCTACAGGCTCATTGTCATATAGATTACTTCCACCCACTGTAGTTCCTGTGGTGATAGTATTACCAAACACATACTGATCAGCAAAGGTAGTAAACAAGGTACTTCCTATTGTCCAGTAGTTACCCTCTAATGAGAAAATAACATACTTATCACAATCATTATTTGTTGTATCCTTAGAAGGATACAACCAGATAATTTCATTAAACTCAGAACTAATTCCTGCATAAATTTTATCTGCTTGATCTAAGTTTAATTCATCAAACACATGCTTTCTAACAGTGCAAGGCAAAGTTCTGACTTGTCCATCGTTTATATAAAAGTTATCATGCCCCATCCAGACAGAGGCTCCATTATAATCTACTGCTGCATGAGGTGCAATTAATCCACAGTTTGATCCAAGTTGTTGAAACTTAAATACAAAAGGAGGACCAACAAAACTCATAGCCCACAGAGCATTATCTGTCCAGATATTAATAGCCTGTCTTGACCTGACCCCACCTACAATTCTTGTACCATCTGTTAAGAGATTATCCCCTGCATTAGAACTAACAGATGGAGTCCAATTATCTCTTCTATTGGTATCACACCATCTGACTAACATAGGATTATAGTTACCTGCCAGATCATTAGAACCCATGGCTACAATGTGTCTATCGTTAGGAGATACTAAAATAGAATCAACAGTAGTAGGAGAATTTGTTACTGTGGTTAGACGCATGGGAGAAGTAGAAGCATCTGTATCAAAAAAGAATATAGGTCCTTTTCTTCTATTAGCAACTACATCTTCACCATAATTATCAAGACTCCATTGCGTAATTTGTGTAACCAACCCTGATGATCCTGCTGATGCTGGTTGGTTCCAAGCTCTTGTTTGAGAAGCACACACAGTTGCTTGATACTTTGCAGCACTATATCCCAGACCTTCAACAGCAGTTGATGTACCTGTAGAAATTAAATAGTTCAGAGTAGCATTACCTGCTTGAGTACTAGTAGCATCTGCTGCATCTGTTACACTAATAGTATAAACATTAGTATTCACAACAGAGTTAATAGCATAAGTATTACCTGTTAAATTGATATTACCACCAAGGTTTGTACTTGCTGAAGTAAAGTTTACAAAGTTACCTACTACAGCATTGCTTGCATTATCAGATACACATACTCTAGTTGACCCTGCTGTTGTACCAAAACAATTACTTAGAGTAACAGCAGAAGTTAAAGGTGTTACATCAAATAAAGTATCTCCATGAAACTCAAATAACTTTTTATCGGTTCCAAACATTGCTCGCTTTGTCTGACTATTATCAACCCATGTCAATAAGTCTCTGGCATTACCATCAAAGGTATCGTCTATCTTAGGCTCATATCCTCTAAGACATTCAGGCTTTCCATCACGAAAACGAACTCTATCTGCATTAAACCACTTCCCTTCTTCAGCATATTCAGTAGACTCTTTAAATATACCTGCTGGAAAATCAAGTTTAATTAATTTACCTGTCATGGTTTATCTCTTAAAATCATAAAGCATTACAGCATCAATTGTGGTAGCACTTCTAGCACTGTATACTAACATATCTACTGCTGCTGCTGTAGTAGTAAGAACAGGAACTGATCCACTTACAAATTTATATACTGTATTATAACCAAGAGTTCTATTTCCTGTGCCATCTTGTATTACATATATCAAACCTGTTTGACCTGCTGTAGCATTAGAAGGAGCAGCAAGCGTTCTATTATCTGAAAGAGTCACAAGAAAATTATTTCCTGTTAAAAAATCAACAGCAATAGAAGCTGCATCAGTCAAGGTTGTAATTGGATTTACAGCCCTTGCAGAGGTGCTAATAATGAATTGACCATCGCGTATAGTCTTGGTTCCTAGAAGCGTTGTATTGACTGTCACAGAGGTTCTGAGGTATCTTATATCAGCAAGAGAAGTATCAGGAACATTCGTGGCACATACACCTATGTCTGCACTAGCTGCTGTTCCTAAATTAAATCCTTTAGTATTGGTAGGAAGGACAGAAGTTGCATCACAATAAACCCATCCTATTCCTCCAAGAGGAACATCGTATCCATCTCCACCAGCAGTTTTAATTTTAATAATATCGCTTGCAGTTGTATTGGCAGATACTGCATTGTTAATTAAATAATGTTTAGTATTACCTGGAATAACCAAAGAGATAGTATTGTGGGTTCCTCCTACTGTTCCTTTGATATGTATAATAGCAGACCTAGCTTGATCTCCTGTTCCATTATTACTAGTTAAAGTAACAGAAGTTGTAGCTCCTACCTCAATAGTAGTAATACCTGCAATAGCCTGATCAGTTAAACTAATGACACCATTGTTTAATACATCACCCCAAGAATTAGGATTATCACCATCCCCTTGCTTATTTAATCTTATATTAGTTGTAAATGTACTTGCCATTATTTAAATTCCCTTATCAATTTTTGGTGTACCAGCAGCTACTATGTAACCCACCAACATCTTATCAGGTGTAGTTATTCTCATTATAGAAGTTTCTACTTTGTTATAATCTTTATAACTTGTAATTACTTTATCAACTATAAATAATTTAGGTTGTCCTATAAATCTAATACAATCTCTAGACAGTCTCTTTCTCATAACTTCACCAGCGTATGCTTCTCTACTTTTAGAATCTGCTAGTGCTAGGTCCATTATATCTTTCTCTTCTTTACAGATGAAAAAAGCAGCTACCCTATCTCCCTTGCTCCATACTTCTTGTGCTGCTATACAAGTGGGCAGTATTGTAAAACAGGCAATAAGAAATAGTTTGGCAAGCATCTCACTCTAAACTTTCTCTAGGGTTTCTAGGCCATTCGTCAAACTCTGAACACTTCTTACCTGCATCTAGCATCTCTTGCGTAAAGACTGTCATAGCTTCAAGACCTGCAACGTCTGACTCTGCATCTATGGCAGTCTCTAGAGCAGCAGCTTTTGCTCTAAGGTCTGTACGCCACTTGGCTAGGTCTGCTGGCTTGGCAGTACCGTTGTCTTGTTCTCTGATCACAATCCAATCAGT
>Ga0055584_100005281_pt1 | contig 12662 bp, 9 predicted proteins | sample OSDHelmetaG_FD_58716 | JGI IMG/M metagenome (GOLD analysis project Ga0055584, IMG submission 58716) | Pelagic marine sediment microbial communities from the LTER site Helgoland, North Sea, for post-phytoplankton bloom and carbon turnover... | ecosystem: Environmental > Aquatic > Marine >... | reverse complement strand
GCATGGATCCCCAGGAAGCGAAGGGCCGGTGCCGCCGCGATCCATTCGTCGCCGAGGATCAGCCGTAGCGACTCGACCGGTGAGACGATCAGCACGACCGCTCCCAGGAACATCAGTCGCACGACGAAGTAGTTGACGATCGAGAACGAGCGCGAGAGGCGCTGGTGGTCGTCTTGCAGCCGCGATAGCAGGTTGAGGCCTGCTCGTTCGACCGGGCGGATCACGTACAGGCCCATGTCCGCGAGAAAGCGGCTGCGATCGAGCAGGCCGGCCGGTGCATTGCCGAGCACGGCGCCCACGACCACGCGGTCGATCCGCTCGACCAGGATGTCCACGCTTCGCGTGACGAACATCGGCCGCGCGAAGCGCATCAACTGCTGGGATTCGGGTCGCTGCACGCGGGACTGGAAGCGATAGCCCGAGGCCGCAGTCTCGAGGACCAGAGTGAGCGCACTGACCAGCACGTCGCGAATGACGAGGGCCCAGGCGCCGAGGCCACTGAACGCGAGGGCGAGGGCGATGACGTTGGGCACACTCGATTCGATGACGGCGAGCAACGTCACGCGGTCGTAGCGCATCGTCCGCTCGAGCTTGGCCCTCGGGACCTGCGCGAGGAACCGAAGCACGCGGCTCCCCCCGAGCGCGATCAGGAACCAAGCCGCCTCGCTGGTCCGCATCTCGGCCATGAAGGGGGCCAGCACAGCGGCCAGGAGCAATGCGATCAGCCCGAGGCCGCCGCTGATGGCGAAGGCCGTGTCGTAGAGCGCCTGCGACTCTTCGCGCGCCTGGATCAGGGCGGTGCCGAGCGAGAAGGCGCCCACGATCGAGAGCAGCTCGCTGACACCAAAGACGAAGGCAAACAGCCCGAACTCGTCGGGTCCGAGCCAGCGCGCGAGCAGGATCCCCGCAGCGAGGTTGAAGGCCGATACGCCGACGTGCCCCGCGCCGAGTTGCATCGTCCCAACGAGAAAGCGGCGGCCGAGGCCGCCCGCGGGCTCCCCACCCGGTTCCGGTGGATCGATGTGGTCGCCAGGCTTCGACACGGCGCTCGGATACTAGCCCTGATCCATCACTCGCTCGGGTCCTCGCGCGCCGGCTCTCGCGCGCGGGTCGCCTCCGCGGCCGCGGGTTCTTCGGGCGGCGGCCGAAAGAGTCGACGAAACAGTGGCTCGAAGGGGGGTGCCGGCGTAGCGACCGAAGCGCCAGGACCGTACGAGGAACTCGCCGCTGAAGAGCAGGCCGATTAGCAGGTAGGAGACGAATCCGGTGTAGACCGGCCACGCCCAGGTCGCGCCGGTCAGTGCGAGAATGCCGCTGATCGAGCCGTTCACGACGAAGAAACCGCACCATACGATCGTGAGGCTGCGGCAGTAGTGGACCTCGGTCGGGGGCAGCTCGGGAACCTGCATGCGCGCAAGCGTCTCGGCGATCGGTGGCCCGTTGCGCAGGTTCCGCGCGACCCGTGTGGGCTAGTCACTTCCAGTGTGATTCGAATTCGGGGGCTTGGAGCCGAAACCTAGCATCTGAGGTGAAGTTCGTTTGCGAGCCTCGTCGGCGAGCGTGTTCGGTACCTCGGTAGCGAAGGGGGTGAACGTGCCTTTGGCCGCTTCGCGGGGCCGAGTGCTCAAGCGTCGCCGGGTACGCGAGCATCAGTACCGCGGCTGCAATACCACGGAGAAGCTCGGAGCCATGCAACTTCACCGGACCGCTGCAGCCTTCCATGCTGAGTGCTGCACTCGCTTCGCCGCGAATTCACGTTTCGCCAGGTATCGAGCGACTGCAGAAAGAGCTGAGACAATGGGTCTAGTGCGCGAACCACCGAACGGCGGAACTCGACCTGTCGTTGTTGCACCAGGATACGACGGTACCGATTCGCTTCGTCGGGCTCGGGTCGGCCACCGCGGCGACTGCTATGGCGCGTCGTCTGCTCCGGTGTAGCTTGCTGCCGAGTTGCGCGTTGTTCCCCGCAGTTGGCGCAGATCCGAGCGGCATCCGCTGCACGGTGACGCGCCACCACGCGCTCAGCGACATCGATCTGCTGATCGAAAGCATCGCCGACTACCTTCCCGAGGCCGTCGATGGTGCTTTCCGGCTGAAGGGCCGCGCAGCCTTGGCTTGGAGTAGTCGCCAGCCGAGCAGCTCTTTGGACCGCAGCCACGCTACGGTTTCGTTTGCTGTGTGGTCGAGACTGCTGCGGGGTCCTCTGACGATGTGCGCCCTGGGCCCCGGGAGATCGCCGTTGGACCGGAGAACCAGGAACGCGTGACGGAAAATGCCGAGTCGGCTGCTCTCTGTCCTGTGTGCCGGGAGCCGAACGCGTGCGCGATGGTTGCGCTGGGGGCCGAGGGGGTGCAGACGTGTTGGTGCGTTTTGGAGAGCTTCCCGCCCGAGTTGCTTGCGTCGGCGGAGGCGAATGCGTGTATCTGCGCTCGTTGCCGGGAGCGTGCAAGTAAGGGCTAGAAGCCCTTGGGCCGCATGAGGTCGGTGGCCCGTGGCTTGAAGAAGCGGTCCCTCCGCGCGCCCAGCGCGCCGTGTCCTATTTCTCGTCTTGGCGCAGCGGCGGCAGCGACTGCAGGCGTGCCCGCGCTCGGTTCGGCCGTGTCTCGGCGGGCTTGCTGCGCTTGATGATTCTTTGCCACAGCCCTCGCAGGCCTGTACGGGCCTGGCGCGGTTGGATTTGCTCGATCGCAGCCACCAGATCGGTCCGAAGTCGCGGGAGTTCCTCGTCGATCCGGCCGGAGAGTTGGCCAATCTCGGCCACGAGATTCCCGACGAGGGCCGTCAGGTCTGACGTGGAGGACTGGGTCTCGCGTTCGCGGTCGTCGAGTCGATCCTCGAGCGCACCGATCGAGACTTCGAGCGACGCGAAGTGCTCGAAGCCCTCGTTGCTGCTCGTCGAGATCTCGCTTTCGTCGCGTTGCTCGAGTCGCTGCAGCATTGCCCCGACGACGAGGATGTCGTCGGCGAGGTGATCCGGTTCGTCCTTCGGAGCTTCGATAGCGTCGAGGGAGTCGGGGAAGCGCTCTTGGTCGGCCCGAACGAGGGCCTCGTAGATGCCGGGCATGTCTTTCCTTCTGGCTTCGCGTGCTCCCCCCCGTAGAGTGGTGGCAAGAAACACCGCGGGGGTGACATGGACCGTTCACGAAACCTTCACCGGGCCGCCCAGGCGGCGAGTAGGTGAACCGGTTCGGTACGCAGGCAGTGCGCATCGTCACAACTCGGCCTACGAACCGAGAACTCCCGGTGCGCGCGAGGGCGATAGCCAGATGCCTGGTGTCGGGGGACCGGCGCCGCCGGACCATGTTCTGCTGGTCTACGACTACTCGTCGAACGGCATCGGAGCGTTCGGCGGCAACTCGGCCATGGGACGCAACGTGTTCCGCGGTCCGGACTCGGAAGTCGACGGCCGCTACTCCTTTGGCGACAGCTTCCCATCGCAGTCGAGGGGATTCGATGCGCCGGACCCCGTTGGCACCGTGCGGAACGTCGGATCGATTCTGAACCCGATCGGTTCGATCGGAACGCTGCTGGCGTTCGGAGAGGATCACGATGGCCGACGCGACCTCATCGACCTCGACGGCGAGATCGACCGGATCGACACGGACGGCGTCGCGATCCCCGCGAGCTCGCTCTTCTCGCTTGCGGCGCTTGGAGTGCCGTTAGCGTGGGCCGCAGCCCGTTGGCTCCGCTCGCTCTCGTGCGCCGACTCCGATTCGACCGCAAAGCAAAATGGGGTTCAGCCGGCGTTCCAGCCTCCGTACCGTTCGATGCAAAGCCGCGGTGGAGGGTTGCGATGATCGCCCCAGCCCGCATTCTTGACCGAGTCGCAATAGCTGCGCAGGGTCTTGTCCGGATCGAGCGACCCCGCAAGGTAGAGCCGCTTGAGCATGCTGTGGCACTCTCGCGCGGCGACTTCGGGCTTTGGCTCACACCGCACTCGAATAGCGAGGCGAGCCTCCTCCGTCAGCGCGGCGTCAGTTACGTAGTCACAGGCGTGAGCGAGCCCGAGTGTCGATAGCCCGATGCAGGCGGCGAGTCCGGGTATGAGGAGTTCGGTTCGCATAGGGCTGCCTCCTCTGCTGATCTCCTGGACGATTCGGCGCCGAAGTGGTCTCGCTCGGTGAGCTGCCTCACGTTCGGACGACGCACGGAACCCGTCGTGCGCGCGGAGCGCAGGGCGGCTGTGCTGACATAGCAATGGAGAGGCAGGGTTGTCCGAGACGGGTGCCGCTGCACTCTTCAGGGCCGGACGCCGGTTCGTGATTTCGGTCCCAGCGCGTAGCGGCGCGTTGCCTCGGCAGCCTCGAGGAAGCGGATCAGGACGGGGCGCGTGTCGCGCGGATCGATGATGTCCTCGACGGCGAGCGCCTCCGCTGTTGCGAACGGAGAGCGCAGCGGCGCGACGCGTTCCTCGAGCTCGGCTCGCTTCGCCTCCGGGTCGGGCGCAGACTCGATCTGCCGGCGGAAGGCGGCGTCGATGCCGCCCTCGGTCGGGATGCCGCCCCACTCACCCGATGGCCAGCCGATCCGGAGGTTCAACCGCGCGGCGTTCCCCGAGGCGGCGCCTCCGAAGCCGAAGCAGCGGCGCACGTAGATCTGGAGCACCGGCACGCTGATCTGATTGGTCATCCAGAATGCGCGCATCCCGCGGCGGACGGCTGCTGCGCGCTCCGCGGCGGGGCCGACCATGAAGCCCGGGATATCGACGAAGAACACGAGCGGGATGTGGAACTGGTCGCACAGGTCCATGAAGTGCGATTGCTTGTCCGCACCCGGACCGTCGAGTGCGCCGCCGTGGATCATCGGGTCGTTCGCCACGACGCCGACCACCTGGCCGTTCAAGCGGGCCAGCGCCGTGATCACGCAGCGCCCGTAGTGCGGAGTCAGCTCGAAGAAGTGTCCGTCGTCGACCACCATGCGCAGGAGCTTTCGCATACGGTACGGCTTTCGGCGATCGCGCGGGATGATTTCGAGCAGGCCCTCGTCGCGGCGGTCTGGGGTGTCCTGCGGGCTGCGGTATGGCGGAAGCTCCCAGACGTTGCGCGGCATGAACGACAGGAACTCGCGGATCTGGCGCATGCAGTCGCGTTCGTCCTGGCCTTCGTTGTCGACGCAACCGTTTCGCGTGTGAACCTTGGAGCCGCCCAGCTCCTGTTTGGTGAGCTTGGCGCCGATGGCCCGCTCGACGACCGTCGGGCCGGCTGCGAACAGGGCGGCGGTGTCCCGGGGCATGATCGACCAGTGCGAGAGCATGGCGCGGCCCGCGGGTCCGCCGGCGACCGAGCCCATGACGCCCGCGACGACCGGAACGGTCCCGAGCAGCTCCATCTCATCGGCCCAGCTTCGGTAGTTCGGGATCTTCGAGTAGCCGCGGTTGATGGTGTTCTCGATGTTCCCACCCGCGCCGTCGTGGAAGAGCACGGCCGGAAGCAGGTACTCCTTCGCCATCGCGCAGATCACGGCCACCTTCTCGGCGCCGTCGCGTTCGGAGCCCCCGCGCACGGTGAAGTCTTCACCGCCGACGACGACATCGCGGCCGTCGATTCGTGCGAGGCCGCCGACATAGCCGGACGGAACGAAGCCCGTCTCGAGCTGTTCGCCAGCAAGAGCGCCGACTTCGAGGAAGGAGTCGGGGTCGATCAGGGCGTCGATCCGCTCGCGCACGGTCAAGCGGCCCTCCGCATGCTGTCGCGCGACGCGCTCCTCGCCGCCTCCCTCGCGGGCGCGGGCGCGTCGACGGGTCAGTTCCTCGACTTCCTTCGACCAGCTCATGCGGCCTCCTCGTGCTGCGCCCGCGCCATCGCGGGCGGATCGGATACTACAGGGGATCGGCCCCTGGCTGGCGCGGCAGAACTAGCCTTGCTCGCTGCGAGTCTGAACTCACGGAGCGCGTGCTCGAGACCGAAACCGGGTGCGCTGCGAGATCTTTACGGGACCCTGGGGGACGGGGTAGCTGGATCGTCGCAGGCGGGCTCGCGCTGGCCGCGAGCGTTTCCCTCGATCCCCCTCACCGGTTCGCCGGACCCGGCGGCGGCGAACTTCAACGGCGCATTCGTTGCGCCGGACCCCTCGACCGCGTTGCTCCGGATCGCGCGTCTCTGCGTGATTCGCTTTGCACGCAGTCGAGCGGCTCGGCGCGCCCTGCGCAGGACTAGCCCTCATCCGGCAGCCACGGGCGTGGCCCTGTCAGGGAAAGCACCTTGCACGCCGCGCATGCGGCCGGAACCGCGACCGAGCCCACTCCGAACCCCACCTTGAAGCCCACTCCGAGGCACACCCCCAAGCCCGGGCGAAGCCCGGCCGCGCGGAGCGCGAGCCGGCAAAGTCGGCGACAACGGCGCCCCGGCGAAGCCCCCGAGTGCCCGATCCAAGCGGCTCAGCGGCCGGTACGAGCCGAAGGCGAGAACCGGCCCGCTGCAGCCGCGGCACAGCCCGAGCACCGCCCTGGCCACGCTCCTGCAACCAATGACAGGCACCCACGCCCGAGCCGGCTCGGGTCCAATGCCGAACCAGGGCTAGGTCCCCAGTCCGGCAAGCGCACTCAACCGGCTAGCGCAGTAGGCGAGTGAGATCGCCCTTGTCGCCGTCTACTTCCCAGCGCGCACATCCGACGAACTCCGCCAACTGATCGAGGGCGGTACGAAGTCCTTCTGCCACTGCCGAGCGGTTGGTGCCGGATTCCGAGAACGCGGCTTTTACCCTCAGGATTTCCTCCGTCCGGTCGGTCTTGAGGTCGACGCGGGCGACCACCTCGTCGCCCAGCAGGAAGGGCAGCACGTAGTAGCCGAAGACCCGCTTGCTGGCGGGGACGTAGATTTCGATCTTGTAGTCGAAGTCGAACATCCGCGATGCGCGCTCGCGGAACCAGACGACGGGATCGAACGGCGACAGCAGGGTGCAGGCGTCGATCGAACGCGGGGCCGCCGCGTCCGGGTGCAGTAGCGCGGGCCGCTTCCAGTCTTCGACCTGCGCCTCGATCAGCTTGCCGTCCTCGACCAGTTCGGCCACGCGGGCCCTGGCCGGCCGCTTCGGCAGCCGGTGATAGTCCACGAGATCGGGGGCGGCAGCGACTCCGAGGTGGGTCGCTGCACGCATCAGCAGCTCGCGATGGGCGTCGGCTTCGGTCGGTGTGGGCTGTGCCAGGATCTCCGCCGGGACGATCCGTTCGAGCAGATCGAACTCCTTCACAAAGCCCGGCCGTCGACGAATTCCGAGCTCGCCGATGCGGAACAGCCAGTCGAGTGCGACCGAGCCCTGCGAGCGGTCGCCCCACCACTCGCCACTGCGCCGTCGGGGCTCCGCCAATTCGCCCGGGGCCAGCGGCTGCTCTCGCACCTGGGCATGAACCTCGTCGATGTAGCCCGGCTCAGCTCGTGCGAACTCGACGAGGTGCTTCCAGGTCTCGCCGCGGCGCGATCGCTCCTTGGACCAGCGAAGGAGTGGTTCGTCCTCGACCGGCAGCAGCGAGGCTTCGTGGCACCAGGCTTCGAACCATTCGTTTTCGCGGTAGGCGATCGAGTCGAGGAGCTCTGTGGGGTAGGGGCCGAGCCGCGCAAACAGTGGCATGTACTGGGTGCGCATAACGACAGGAACCGAGTCGAGCTGCAGGAGGCCGAGCCGCCCCATCACTCGCCGCAGATGGCGGCGATCCACCCGTCCACTTGGCCGCGGGTCGCGAAAGCCCTGCGCGGCGAGGCCAATACGCCGAGCCCGAGCTGCCGAGAGTTCCGCGGCTCCCGTCACGCCAGCCCTGCGGACTTCGGTCGTCGGGACGGGTCGACCGGGCGACGCGTCGTCCCGGTCGCGTCGGTCGGGTCCGGGGCCAACACGGCTCGGAGTAGAGCACGTGGTGGTGTCGTGCTGCAATCGAGCGCTGGGCGGGTGCGCCTGGAGGCTGGACGGCGGAGTTCGCGCATGATGCACTGCGATGCGGGGTGTCGTGCCGAGGAGGGAGCGTGGACGCAGAGGATCTGATGAGGGCTGCGATCGACGCGACTCGGCGCGGGATGGCGCGGGGGCAGGGGCCCGTTGGCTGCGCGATCGCTCTTCCCGGCGGCGACATCGTCGTCGAGCACAATCGTGTGTACGAGCTCGGGGATGGGACCGCGCATGCGGAGATCGTCGCGCTGCGGGCGGCCTGGACGAAGGTCGGGGACCGGAAACTCGTCGGTGCCGTCGTGGCCACGACCTGCGAGCCGTGCCCGATGTGTGCGACCGCGCTCTTCTTCGCAGGCGTCGATCAGGTCTGGTTCGGAGCCTCGATCGCGGACCTGGAGGCAGCGGGCTTCGATCAGGTTCCGATTCCCGCCGAGGAGATCTTCGCTCGCTCAGGCGGGCGCGTTCGGATCGGTGGAGGGGTTCTGGCGGAAGAGTGCCGCGCGCTGCTCGTCGAGTGGGCCGGCTGAGGGGCGGCCGATCCTCGCGGCGCGCCTTCGATCGCGTGCCCGTCAGAACCGCAGGACGGCCTGCGTGTACACGTAATTCGAGTCGCCTTGCGACGGCGAGTTCGGTGCTTGCTGGATGAATTCGCCATCGAACAGGTGCGCGTACCCCATTTCGAGCTGCAGATTCCCGGGCAGCGGGCGCCATCGAATTCGGAACTCGAGCTGGTGTCCGAGGAAGCTGCCCGAGTTGCCCGTCGGGTCGACCAGGCCGGTCGTCGTCCAACGGTCGCGGTCCGATGCGAGCCAGTACGCGCGGTAGGCGACGAATCCCGTGACCTGCTCCTGCGGGCGAAGCTGGACACGAACGCCCGGCGTGTTGATGTTCGAGCGCGCAAACGGGCCATAGATCCCCGTGGGCCCGAAGTCGAACCGCCGTGCACCGAACAACGTGTCGAAACGCCCGTTCTTTCCGTCGCCGGACTTCTCGTCGCCGCTCGCGTAGTCGTACTCCAGGGCCACGCGCGGTCGCCACGGCGCATCGAACGTGTAGCCGACCTCGACGTGTTCGAAGTGGGCGAAGTGATCGAGGCTGCGCACGTCGGCCGGTAGGGCCGTCGCGCGCGAACGGCCCCACTGCAGCGCGAACTCGATCTGGTAGTCGATGGTGCTCTTCGCTGCGGGTCGCAGCAGGCGGCCCCCGGTCGTGTAGAGCCCGCGATCTCGGGTGGGTCGGCGCGGCCCGTCGTCTTCGTGCAGCCCGAACGTGTAGTGCTCGAGCTCGAGGCCATTCGCCAGTTGGTGCGCGAGGAACACGCCCCAGAGCTGGACGTCGAGCCCTTCCTCGTCGAACTCGACGGCATTGTCGCGCAGGCGTCTCTGCTGGGCGGCTCCGGGCAAGCGCTGGACCGGGAGCACCCAGAAGGCCCGCAGCACGGTTCGATCGTCGCCCGGGCTCCTCCACTCGGCATCCAGGCCCGTGAAGCCATTGATCGTATTCCGGAAGCGGTTGCGCGCGACGAAACGGCGGCTGCCCACATCCATCGTGATGCGGCCGCCGGTCAGGCGCAGGTTGCCGCCGAGCAGATCGTGGTGGACGTCGACGTACGCCCGGAGCAGCTCGGCCGCGTTGACGGTGGTTGTCGTGAGCAGTGTTCCATCGCTCGTAAATGCGCGCGAATCCTGCAGCTCGGCTCCGAGAGTGATGCCCTCCAGAGGTTGCAGCGTGCCGTGCAACAGGGTCCGCATCACGAAGGCCTGATCGTCGCCCTGCTGGCCGAGGCGGAACTGATCCGACAGGAACTCGAAGCGCGATCGGTGGTTCGCGGTGAGCGAGATTCGCGGACTCGGGATCGCGTCGTCGAGGCGGAGTGGGCCCTCCGCGTCACTGCCAAAGGCCGGAGCCGCCATGCAAAGGGTCGCAAGGAGGCCGATCAGGTGCGCCTGCAGACGGGTAGATCGGTTCACGGGCGTAGCCCTTCCACTGCGCGCGCCGCCTTGACCCCCGGCCCCATAAAGGGGGCCCGGTTGTACGCACCGGCGACGGGGCGATTCTCGGGCGGCCGATCCTACCACTCCGGCGCATGCGGGCTAGATCTCGCTCCCTCGGCGTGTGCCGAGACACAGCTCTGGTTTCGGCTGTAGGATCGGCGCATGTCGAACACCGGAACTCCTCAGCCGGGGGCCGCCCCGAACCTCAACGCCGCGCCGGGAGACCCCGATTTCCCGTCGATCGAGCAGATGCTCGAGATGCGCTTCGTCGATCGCCTCCCGCTGCTGTGCAAGCAGTGGGCGTCGCAGGTGGCGCCAACGCCGATGGCCATCATCGTGATGTACTGGACGAAGTACTTCGTGCTGTTCATCGGGGGGTGGGCCTTCTTCGCGTCGTTCGCCGAGAGCTACACGGGCTTCTTCGGCTTCGACTGGTTCTTTTCCTGGGACTCGTTCCAGAAGGCCGTCGTGTGGTGCATGTTCTACGAGCTGGCGGGCTTCGGCTGCTCGTCCGGGCCGATGAACGGGAAGTTCAAGCCGCCGATCGGCGGCTTCCTGTACTTCATGCGCCCCGGAACGACCAAACTGTCGTTGGTGCCGGATTGGCCGATCCTGGGCGGCATCACGCGCAGCTGGTTCGATGTCGCCGCCTATGCCGCGATCATGGCCTTCCTGTTCCGAGCGTTGATTGCGCCGGAAGTGACGCCGGCCTTGTTGGCTCCCGTGTTGGTTCTTCTTCCGATCGTTGGATTGATGGACAAGACGTTGTTCCTCGCCGCCCGCGCCGAGCACTATTACACGGCGCTCGTCGTCCTGGCCGTGGCCGCGGGCGACGATGGCCTGTGGATCGCCGGCTGCAAGATGATCTGGATGTTCATCTGGTTCTGGGCGGCGATGTCGAAAGTCAACCACCACTTCGGCAGCGTCATCATGGTGATGATGAACAACGGGCCCTTCTTTCCGACCTGGCTCAAGAAGGGGCTGTTCGTCGACTATCCGCACGATCTGAGGCCCTCGCGCTTCGCGCATACGATGTCGCACTTTGGTGCCGCGACCGAGATGGGGATTCCGTTCCTGTTCCTGTTCTTCGGCCACGATCCGCTGCTGGCCGGCTTGATCGCGTTCCTGGCGATGGGATTCCACGGCTTCATCGCGCTGAACAACCCGAGCGGCATGCCGATCGAGTGGAACCTGATGATGATCTACGGCGCCTGGTTCCTGTTCTTCACCAATCCGGAGATCCCGGTGACGATCTTGCCGGAAGCCATCCCGGTCTTGTTCGGCTTCCTGCTGTTCGCGCTCTTCGTCGTGCCCACCTACGGGAATTTCTTCCCGCGCCACATCTCGTTCCTGCCTGCGATGCGGTACTACGCGGGGAACTGGGCTTACAATGTCTGGCTCTTCCGCGGAGATGCCATTGAAAAGCTCTCCCGGTGCACCAAGGCGTCGGGACGATTGTCAGAGCAGTTGCGCAGCATGGGCGTCGACGAGGCCGGCGTGCAGGCGTCGGCGATGGCAGTTCCGGCCTCGCGCTTCCTGCACCTGCAAGGCCGAGTGCTGCACGATGCGGTTCCGTACGCCGTGGACGACTCCGACAACTACGAATGGATGGATGGCGAGATGGTCACTGGAATGACCGTTGGCTGGAACTTCGGCGACGGCCATCTCGGTCACGAGATGCTGGCGGCCGCGCTGCAGCCCCAGTGTCAGTGGGAGCCGGGCGAGGTTCGCGTCATCTCCGTCGAGTCACAGCCGCTGTTTGGTTCCACGATGAAGTGGCGCACCTTCGACTTGGCCACCGGACCGATCGCCGAGGGGGCGACGAAAATGGGCCCGGCCCAGGCGCTACAGCCCTGGCCCGAGGGCGAGAAGGCAGAGGCGTTCCACAATGGGCACGCGCCTGCGCGGTAATTGACACCGGTGACGGCTCGCTCGCGGGGCTTCGATTTGTCCTGAACAAAGCGCTGGCCCCGACGCGGGCTGGGCGCCGTATCGATGGACCACAACGAGGAGATCTTGATGGGACGACTGGACGGAAAGGTGGCACTGATCAGCGGCGGAGCCCGCGGTATGGGCAAGGCCGCCGCGCAGCTGTTCGCCAGCGAGGGCGCGCGAGTTGCCGTCTGCGACGTCGTGGACGACGAGGGCAAGGCGCTGGCGGAGTCCATTGGCGAGGCGGCGATCTTTCGGCATCACGACGTGCGCAGCGAGGACGAGTGGGCAGCGGCAACGGACGCAGCGCTATCCGCCTTCGGCCGACTCGACGTCCTCATCAACAACGCAGGCATCGGCGAGATGACTCCCTTCGTCGACATGACGCTCGATGACTATCGACGCGTCACCGAGATCAATCAGACCGGCGTGTTCCTCGGCATGAAGGCCGCAATCGAACCGATGAAGGCGAGCGGCGGAGGCTCGATCATCAACATCTCGTCGATCGACGGCCTGGTCGCGCAGACGCAGGTACTGCATTACGTCGCCAGCAAGTGGGCCGTGCGCGGAATGACAAAGGCCGCGGCCATGGAACTCGCTCCCTATGGCATCCGCGTGAACTCGGTCCATCCGGGCTTCATCCACACCAGCATCGGCGGAAACAGCGGAGAGCCCAACCCGGAGGGCCGCGCCTTCGTCGAGGCCTACGCCAAGAAGTGGACGCCGCTAGGCCGCGCCGGAGAACCCGAGGACATCGCCAAGCTAATGCTCTACCTGGCCTCTGACGACAGCGGCTACTCGACGGGCTCGGAGTTCACCGCCGACGGTGGCATGATCTGCGGCTACCCGTCGCCCGGC
>Ga0055584_100005280_pt1 | contig 12665 bp, 10 predicted proteins | sample OSDHelmetaG_FD_58716 | JGI IMG/M metagenome (GOLD analysis project Ga0055584, IMG submission 58716) | Pelagic marine sediment microbial communities from the LTER site Helgoland, North Sea, for post-phytoplankton bloom and carbon turnover... | ecosystem: Environmental > Aquatic > Marine >... | reverse complement strand
AGGTCAATCGGCACCTTCACCCTGAATGACGGCCGACTGAATGCCCATTTTCAGGCAAACCCATTTTCCCTGACTGCTTCGGCAGTGCATTCTGCCGTTGGCATAAGTCGGGGGAGTCCAGTTTTCCTTACCAGAGAGGATTTGAAATCGGGCTAACTCCCGAAAGTTGTAATGATTAGCTTCGGCGAGGGTGAGCTCTCCCCTATCGCTGAGGATAACCAATCTGTTTTCGACAAGAAGAACCGTACCTAGTCCAAAACCTTTTTTTTCCCATCTTTTTTTGCCTTTCTTTATTTCAAGGCAAAACAGCCTCGCTTGGTCCTCACGGCCTCCGGCCTGACCTTCGATTCCGTAGGCATAATCTCCCGCACTGACCAAACTTGCCATTTGGCAGGAAAAAGAAGAGGATTCCCACAATGCCCGGGGCCGGCGCCTTTCCAGGTCAACCAAGGCCGAACCTTTGCCGTAGGCACTGGAAACCAGAACGGAAGGACCCAAGTCTATGGGTTGAGTCGCATTGATTCCATAGCGGGTCTTGTGTTGATATTTCTTTAACTCCGCACCGTCGGACAAACGATGCGAAACAAGTCCGAACCCATTGAACACCAGAATTTCTTCTTTGCCGGAAGTGCGCAACATGGGTGAAGAGTAGGCTGCCTCATCAGAACCGGCTCGCCATCTTTCTTCACCGCTTTTGGCATCCAGGGCGACCAACGAGCCTTTTTCCGAACCAGTTTGGAAAATGACCATGCCAGCTGCACACAAAGGAGATCCCGAAAAACCCCAATCAGGTCGCCTGCCCTGAAAGTCCTTCACGAGGTTTTTGGTCCAAAGAATTTTTCCGTTTGCCGCATCAAGAGCATAAAAATCCCCCTGATGACTATTCAGGTATAAAATCCCATCGCTTATTGCGGGTGTACTACGGCTCCCTCCTTGAAAATACTTGGGTGCTTTCTCACAGGGGTATTGATGGGTCCAAAGGACTTTTCCAGTTTCTGCATCGACGCAAAAAAGGGTGTTTTTTCCGCTTGAATAACCTTGAGTATAAGCCTTTCCCTTCACTTCCACTACCGCGGAATAGCCCAAACCTACATCCATGGACCATAACCGTTCAGGTTCTTCGTCTCCCCAATCCGCTCGGAGGCCCTTTTCCTGAGATACCTGATTTCGGTCAGGACCTCCAAAAGCAGGCCAATCATCAGCCAATAAACTAATTGAGGAAAAGAGAGAGAAGAAAGATAAAAGGAACTTGGTTTTCATCCCCTGAATCTTTCTCTTGGCGCGACGGGGTGTCAACGCAAAGGGAAGAAACAGGTTGATTACAAGCGAATGGACTTCTGCTCGTTTAGGACGAGCCCCAAATTAAGTTGATCCGCATAGAGACCTGCCATATCGGGAATTAGGGCATTCGTACCTTCCCGGCGAGCATTGAGAGCAACAATCAAAAAGTCCGTTCCTTGAGGAATCTCGTATTCACTGTTTAACTCCTCCCAAGTGATTGGATTGAGGTCGCCGGTAAGACTGGTTTCTTGATGGCCAATGGAGCGATTTGGTTGGCCGTTTTCCGATTTTATTGCGTGGACGGTAAGAGAAAACTCAGTTGCCTCCCGTACGATACCAAGACTTTGATTGAAGAAGACGCTTGTGTTCAGCCGGACGGTGGAAACTCCCTGATCAGCAATCACTCCACGAAGGTCAAGAACCCGAACCGTATCGGAAATTTCGGCTGATTGAGCCGGGACGTCGATTCCAAGTTTCGAAAGCTTGATCATCCGGTCACCCTCCAAGGGCAAAATGCCCTGCTCGGCCGGAACGCTCAAATGCTCCTCCCTGTTCCAAACGACCACGTCATCTCGGATCTCCACAATACCTCCCTCGCCAAACCTCTTGTTTTCCTCAAGAATGGCAATGCCGACACGAGCCTCGCTCCTCGCGTCGATCGAACGAATAAAAGGCCCGTCTCCTCCAACCTCCAAGCCAACCTTTGTAGATAGGGAAGCAACGGAAGTCAGTGGTTGCTCGGGAGTTTGAAAGTTTTCCGGATTAACCGCAGACTTTCCAGATAGGGTGGCGGGGGTATCGGCAACAACTTCTCGAGCGGCTGATGGCGTGCTTTTCTTCCAATGCCAAACGCCGAAAATCGCAAGGATCGCGGCAGCAAAGGATGCGACCATAGGTACTTTAGGAAACAAAACTGTCTTGGACTCGCTTGGTTCGAATTCAAGAACATCACTTGTCTCCCAATGGAGCAAGGAATCCTGAATCACCAACTCGGCATACCTTGATCTGGCTACGGCACTGGAACTCAAAAGCACGGATAGTCTATCCATGTCTTTTTGTTCATGAAGACCGTCCAAGACACGGATTGTAAGTATTTCTACTTCCTTTAATGATACGTCGATTGCATTCATGGGATAGGGGATTGTATGAGCAATTAGCGCAAATCGGCTTTTTCTTACCAAAAAAAATAATTTTTTGTCGAAAAATTAATCAAAGATCGTTTTCAGCTTCCACCAATGGCAATTTTCTACGGACACAATCACTTAAGTTGATTCTTATTCTATGTAAAGTTGCCGATATGGAACCCACAGGTCTTCCAACCTTTTTTGCAATTTCCTTGAGTTGGCTATTTTCCCTGAATCGGAGGAGGGCTATGCGCTTCATATGGTCAGGCAACAACTCATAGCACAATTGCAGTGCTTTTTGGCTTAAGGCTATTTGGTTGTTGTCTAATTCTTCGGCCGCCAAGGCTTCGATAATCTCAGTGCTGAACTGAAGACGGCTTCTCTTTGACTTGGTTATGTGAGCCATCACCTGATATCGGGCAATTTGAAAAGCCCACCCTTGAAAATGGCCCTTGGGATCGTATTCGCCGGCCTTCTTGCACAATATTAGGTTCGTTTCCTGCAAAACGTCTTCGGCATCCGTGCGATTGGGAAGCAAAGTTAGGATATAGGCATAAAGAGAGCGTTGCAACGCGGTCAGCTTGCGGGAAAAATCGAATGGAACCAAGTCGTCGGACACTCCCTTCATTAGAAAGTCTTTATGATCTCGTTGTCAACCTTTCGGAAATTAAAGACCTAGTCACTTTCGACCATTCTAGGTGGTATAAAAGCCCCTCCGGAAATCCTAATGGCTAATGTGTTGCCTTTGTCGGATTAATTATTTTTCATCTTGAAATGCAACCATGGCATTGCGTGCTGCTTATCGTACTCACCCTTTCCCTTTTTTTTTACGGAGTATATTATCAGGAAATAAAGGAGGAAAGCCAAGCACCCCTAACCCTGAGTTACGAAGAAGACTTTTCCGAACCAGATCCCGAGGTCCCGAAAGGTTCCGAAGTTCCAGATGAAGAAAATACCCTCGAAAAACTAGCTGAATCCAATAACTGGGCAGAGCATCGAGTTTTGTTGGTTGTTGAAAATGGCACCCCGAACCTGACCTCGCTTCATTCCGATGCTCTCGAAAGTCCCGATTTCCTTTTGCAGTTGACTGCCTTGCTTTCGCAAAACCCCACAGCCAAGGAGATGATCCTGAGTCCCTTTCAGAGCAATGCGTTCAAGCAAAACGAAAGTCAAATCATTCGGGCTCTTTTTTCCACCCGAAAATCAGACCGGAGGAGAGACGGAATTTATTTGGTATGCCGTGGACATTCCATCAAAAGTTCACGACTACTGACAAATACAGTAATGCAAGCCTACAGGATCGCAACCTTGGAAGAAAGCTTGGAGCGTCCACTCATTTTTCGATTTCAAAAGTACCGGCAGAAGATCGGGGTATTGGAGCAACGCAAGCTCGAGCTCGTCGAGCAAATCCAACAAAGCGCATCCATCGCAAAGGGAGCCAACATCGAAGAAATTGCACTACAAAGTGAACTCATTGAGACCTCCAAGGAACTTGCCATGCTCAACGAAACACTAAGCCGGATCGACTCAATACACAAAAAGGACCCCAGCCCCCTAGCCCTCCTTGAAGTCGAAAGGATCGCGAAGTACCAGAATCTTCCCGAATTAATAGCTATGACTAGTCAATTAAGAAACATCTTGGGCAATCAGGATGCGGATTCGTTTGTCAGGAAAGAGGTCTCTCGAAACCTTGACACGACTATGAGCAAAATCGTCCGAGAAATTGCCGGTGCCATCACCCAGCTAAAATCCGAAACAAAAGAAGGACTCAAAAGAAAGGAAGTTTTGGAAGAAAGAATGATCGAAATGCGGGCAAGCGAGGACAATTACGTCAAGTCCAGTCCCAAGTACTCTCTCCTCGAAAGACTAAATGAGGAAATTAGGAGCCAAAAAGAAATTTATCAGAGTAATTTCGCAGAATGGAAGCGTGCGAAAAATACTTTTCGTTTTGAAGAAATTAAGATCTTAAAACAAGAGAAGTAAGCGGGACCTCTTGCAAGCCATTGGATTTCTTCGAATCTACTTGGAGTATCTTCAGACTCCTTTAGTTTGCTTCTTCCACTTCAATGAACAAAAAAGCCAACATGAAGACCGCATTGGGGCTGAGCTCTTTCTTTTTGCCGTGTCTTCCTTTTATCCATATTTTGAAAGGCTACACCCGATCAAGTTGGGCGGGAGATTGGCGGGCTTCCGTAAACGTAGCTCTTTTGGCCATTCCGCAGGGGATGGCCTATGCTCTTGTCGCTGGACTACCCATTCAATACGGGCTTCTTGGATCTGCCTTTGCCGCCATCTTCGGTGGCTTACTTGGTAAAGGTCGCTTTATTACTCTCGGCCCGACTAATGCGACGGCGGTTTTGCTCTTTGGCGTTTTCGCGGGTTTGGGAATGATCAATCAAAATGGCATGGGCTCGGAATCAGCTCTTCTGATTCTACCTTGGATTTTGTGTTTCTCCGGCTTGTTTCTTCTTCTCGCCTCCTTTCTGCGCATTTCATACATGGTTCAGTTCGTTTCTCGAACGGTTATCACGGCCTACGTAACGGCAGCCGCTTTCCTGATCATTGCCAACCAATCAAAACATTTGCTCGGTCTGGGCGGCAAAGGACAGGAAACCTCATCCACCTTTTGGGGAATTCTTCACAATACTTTCTCTCAACTAGGTCAAGCATCCGAACCAGCTCTTTGGTTAAGTCTGTTTACGGCCGGTGCCTTTCTTGTTCTCCAACGCACCCTGAAAGCTCTTCCCAACGTCGCCCTTACCTTGGTGCTTTCTTCCTTGGTTGGAATGTTGTTCGAGCATTTCGGGTGGAAAGTATTTTACCTCGATTCCTTCGAATCCAGTCGCACTTTTCTTACTGTTCCAGAACCTGAGACTTTTGGCATGCATTGGGAAACAATTCTTTGGTCGGCTTCGGCCGTATCCCTTCTTTGTTTGCTGGAAGGTCTTTCGATTGGCAAATCATTGGCCGCCCGTGCGGGTGAAAGGGTCGACAGCAATCAGGAAACTTTTTCCATTGGAATCGCAAACGCCGGTTGCGCCTTTTTGTCCGGCATGCCCGCTTCCGGTTCGCTGACCAGGTCATCCCTCAACGTCCAATCCGGGGCAAGGACGGGTGTATCGAACTTTATGGCGGGAGCATTGATCTTGGGTGGATATTTCTTACTCGGTGACTTGGTGGCCCTGGTTCCTTTGCCTTCCCTCGCCACGCTTGTTATTTTCATCGGAGCATCCCTTGTAAAAGCAAGGCAAATCAAAACGGTTTCACAGGCAACCAGGTCCGATGGCATCGTCTTTGTCGTTACTTTGGGCGTCGGACTCTTGATCTCTCTTCAAATGGCAATCTTCGTGGGGGTCATCACTTCCATTCTTCTTTTTCTGAGGAAGGTAGCGGAGCCCGAGATGGTTGAGCATGGCTACAACGAAGATGGGGAATTAACGGAATTTTCGGACAAAACGAAACGCGCGGAACCCGAAGTTTCCATCGTTCACGTCGAAGGGGAGTTATTCTTCGCGGCAGCCGATCTTTTCTACGAACAGATCAGACGGGTCGGCGAAGACCAAAACCTAAGAGTATTGGTTCTGAAGCTTCTTCATGCCCACCACTTGGATGCGACTTCGGTCTTGGCTCTGGAAGAGCTTTTGGACTACTTGAAGGAAAAAAACTGCCATGTCCTCCTTTGCGAAGTTCGTAAGGACGCCCTGAGAATATTGCGGGATTCCGGCGTTCTCTCCCGAATAAACCGCAAAAACGTCTTTCCCCATACTGCGACCAATCCCACCCTTTCGACTGCCAAAGCCATCAAGCGGTCCAAGTACCTCATTTCGGGAGAGCGGGCAAAGGTTACGATCTACGCCGACCGCAAACAAGGCTAGACCCAAGAGGGATTCTCGCTCGGTTTACCTGCGAGTTCTATTCGATCGGCTGGATTGCGTGTTTGGGAGCGACCGGCCGATCCACGGCGTTCAGATTCCGTAAAAGTCGCATGTTCTTTCAAAGGTCCGTTCGGCAAGATAATCCTCCGGAACTTCGAATAGTTGGGACGCAAATTGACCAAGATGCTTAAGAAAGGCCGGTTCGTTGATTTTGCCCCTTAGGGGTTCCGGAGCCAGGTATGGACTATCTGTTTCAATCATCAGGTTTTCCAAACCTTGACGAAGGGCCGCTTCCCTTAGGTTGTCGTTTTTACGGAAAGTCAGAATCCCCGTAAAAGATGCCAGAGCGCCACGCTCCATTAGCTTCTCCACTTGACTTATTCCCTCCGAAAAACAGTGGAAAACGATCTTCTTCCAGTTTATTCCGGACTTTTCGATCAGGACAAGGCAGTCCTCAAAAGCGTTTCTCGAATGTACGATGACCGGCAGGTTTCGCTCTCTAGCAAAAGAAAGCTGATGGGAAAAAGCCTGCCGTTGTCGCTCCATGGCAAGTTCAGCATCGTCGGCATTCTTGGGTAGACGAAAATAATCGAGGCCAATTTCACCGACTGCAATCGGGCGAGGTTCCGATGTCCATAGCTGGGGCAAGGCGGTTACTTGCGTAAGCCATTCGCTATTCACGTAACTGGGGTGCAGTCCTGCCGAATAAAAGATCCGGTCGGGATAGCTCCCGGCCAAAGAGCGATAGACGCTCCAATCATCCGGGTCGGTTCCGACGGCCGTCATTCTTGTCACCTTATGTTCGGAAGCCCGAACCAAAACCTCTTCGAGAATTCCTTTTTCCAAAAAGCCATTCAAATGGCAATGACTGTCAAACCACGACATCTCCTCGACCAATACGAAAAAAATTGCCATCATCGCCATCCTAAAAAATCTTTTATTTCTCCTACCTACAAATTTAACCAAAACAAAACCATGGAAGACGTTATTATATTAGGAACCGGATGCGCGGGGTTCACGGCCGCTATCTACACCGCACGGGCCAACCTCAATCCCTTGATTTTGGAGGGCAAACAACCCGGCGGCCAACTCACCACGACCTCCGAAGTCGAAAATTTTCCCGGCTTTCCAGAGGGTATCGACGGATATGACCTCATGGACCAGTTACGTAAACAAGCGGTCAAGTTCGGAGCAAGAGTCGAAAATGCATACGTGGACAAAGTCGATTTTAGTGACCCCGTGAAGGTTTTGTACGCCGGGGAACGAAAGTTTGAGGCAAGGACCGTCATTATTGCAACCGGTGCCGCACCGAGGCTTCTGAACATCCCGGGAGAAACTGAAATGTTCGGTGGGAAGGGTGTCACTACTTGCGCAACCTGCGACGGTGCCTTCTACCGGGACATGGAGGTCGTGGTCGTGGGCGGTGGCGATTCCGCATGTGAAGAGGCTTTGTTTCTGACTCGCTTTTGCTCAAAGGTCACCTTGGTCCACCGGAGGGACGAGCTACGGGCTTCGAAAATCATGGCCGACCGAACCCTCGCCCATGAGAAAATCACCCCACTGTGGGATTCGGCCGTCAAGGAGGTTCTCCCTGACCAAGAAGGAAAAGCTCAAGCCATCCTTGTGGAAAACCTCAAGACAGGCAAGGAAAGCGAAGTTCCTTGCAAAGGAGTATTCATCGCGATCGGCCATATTCCCAATACGAGTGCTTTCAAAGATATCATCGCACTCGATGAAAATGGCTATTTTATTTCCGAACCGGGAAGTATGGTCAAAACTTCCATCCCCGGGGTTTTTGTGGCCGGCGATTGCGCGGATCACGTTTACCGCCAAGCAATCACGGCGGCCGGCATGGGGTGCCAATCCGCAATTGAAGCGGAACGCTGGTTGGCCGAACTCAATTAGATTGCTCCAAGCCGGACCCTCATGACGGCAGGAAACATAGCGTCCCACCTTAAGGAAGCTTCCGTTCGCCTGCCTGACGGAAAGGCCATCCTTTCGGGTAAAACCGGGGGTTTTCCCGATAAATCTTTCCTCGAACTTTATCGGGACGTCAAAGCTACCGCCGCATTTCTTAAGTCAAAAGGGGTTGGCAAGGGGGACAAAACCTTGTTGTTCGTACGATCCGGATATGAATTGATCGTCCTTGCCTTTTCACTTTTTTTCATCGGGGCGGTACCCATAATCATTGATCCGGGCATGGGGCTTAAATCGCTTCTTCGATGCATCCAGTCGACCCGGCCATCCCATATGGTGGGAATCCCCTTGGCTCACTGGGTCGGCAGGTTTTTTCGGAAACCCTTTCAAAGCGTTCGCAATCGCATTCTCGTCCATCCGAAAACTTTTTTTTCAGATGCCTTGGAGGGCCTCACGGGGAAAGATTTGATTCCAGTGAACAGTTCCCCCGACGAACTTGCCGCCATTGTTTTTACCTCCGGGTCAACAGGTCCCCCAAAAGGCGTTTGCTACATGAACAAAACCTTCAATGGGCAAATCCGCATGCTCAAGGAGAATTTCGGAATGCAGGAAGGAGAAATCGACATGGCCACCTTGCCCATCTTCGCGCTTTTCAACCCAGCGCTCGGAATTACGACCGTAATCCCGGAAATGAATCCCAGCCGACCCGCCAAAGCTTCGGCCGAAAGCCTCGTCGAAACCTTACAGACCTATGACGTGACGACCGCCTTCGCCTCCCCGGTCATAGGTAGAAAAATCGCCCATTGGTGCATCGATAACAAAAGCAGGCTACCCTTGATGAAACGTTTTTTTCTGGCTGGAGCTCCCTCCCCTCCTCAATTGGTCGAGGATTTGGCGTCCATCATGGAAAACGGCAAAGTGATTATTCCCTACGGTTCTACCGAAGCCCTTCCGATATCATTCTGTGATCACCTTGAGGTCATGAAGAGCAGAAAGGGAACCGAAAAAGGGCAAGGCTCCTGTCTGGGCAAACCCTTGCCCGGCGTATCCATCAAATTGCTCCCTGTATCCTCTTCTCCTTTCGCTCCTGACCCAAAGGAGGTTCAGGGCGATCAGGTCGGAGAAATCTGCGTTGCCGGTCCCACCGTAACGGAGGAGTATTATCGAATGCCCGGAGCTACGCTCGATTCCAAGTTCAAGAAAGAATCCAAAACCTATCACCGAATGGGAGATTTGGGGTATTTCGACCTAAAGGGTAATTTGCGTTTTTTGGGACGCAAGGCCGAACGAATCGAAACAAGCGACGGACCATTGGAAACGGAAAAGTGCGAACCAATCGTTAACTCAATCGAAGGTGTTCGAAGATCGGCTCTTATCGGCATAGGCCTCAAAAACCCCAAGGAAGCTTGCATTGTAGTAGAGCCCAAAAAGGGCTTTGGGAACAGCAAGGCCAAAGAGATCTTGCGGCGAAAAATCCTCGACAAACTACAGGATAGTTGGCCCAAGCATAACATTGAACAGGTCTTTTTTGAAAAAGCGCTTCCCGTGGATGCCCGTCACAACGCAAAAATTCATCGACTCTCTCTCGCAAAAAAATGGACACGAAAGTTGAATCGATGAAAACACGTCTCTTTACTTCATGCAGATCTTAGTTACAGGAGGAACCGGTTTTATCGGGCAATCTCTGGTAAAAAAACTTTTGAAACAAGGGCACGACGTTCGGATCGTTGCTCGTTCCACTCCCCCTTCCGATGATAAACAACCCAAGGGAGTTACCTATCATTCCTGTGATCTTTCCGCCCAACTACTTCCTTCATCGGCTCTTTCCGGGGTGGACTTGGTTTTTCACGTTGCCGCAAAAGCGGGCGTTTCAGGTAATTATTCCAGTTACCATTCGGCCAATTATCAAGCGACACTCAACGTGCTCGAAGGTTGCCTTTCAAGTGGTGTTCCGCGGCTTGTCTACACGAGCACGCCAAGCGTAACTTTTTCGGGCAAACCGATACGCGCAGGGACGGAATCCCTTCCCTACGCAAAAGACAAAGTTTCATATTATTCACTGACCAAGGCTATGGCCGAGAAGGCCGTTCTGGAAGCACATGATTCAGGGAAATTACAAACCCTCGCCCTTCGCCCTCACCTCGTTTGGGGAGAGGGGGACCCCCATCTCCTTCCGCGGGTTATCAGCCGACACAAGGCAGGTAAATTAAAAATCGTCGGGGACGGGAAAAACCAGGTCGACCTGACCCACGTCGACAATGTTTGCCACGCCCATCTTTGTGCAATGAAAACCTTGTTCGAAGATTGTGATGCCGGGGGTAAGGCTTATTTCATCGGACAGGAAGAACCTGTTCTTCTGTGGCCATGGCTAAACAATCTATTTTCTGAAATAGGCCTCCCTCCTCTCGAAAAAAGCATCGGGTTCGGCCAAGCTCACTTTGCCGGATTGGTGATGGAAAAGATTTGGCGACTTCTTCCTTTCGAGAGTGACCCTCCCATGACTCGATTCGTTGCCTGCCAACTGGCTCACGACCATTGGTTCTCTTCCCAATCGGCAAAAACCGACCTTGGATACGAGCCTTTGGCCAATATGAAGCAATGCATGGAAAAAACTCTTCCCTGGCTTCGCAAGCTCTGATCTTCAGGCCACCGAACGATTGAATTCCGCAAGAAGACAGGCGGCGCTTGCGTTCAGGTTCAAGGAACTGGCTTCCCCTTCCATCGGAATGCAGGCCCATTCCTTGATCCGCTCCTTCCAAAATTCGCCCAAACCTTCTTTTTCGCTTCCCAGCACAAAGGCCGTGCCCTCACCCAACCCCAAATTCCAATAGGGCTTCGAAGACTTGGCGCTCGTTGCGACAACCCTAAGGTTCTCTTTTTCAAGCCAAGAATAAACTTCCTTCTTGGTTCCCGCATTCACCCGCAAGCTTGCCATTAATCCGCGGGAAGAACGAACGACGTTTGGATTGAAAAAATCCAAAAAGGGTTCCGAGAGCAACAAATGGGTAACCCCAAAGGCTTCGGCCGTCCGTAAGATCGCACCCAAATTTCCGGGTTTCTCAACCTCGTCGAGTACAAGTACGAGCTTGGGTGACTCTGCTGCGGAAGGTAAACCCAGAGCCCAAGTTTCCGCAACGGCGAGCATTCCGCCCGGTTCATTTTTGTAAGATGCTTTTGCAAAGGCCTCGGGGCTCAACTTAATTGCAAAACAACCAGACTCGTTCCGCGCCTCGAGAAATTCCAACCCTTTCTCAGTTTGCGCAAAACTCTCGCAATAATAAATTTCACGAACTTTCCTGCCAGCCTTGAAAAGAGCTTCCACCTCGGTGATGCCTTCCGCTACGAAAACGCTCAGTTCCCTTCTCCTCCTCGGTGACTGGCGCAACCGGACCAACTCTTTTACCTTTGGGTTCGTCGTACTCGATATAATCTCGTTCACTTGATTGAAAAAAAGGGTTTTGCCTGTCAAGGGCGAGCCCGTTACGAAGAAACTTCATGCAAGATCCTCCAAAAGGCTTTATCGGCCACCCCTACCCCTATCATCAGGAACTCGAATTGGTTATTGAAAGCGTCACCAATTTGGGATTCGGCATCGCCCGAGATGATGGTTGGGTCATACAAGTTCCCTTCACCCTTCCGGGGGAGACAATTAAGGCGAAGATCTATCGGAACCATAAAAACTATTCCGATGCCGATTGCGTGGAGATCCTCGACCCCTCGTCCGACCGGGTCGAAGCCGAATGCGAACTGTTCGGGGTTTGCGGTGGATGCCAATACCAAGCCGTCCGATACGAAACCCAACTTGAATGGAAACGCAAACAAGTCAAAGACAGTTTCGACAGAATTGGCGGGATTGATCTTGAGGTTGAGCCTGTCGAACCCTCCCCAAAAACATACGGGTATCGGTCCAAACTGACCCCCCACTACGAAAGAGCGCGTGCATCGGAAAAGAGGAAAGTCGGGTTTCTCAGGCACGGATCGCGAAAGGTACTCATAGACGTCCCGCAATGCCCGATAGCGACGGAGGCCATTAATAATTCCTTGCCCGCCGCCCGGGAGGAAATCCACCTGATACAGGGTAAGAAAAAAGGAGGCACTCTTCTTTTGCGGGACACCCCGGAAGGAGTCGTCACCGACCCCAAAAAAACCGCCAGCGAGAGGGTGGGCAACTTGCTTTTTCAATTTAGGGCCGGAGAGTTCTTTCAGAACAATCCTTTTATTTTGCCCAAGATGGTCGAACACGTCATCGGCCAAGCCAAAGAAAAAAAACCTGAGTTGCTCGTGGATGCCTATTGCGGAGGCGGCTTGTTCAGTTTGTCCGCAGCGGAATATTTTGAACGCGTGATAGGAATAGAAATAAGCCGGGAAGGATTTGAGTGGGCTCGATCCAACGCGCTTTTGAACAAAATCGACAATGCGGAATTTCTTTTGGGCGACGCATCCACTATTTTTGAGGAACTGGAAAACT
>Ga0055584_100005279_pt1 | contig 12666 bp, 12 predicted proteins | sample OSDHelmetaG_FD_58716 | JGI IMG/M metagenome (GOLD analysis project Ga0055584, IMG submission 58716) | Pelagic marine sediment microbial communities from the LTER site Helgoland, North Sea, for post-phytoplankton bloom and carbon turnover... | ecosystem: Environmental > Aquatic > Marine >... | reverse complement strand
CTGGGGCTGAAGACGGCGTGCGCGCAGTGTCACGAGGACCAGTCCGCGCTGCAGCTCCAGGGCCAGGCTCGGGCCTGGTGGGGTGAGCTGAAACCACACCGTCCTCTGGTGGAGGGGATCAATACGGAGTTCCGAGCCCGCAATCTCGAGGAAGCGGCGGCGCTTCTGCTCCACCCGGAAGAGACGGACCCGCTGGTCCAGTTCCAGGCGATGAGCCGACTACTCACCGGCTACCTGCAACCCGATGTGGACTCGCTTCCCCCGGATGTCGAAGCCGATCTGCTTGCGCTTCTGGAGAGCCCCGACCTCGACATCCGGTCGATGGCCGCTGCTGCACTGCACTGGAGTTCAGGAGACACACCCGCAGTCCGTGCGCGACTGGTCCAGCTGCTTCGGACGACGACGTCCGACGAAGCGCTACGTGGGCGCTGGCTTCTGGCCCTCGGCTTCCTGGGTGACCAGGCACGGGACGAGGGCGACTTCGGGACGAGTGCGATCGCCTACCAGAAGGCCCTCGAGTTGAGCCCTGGTGATGCTCGCGTGCTGCACGCGCTAGGTCAGATGCACAGTAGAGCAGGCCAGTTCAGCGAGGCGATCACCACAATCCGCGGCAGCCTTGCGGTCGACCCACAGCAGCCTCTGGCCTGGGTCAACCTGGGCGTCGCACTCTCGAACAGTGGCGACCAGGGAGCAGCTCGACAGGCGTATCAGGAAGCCATCGCCCTCAACCCCCGAGAGGCTCTGGCTCACTTCAACATGGGCAACGCGTTTCAACTGGCTCAGCGACACGACGAGGCAGCGGAATCGTATCTCCTGGCGGTCGAGTCAGACCCCGGGCTCGGACGCGGATACTTCGAACTGGCTCGGACGCTCATTCGCCTCGAGCGATTCGACGAAGCGCTGCCGTACGCCCGCCGAGCGGTCGAGTTCATGCCCGATCACGCCAACTCCCGCCAGATGCTGGCAGACCTGGAACGCCTGGTCGGGGGACGACCGTGAGCATGACCTATGAGGAGTACCTCTCTCGCGACGCCCTCGCTCTCGCGGACGCGGTCCGACAAGGAGACGTGACAGCTACCGAGCTTCTTGAGCTGGCGCTCGCACGCCTCGAAGCAGTGAACCCGCAGATTAATGCCGTGGTGCACCTCATGGAGGAAGACGCGCGCCGGGCTGCGGAGAATCCCGCGGACGGACCGTTCACCGGCGTCCCCTTCCTGGCAAAGGATCTCGCGTCGATGTATGCCGGACACCCGACCTCCGCGGGCAGCCGCTTCATGCGCGACTACGTCGTGACCTGGGACTCCGAGCTCGTCTCCCGCGTGCAGGCAACCGGCGTCAGTGTCTTTGGCAAGACCAATACGCCAGAGTGGGGCCTGCAACCCGTGACGGAGCCCGAACTCTGGGGACCCACGCTCAACCCCTGGAATGTCGAGCGCAGCCCGGGAGGCTCGAGTGGCGGCAGCGGCGCAGCGATTGCGACCGGTGTGGTGCCGATGGCGGGCGGTGGCGACGGGGGCGGCTCGATCCGGATCCCGGCGTCATGTTGCGGGCTCTTCGGCCTGAAGCCGAGCCGTGGTCGGACACCGACCGGACCGAACCGAGGGCAGTTCTGGAGAGGCGCCTCGGTCGAACACGTGCTGACACGTAGCGTTCGTGACAGCGCCGCCATGCTGGACGCTACCCACGGCCCCGACCCGGGTGCGGCGTTCGAGATTCCTCCGCCAACGGGCCCATGGCTCGCCGAGGTAGAGCGCGATCCAGCACCACTGCGCATCGCGTACACGACGATCCCGTGCGTGGACACGGAGGTCCACCCGGACTGTATTGATGCCGTCGCCGACGCGGCGGCACTCCTGGAGTCGCTCGGTCACGAAGTGGTCGAAGACCACGTGCCCATCGATGGCGCTGAATTCGCCAGGAATTTCCTCACCGTAGTCGCCGGTGAGCTGGGTGCGGATATCGGTGAGGCGTCCCTCGCGGTGGGCCGCCGTCCTCGACGCGGCGAACTGGAGCCGTCCACCTGGGCACTCGGCCTGATCTCGAGCGCGCTGTCCGCACAGCAGTACGCGGCATCCCTCCGGCGGATGGAGGTCATGGCGCGAGACGTGGGCGAGTTCTTCGAGCAGTACGACATCGTACTCACACCCACCATCTCCGTCCCGCCCCCGCCACTCGGCACCGTCGGCCCTAGTCCAGCCGAGCGCACTCAGCTGAAGATCCTCGGCATGTTCGGCTCGGGGCGACTCATCAAGGCCGCGGGCCTCATCGACCAGGCCGCGAAATCGGCGCTCGACTTCATCCCCTGGACGCCGGTGTACAACATCACCGGACACCCGGCGATGTCGATGCCCCTCTATTGGAGCGAAGAGGGCCTGCCGATCGGAGTGCACTTCGTGGGTCGATTCGCTCGGGAAGACACACTGTTCCGGCTTGCCGGACAGCTCGAACGTGCCAGACCCTGGTTCGACCGGCTCTCACCGATGGCTCGGACGATCTAGCTCAGCCGAGCGAAACCCAGGTCGGCGGATGGTCGACGCGCTCGAAGAACTGGAGCATGTCTTCGGCACGGAGGGTCGTCGTCATCGAATTGATGAGCGGGTGGAAATTCCATACGTCGAACGCGTTCAGCCCCTCATCGAGCGCGATACGTACGTGGCCGCCACGGTCGTTGAACACGCCGAACGGTGTCACCGAGCCGGGGGTCACCCCGAGATAGTGCATGAGCCGCTGAGGGCTTCCAAACGAAAAACGCTTGTGTCCCAGCGACTCGGCGACGGCACGCAGATCCACCTTCTGACTCTCGATCGCCACGATCAGCCACATCACCCCCTTCTTGTCACGCACGAACAGGTTCTTCGTGAACGCGCCGGACATCCCCTCGCGGTACTTCCGGGCCTCCTCCACCGTGAAAACCGCCGGGTGCGAGACTGTCGTCGATTCGACGCCGGCCTCGTTCAACCAACCGAGCAAGTCCTCAGGCTGCGCCGGTGCGGTTCCGTCGACGAGGAGTGGTTGAATGTCATTCATTGCGCGGGCCGGCCATCGTTTCCGCGAGCTGTTCGCGCAGAAATCCCACCATGAGCCGACGCACATGCTCATTCGACTCGGGAGATACAATGTCCCCAGCCAATACATGGTGCGAGGGGTCAGTGGCCGAAGGAACGTCCACGGTGATCACGTGCGCCCCCGTCAATGTCGCCATTCGTGCGTCCGTCTCTCGTGCATCGACGACGTCGTCATCAGGCGAGTAGATCCCGAGTGTCGGGACGGTCACGGAGGAGAGATCCATGGTTCGAACCCGCTCGACCAACGCCATCATGGGCGTGATCGCTTCGATCGGGTAGCACGTCGTCCAGTGTTGCTGCTGGGCCTCGTTCATAGGTTCCCAACACCGCTCCTTCCCGACCACCAGCCCCGCGATCTTCTCTCCCCACGGTTGCAGGAAGACTCGTGAATTCCGGTCTTTCGGATGGAAATTCGGGGAGACGAGGATCATTGCGGCGACCCGGTCACCAGCCTCGGGACGAGCCACGAGCCAGGACGCCAGGGTACCCCCGGTGCTCGTTCCGATCAGGACAACCTGATCACCGAGCCGCGCCCCGACCGCGAGCGCTTCCACCGCATCAGCAAGCCAGTCCTCCACCGTCGCTTCGGCCATCGCGGCGCCGTCGCGCCCATGGCCTGCCAGTCGAGTGAAGAAGACGTTCGCGCCCAGATCTGCCCCCAGATGTGAGATGACGGGCTCCATCTCATGCCGGTCTGCCGAGAAACCATGCAAATACACGAGACTCAGCGGAGTGCGTTCTCTGACCTCGGGATCGGCCCATACAATGGTCCGACCGTCTCCCTCTCGCAGATCTGGAACACCCACCTCGCGCTGCGTGGCCCATGCGTCGAGGTCGTCGGGCAACTGCGGTTCCTTCCACCGCTCCACGAACGTCGGCCGGGGGCCGACTGTCCACAGAGCGAGAAGCACGGTCACCACCATGAACACCCCGGCGGCGACACGTCGGGATCGAACTGAAGCCGGGGGCATCGAGAAATCGAGAGACATCGAACGGGCTCGGAGGTTGATGAGGAAAGGAATCTGGCGGCACAGCCAGACGCAGACCACGTTGTCTCGGCCTGGACACCTCCACCCGAAGGAAGCATGCGTCACCCCTTCGCTATCAGGACCCTGCCTGCCGCGCTCGTTGTCGCCATAGCACTTTTCCCCGCGCCCGCTACCGGCCAGTCCGGAGTCTCGGACGGCCAGTGGTCCGTATACGGCGGAGACCCCGGACACACACGATATTCAGCGCTCGACCAGATCGACGCGTCCAATGCAGGCGATCTCGAGATCGCCTGGCGTTGGAGTGGTCGCAACTACGGCCCGAACCCGCGTATCCGGTCCGCCACCACACCGCTCATGGTCGACGGCGTACTCTATGCGACGGCGGGTCAGCGACGCGCGGTCGTCGCGATCGACGCAGGAACCGGTGAGACGCGCTGGATGTGGACGATGGACGAGGGCGAACGACTGGCCGAGGCACCTCGTGCCAATCCCGGCCGAGGTGTCGGCTATTGGTCCGACGGAGCCGGCGACGATCGCGTCATCGTCGTGACTCCGGGCTACCACATGGTCGCCCTCGCTGCGGAAACGGGTCGCCCGGTCCCAGGCTTTGGCACGGCTGGCACCGTCGACTTGAACGATGGACACAGGGCGCGTAACGGAATCCCGCTCGTCGGTACGATCGGGGCGAGTTCGCCCCCAACGGTGGTTGGCGATGTCATCGTCGTGGGTTCGGCCCACCATGTCGGACTGCGGCCTCCGTCGATGACGAATACACCGGGAGACATCCGCGGCTTCGACGCGCGCACCGGCGAGCTCCTCTGGACCTTCAAGACGATCCCCGAGCCGGGCGAAGAGGGGAACGAGACATGGATGAACGAGTCATGGGCCTACACCGGAAACGCAGCTGCCTGGGCCCCGATCTCCGCCGATCTCGAGACCGGATATGTGTACGTGCCGACCGAGGCGGCCACAGGCGACTACTACGGTGGCCACCGGCATGGTGACAACCTCTTCTCCACCAGCCTGGTCACGCTCGATTCGAAAACAGGTGAGAAGGTCTGGCACTTCCAGATCATCCATCACGACATCTGGGATTGGGACAACCCGACCTTTCCGATCCTCGCCGATATCGAGGTAGATGGGACGCCGAGGAAAATCGTCGCGCAAATCACGAAACAGGGGTTCACCTACGTATTCGATCGACTCACGGGCGAACCCATATGGCCGATTGAAGAGCGGCCGGTGCCACAGACCGACGTTCCGGGGGAGTGGACATCGCCTACGCAGCCCTTCCCGACCAAGCCACCGGCGTTCGATCGCCAGGGCTTCACGGAAGACGACCTCATCGATTTCACGCCGGAGATCAAGGCGCGCGCGCTCGAGGCTGTGGCCGACTACCGCATGGGGCCGATCTTCACACCGCCCTCACTTCGCGACGCTCCTGACGGCACCCAGGGCACACTGTCTCTGCCCAGCACCATCGGCGGTGCCAATTGGGAGGGCGGCGCACTCGACCCTGAGACCGGTATGCTGTACGTGGGGTCACAGACAAATGCCTCGGTACTTCAACTCATACCGGGCGGCGAGCAGTCCGATATGGACTACGTATTCGGCTTTGCGCGAGCCCAGATCGCACGGGGCGTGCCGATTGTGAAACCCCCGTGGGGGCGGGTGACGGCGCTCGACCTGTCCACAGGAGACCATGCCTGGACGGTGGCGAACGGAGACACTCCCGACGGCGTGGCTGAGGCCCTCGGCATCGATCCAGAACTTGTGCCCCGCACCGGAAAAGTCTCACGCGCCAGTGTACTCCTGACCAGCACCCTGCTCTTCACTGGCGAAGGAGCTTCCGGCGCACCGATGCTTCGGGCCCTGGACAAAGCGACAGGAGAGATCATCGCGGAGATCGAGCTACCCAACGCGCAGGTCGGGCTGCCGATGACCTACATGCACAATGGAAGGCAGTTCATTGTGATCGCCGTAGGAGGCGGTGGGCAGCCGGCCGAATTGATCGCTCTGGCGCTACCGACTGACTAGCACATTTGACCAGAGATCTTCCATGATCGGTGATGTCCACGACTCGACTGGCGACCCCGCCAGAACCCACCCCGCGCTGATGGATGCGCAGACGGGGCTGGCCAACAGTCTGCATTTCGACCTGATCTACAACTTCATCTTCGATGCCGGTGATCGAGGATTTCCGTTCACGATCATGCTCTTGTCCGCCGGTACCGACGCCGATGCGCCCGCGGAACAGTTCCGCGCGATCGGGCAGGGTATTCTCGGGATCCCCCGATCTACCGACCTCGTCGCGTACATGGGCAGCGGCAGGTACGTCCTGCTATTGCTGGGAACGAACGCGCAGGGGGCGCGCATCGTCGCGGACCGAATCGAGGCAGCCCTCGCGGACGTCGCTCCTGGTGACGTCTCGTTCGGTCTGGCGGCCTATGCGGAGGGCATTCCCGACGCGCAGACGTTGCTTCGGTCGGCTGACACCGCCTTGCTGGCGGCCGAGGCGATGGGTGGGGGAATCGAGCTCGCGTGATAACGGGGGCTGCCACCCCCGGTGACGGCCCCTGGTCTCACTGCATTACCCGGGTGGGGCCGCAGCGTCAGCAGTCGACGAGCGAGATCTCGTCCGGCTGGTTAGGGACAACGCAAAGGAACTCGAAGCCGTTGTCGCCCGCTTCGTAATTGTGCTCGACCCCGCCGGGGATGTATACCACGTCCCCTTCCTTCACCTCATGCACGTCGTCCCCGATCTGGACGCGCGCGCTTCCGCGCAGAACATATTGCTCATGCTCTACCTTGTTCGTGTGCAGAGGCATACCGCCACCTGGCTCCATGATGAAGCGCCGCAGCGCAAAATTCGGGCCCTGGTCAGGTCCGATGAGCACCTGAATTTTCGTATCTGTGCCGGCCGCTACTTCTTCCGCTGGCAGTGTGTCGACATGTCGAACCGACATTCCTGAGCCTCCGAGGATCACCTGATGATGTGGATCCGGAAGTGGAGCGTAACACGCCCTGTTTGGCAACCGATCGTGCTGTCGTTTCTCAGTGTAGCACTGGCCGCCTGCGACCGGCACGCAGACGAGCTCCCAGCGGGGGCGCTCGACGGCAAGTCAGTCGGTCCGGGCTGAACCCAAAAAAAGACTCGATGAGGCGAACCCCACCGAGTCTCATGCAGAGGCGCCTGCGACCCTCCCGTCAACAGACCCCTCGCATATGTCGGGTCCACCGAAAACCCCTGCCCAGAACCCTCGGCGGAACCCGGGAGCCGGTTCACGGTCGGGGAGACATGCCCCCCTCCCGCCACTCCCGACTCCTAATGCTACCCAAGGATACAGGCGCCCCGGGGGGCCGGCAGTCGGGCGATAGGGTCTCAGGCCTGTCGGGAGATCGACTACAGGTCAGACCCGATCAGCCTTTGGCGCGATAGGTCCCAAGTCGAAGAGGCGGGGCAATGTGGTAGGTGAAGTGGAGACGGTTCTCACCCGCCACAACCACGTTACTGATCGTCTGACGCGGCTTGGGCTGGTCCTGCCCCCCACGCTCGTTCTCCACGATGACCATGCCGCCCTCGGGGAGTGAATCGACGATCGCCCGCGCCTTGTCCTGCAGGCGGTCCAGGAGCAGCTGCTCCGTCTCGGACTGCACGTCGCCTTCCGCCTCGGCGGTGAGCTCCGCCGTCTCGATCAACTCGTATCGGTCACCCAGCTCATCCACCGCAAACGACGACTCGCGATCCCGACGGAATCCAACTTCGTTGAGTGCCTTGGCTTCGAACTCGAACGACACGCTCTGATAGTTGGCGCCGTACCGGAGGTAAACTCGGCTCACTCGTGATCTCCCAGCGTCAGGATCCAGGGTTCAACAGCTTGGCCAACTCTTCGGGCGAGAGGTCCGAGGCCGACTTCGACCCCATACCCCCTCCAGTCCGCGTCGACTTCTTTGCACGCCCCCCGATCGACCGTCCCTCCGGAGGAGGTGCACCCGCATAGTCGTACTCAGGCAGGTGGATCTTTTCCACTCCACGCCCAAGGCGGTGCTCGAGGCTCTTGATGGCGCCCAGGTCACCCGCCGTCACAAAGGTGATCGCGGTTCCCGTCGCCCCTGCTCGTCCTGTCCGCCCGATGCGATGGACGTAGTCTTCCGGATCGAGCGGGACATCGTAGTTCACCACGTGAGTGATCCCGTCCACGTCCAGCCCCCGCTGAGCAACATCAGTGGCAACCAGGACACGGATCTCGCCTTTGGCGAAGCGCTCGAGCGCGCGGGTCCGATATTTCATCTGCTTGTTGGAGTGCATCGCATCGACCTTGATGCCCTCACGACTCAGCAACCCTTCAAGCACATCCGCGCCGGCCTTCGTCCGCGTGAAGATCAGCACCTGCTCCCAGCCCGGCTCGTGAATGAGACTCATGAGCAGGTCGGTTTTCTTGTCCGGCTTCACGGAATAGAAACGCTCGTCGATACCCTCGGCCGTTGTCCCCGGCGGAGTAGCCTCGATCCAGAGCGCCTCGTTCGTCATCCGGAGTGCAAGATCGTGCACACCGTGGGGCATCGTCGCGCTGAAGAGCATCGTCTGACGCTTCTTCGGCATCCCGCGGAAGACCTCTTCGATCTGAGGCCGGAACCCCATATCGAGCATCCGGTCTGCCTCGTCGAGCACGAGGTATGAAACCTTGCTCAAGTCCACACGTCTCGAACCCATATGATCGATAAACCGACCCGGTGTCGCCACGATGACCTCGAACCCCTGCTCGAGCGCCTTGATCTGAGGCGCATAGCTGACCCCTCCGAAGATGGCCTCGGAACGGATCTTGGTGCCCTTCGACAGCTCGACCGTGTCGTCGGACACCTGCTGGGCCAGCTCACGAGTCGGGCACAGGACGAGGACCTGAAGGCCCTCACCAGCGTTCACACGCTCCAGCGCGGGGATCATGAACGCGCCGGTTTTCCCCGTTCCCGTCTGGGCGATGCCGACGACATCGGTACCGGTCATGCCAGCCGGGATCGCCTGATGCTGAATGGGGGTGGGGATTGTCCAGCCCAGTGCCTCGATGGCTGCCAGGCGCTCGGGGGACAGCCCAAGTTCTGAAAACGTTTTTTCGTCAGACAAAATCGGTCCTCATCCTACGGGTGCTCCGACCGTGATTTCGTTTCACCCGAGGTCGGAACGATTACGGGCGAAAGGTAACAACGTCCATGAGGGGGACGAACCGCGTCGAAGGCCTGTGGAGTTCTTGGTTCTTGAATTCCGACGAGTACATGGGCAACTTGGCCGCCGACAGGGAGTGGCTTAGCCCAGTATCCCGATACCCCCACTCGACGACCCCCACGTCCGTGGACACGCACAACTCCGACTCCGCTCGCACCTCGGTCCTCTTCGTCTGCCTCGGCAACATTTGCCGTTCACCGCTGGCCGAAGGGATCTTCAATCACCTCGTCCGCGAGGCTGGTCTCGACGACCGATTTGATATCGACTCTGCGGGCACCGGTGCCTGGCATGAGGGTGAGCGGCCGGACGCGCGAGCCGCGATGGTCGCGACGAAGCACGGCGTAGAACTCGGCAGCCGCGCGCGCCAGATCACGAGCGATGACCTCGATCGGTTCGATTACGTGATCGCGATGGACCGCGAGAACCTGCGTAACGTCAGCAGGATGGTAGACTCGTCCGACTCCGATGCCGAGGTGCATTTGCTCCGCGAGTTCGATGAGGAGGAGGGGGACGAGGTCCCCGATCCGTACTACGGCGGCGCGAGCGGCTTCGAAACGGTCTACGAGATGCTCCACCGCTCCTGCCAGACGCTGCTCGAACGCCTGAAGGCGGCCTGATTCGCTTCCTGAATCGATTCGAAACGGCCTAGCAGACGCGTTCACCACGCTGGAATGCGGCAAACTCGTCACGGCCACCCCGATAACCGGGGGATGCATCAATCACGGAGCCCGGATCCAGACATCCGACGGCCGGAGGTATTTCGTGAAATGGCGGCCGGATGCACCGGCCGGTATGTACGCTGCCGAAGCGGCCGGCCTTCGTGCGTTGGCCAGGACCTCTCCGAGCGAACCGGGGCCAGAAACCCGTCTTCGCATTCCCGAGGTTCTCGTCGTCTCGGACGACAACGCCTGGTTGCTTCTCGAGTGGGTCGAACGAGGAGATCGCAGCGAAAAAACGGACGAGACCCTTGGTCGACAGCTGGCCCAGCTCCACGGATCGTCACGCACGGACGCTGTGTTCGGCTGGACCCACGACAACTGGATCGGCAGCCTCCCACAGCGAAATCAGCAGAACTCGTCATGGTCCGCGTTCTGGCGCGACGAGCGCATCGCGATCCAGCTGGGACGTGCTCGATCGAATGGGTACTTCGCGTCGGCAGATGATGGTGGGGATCGTATGGATGCCCTGGTCGAGGTGCTCGGTTCCCTGCTGAGCGACATCCATACTCCATCGCTTCTACATGGGGATCTCTGGGGTGGAAACACGTACGCCGACTCAGACGGTCGGCCCGTGTTGATCGATCCTGCTGTGTACTGCGGGGATGCCGAGGTCGACCTGGCCATGACCGAGCTGTTCGGGGGCTTTGGTCCAGGATTCTACGATGCGTACAGCGAAGTCCGCGCCATCAGTCCTGCCTACCAGGCATATCGGCGAGACCTGTACCAGCTGTACTACCTACTCGTGCACGTGAACCTCTTCGGCGAAGGCTACGTCGCAGACGCTCTGCGGGCCGCCGATCGAGTGCTCAGTGAGGTTGGTTGAGCTCTACCCCACCGAAGCTGCGCGCACAGAAGACGAGATCCGGCTGAGTGCCTGCTCGATGATCTCGTCCGAGGTCGCAAAGCTCATTCTCACCCAGCGATCATCTCCGAACGCCGCACCAGGAACCAGCGCAACACCCTGTTTCTGAAGGAGTCGGCTGCACCACTCGGTTGCGTTGGTGACCCCGTCGTCAAAGAACCCCTCAACGCAGAAGAAGAGATAGAAGGCGCCGCCCGGCTCGATGAATGGCACGCCCGGCAGCAGCTCGCCCATGAGCCGGCACACCAGGTCGCGACGCCGAGTGAATGCCTCACCCATCTCGGTGAGTGACGCGTCGGCCGCGTCTGTGTCGCTGAAGGCCGCCAGCGCCGCTACCTGAGACGGTGTGGCCGAGTTGGACGTAATCTGGCTCTGCAACGCGGAGAACTTCCTGGTGACCTCCGCATCTGCATAGGTAAAGCCGATCCGCCACCCGGTCATGGCGAAGCTCTTCGATGCACCATCGATCAGCACGTACGGACCCAGGCTCTCTGCCGGCACACTGAGAATGCCCGGGGCCGCTCCATCGCCCGCGTGGTGAATGTTCCGGTAGATCTCGTCACTCAGGAGCCAGACGCCCCGATCTCGACACCACTCGGCAAGCCCGGTCAGCTCTTCGACGGAATACACCGCCCCTGTCGGATTACAGGGCGTGTTGATGATCAGGCCGCGCGTCGAGTCCGTCACATGCTGATCCAGGTCAGCCGGCGTGATCTTGAAGTCGTTGGTCTGGTCACCAAACACTTCGACCGGCTCTGCCCGCGCAATCCTGATCAGATCCGGGTACGTGGTCCAGTACGGCGCGGCGACCATGACCTCGTCACCGGGGCCGAACAGAGTGAAGAGTGCGTTGAAGAGCGCCTGTTTCGCGCCGGCCGTTACGACCACGCCGTCAGACTCCATCTCGCGGCCGGAGCGCTCACTGAGGCGCTCAGCGATCGCCGAACGTAGCTCCGGTATTCCAGCAGGAGGGGTGTAGCGCGTCCGACCGTCACGGATCCCTTGAATCGCGGCATCAGATATGAACGCCGGCGTGTCGAAGTCAGGCTCGCCTGCGCTCAAGTTGATGATGTCCCGACCTTCCGCCGCGAGCTTCTTGGCCAGGGTACTTACCGCGATTGTAGCGGATGGCTTGAGCTTTTCGACATTCGCACTGAACTGCATCTGGACCTCGTTTCTTGATCTGGCGGGTCCGGAATATGGTGGGAGCCTCCATGGTGAGAAACCCGATCGACATCTGGTTCGATTTCATCGATCCAGCCTCTGTCCTCCTCATGCTGGAGATCGAGGCTGCAACGACGGAAGGGATGCCGTGGACGAAAGAATCCGAGATCCGCTGGCTCCCCCTCGAACTCCGTCCCCGGGGCACCCCGCTCGTCGGAATCGATGCCCCCGAGATTGCTCCACTGTGGGAGAGCGCGCGACCGATCGCGGCCGAGGCCGGGGTGGAGCTCGCACCTCCTGCGCTCGTACCGTGGACCCGAAAAGCGCATGAGTTGATCGCGCACGGGGCGGAACAGGACCCCTCGACGGCCACGATCCTGCGTCTGGCCGTGGCCAGGGCGTATGCCCTCCAGGGACAGGATATCGGCAGGGTCGATGTTCTCGTTCAGATAGGAATCGAGCACGGTCTCGACCGGACAGAGACGAAGGCAGTGCTGGATGTAGACCGATACGAGGGTGCCGTCTCGGCCATGATGAGCGCCGCGGCCGGGGCGCAGATGACACGCACACCGACCATCGTGACGGGCTCCCAACGGTTCGAGGGCTTCCACAACCGCATCGCACTGGGCACCTTACTCGGCACTTG
>Ga0055584_100005278_pt1 | contig 12667 bp, 12 predicted proteins | sample OSDHelmetaG_FD_58716 | JGI IMG/M metagenome (GOLD analysis project Ga0055584, IMG submission 58716) | Pelagic marine sediment microbial communities from the LTER site Helgoland, North Sea, for post-phytoplankton bloom and carbon turnover... | ecosystem: Environmental > Aquatic > Marine >... | reverse complement strand
AAAGTACGAGGCTGGTCATCGCCTAGCGGGTATTGATGCAGAGCGGTTGAAGCTTGATCAGGAATTGATGGACATAAGTGAGGTCCTGCTCGATGAGAAAGAAATTCCTCAGTGGCACTTACAGCGTAAATCTCAAATCGAGCAACTTGAAGCTCAGTTGACGAACGTAAAATCCGAGAGAATGATGGCGGAGCAAATGGTTCGAGATCCAAAGAAATTTGAGGGCTTGTTTAAGGGGAGTTTTGATGCCGAAAAGATGAAGGGGGAGAACCTTCTTCTCTACATTCTTAAACGAGAGAAAGACGAGTTACGCCTGAAGGAAATCTTGTCATTCATGAATTCCGACCGCAAAGAGACGCTTGAAATTGGAGAGTTGAAGAAGAAATTCGAACTGCGGAAACTTCAGTTCGAAATGAGAATGAAGGAGGCGTACTTAACCATGCCTTTTGCTGGTCAGGTGGAGTTTCTTTTTCCCTTTGTAGAGGGCGAGAGAAACTATATCCAAAGAGGGATGGAAGTTGCTGTGGTTCGTGATATGCAGAAAATCAACGGACTAGCTATCATCGCGGATTCACGACTTCGGTTGCTTGAAAAAAGTAGGATTGAATTACAGGTTGAAACCGCTACGGGGATGGCCGTGGGTAAGTATTCAAAAAGTGTAAAAAAGGAGGGTCCTACCGGAGAGCGAATGGTTTATTCGTTCGAATTCCCCCCTACCTATGGCAATTCTTTGCAAAATCTGCTTGGAGGCCAAGTCGACGGTCGGCTCTATTACTCGATGAAGAACCCTGTCAGGATTGTACCGAAGTTTCTTCTCGTCTCCTTGTCCCCCTCCGTTTTCCGGGCGGAAGGGTGGGGTGGGTTGGTCAAAAGCTTTTTTCCTGGTCATGAGCTGGTTCATGTAGGCTTGAGTTCCGTGGCTGTAGGTAAATCCGTCCAATAACATCGGCGTTCAAAGTGATACGGGACAAGGTGACTACTCAACCCGATGCGGAATCAAGAACCGTTTCTTGCAATGACCTGAGGTTTTCTTACGGGAAGGAACTTGTCTTTGATTCATTTTCCCATGATTTTAATATGGGTATTACTTTAATAAAGGGGTACTCGGGATGTGGCAAATCTACGCTCTTAAAGTTGATTGCAGGTTATTTGGCTCCCAAGCGAGGGCATGTGCGATTACCTCTTCCTTGGAAAAAGCCAACTAAGAAATTTCAACGCGAGGGATTGGGTTTTGTTTTTCAGCAGCTCAATTTATTACCCCTAGCCAACTTGTCGAGCAACTTGAACTTGGTTGCCTCCTTGGCTGGAATGTCTGGGAGTGAAGCGAGATTTAGGAGGGATTTTCTTTTTGATCGCCTTGGGTTGACCGCTTTGAGAAGGAAAAAACCGTCTAACCTTTCGGGGGGGCAACAACAAAGGGCTGCCTTGGCCAGAGCCCTCATGAAGAACCCACCGGTTTTGCTTCTCGATGAACCGACCTCCGGTCTGGACGATACCAATACCGAGGTGATCAAGAAAATATTGTCCGGCGAATTGTCCGACGAATGTATCTGCATAATATCTAGTCATGACCACAGGCTCGAGGAGATAGCTGATGAGATCATTGATTTTAATCTTCGTTTACCTATCGAAAGACATTTCGAAGAGATGGCTTGAAACACCCGGGGCTGTTTTGGCCCGGGTGTCAATTGCCGTCTCTTTGTGCCTTTTGTTTCTCCTGATGCAAGCAGGCTTCATTCTTGCCGAGCATGCGATTCAAAAGAAGATCGAGAGTTTCGGGATTGATTCCCTGATTTTGCAAACTTCTCCACCAAGTAGCTCTTCCTTGAGACCTGAAATAAGTGTCTTGTTTGAGTCATTGGCAGAGGAAGGGATTTATTTTCCTTTCTCATCCTTATTTTCCTTGGCTGAGCTTTCGGGAGGAGAAAAAGTGAGAGTCATTGTTTATGCCGAAAACGCATTGCCTGCCTTGTCGAAGATGATTCCTGGGTTTGATCAATTGGAAGCGGACGCTTTCCTACTAACTCACGGTTATCCTGAATCTTCGGTCGATCGAGTCAGGTTGATGGATAATTTTTTTGATTCGACCGTGGTTTCTCCACCCACCGTTTTGAGATTTGTTACTTTGAATAAGCCAGTCCTTTTAATTTCAGAGAAGAGGATTCGATCGATTGGCCTCGGTGGGAGCCAGGAATCCCTTTTTTATGTCTCGCAAGAACCTGGCAAGCTTGAGCAAATAATCGATTCAATGGAGACGGTTTTGCAGGCCGAAGGTTTTCAGCGTTATACTTTGACCAGTCCAATCCAATGGGTGGGAGAATTGAAGGAATTAAAGCAAACGCGAGTAAAGGCTCAAGCTTTTGGTGGTGTTTTTGTTGGTTTGCTCGTCATTTTGATCTTTGGGTCCATCGCAGTTTTCGAGTACAGGCAAAATATTTTTGCGACGGCTTTGTTCAAAAGTTTCGGGTTAAGCTCTCTTCATCTTGCTGTTCGTTATCTAATGGAAAGCCTTCTGCTACTTGGAGTTGCATTTTATTGTGCCATTGAGTTAGCAAAGTTCATTCATGAATCTGTTTTTGTTCTGGCCGGTTTCGATGCCGGAATTGTCACTTTGGAATTCTTTAATCCTTACGCTATCTCGAACCAACCGGTTCTTCTCGCTATACTTGGAGTTGCTGGATTTGTGGCGGTTTTACCTGTTTTTCTTGGGTTGTGCAAACCGGTCGGAAAGTCGTTGGGTTGATCAGGCGAGAGCGCATTTAGGAAAAAAAATAAAGTAATGATGTTGCCGTTTTGCCAGTAAGGAATTCTATATCACGACATGATTTTTATTAAGGAGGTGAGCTTGGCCTACGGGCACAAAAAAATATTCGTGGAAATATCCGAGACCATTGGCCCGCGGGACCGCATTGCGCTTGTTGGCTCAAACGGTTCGGGCAAGACAACCTTGCTCAAGATGCTGATGGGAGATGAGACCCCCGATAGTGGGATGATCGAGAGACCCGATTATGCGACCGTTGGCTATTTGCCCCAAGATGGAATTTCCGCCTCTGGGCATTCCCTCAAGGAAGAAGCAGGCAAGGCGTTTGCGGATGTTCGTTCCTTGCAGGAAAAGCTGGACGAAGCAGAAGTCAAGCTTGGTGAAATGGAACCGGACACGGAGGAGTTTTACGACCTGATCGATCTCATGGGAACCTGGGAGGAGCAACTCGCTTCCTTCGAACCACAAAAGATGAACGCTCGGATCGAAAAGATTATGATGGGAATGGGTTTCTCGATAACCGACATGGATCGGCAACTGGACGAGTTCTCCGGTGGTTGGCAAATGCGGATTGCCCTTGGTAAGTTACTTCTTCAGACCCCATCCCTTTTGATTTTGGACGAACCGACTAACCACTTGGATGTTATCTCTCAGCACTGGTTGGAAAATTACTTGAAGCGTTACCAGGGATCGATTCTTGTGATTTCCCATGACCGTGCATTCTTGGAAGCAGTCACGGAGCGCACCATGGAGTTGAAGATGGGGGCATTGAATAGTTACAAGGGTAACTATGGGTTTTACTTGAAGGAAAGTGCAGCCAGGAAGGAAAGGCAGCGAAAGGCCTCCGTGAATCAGAAGAAGGAGATCCAAAAAGAAAAGGAATTCATCAACCGTTTCCGTTCTAATATAAAGAAAGCAGCCATGGTGCAGAGTCGGATCAAGGCCTTGGATAAAATGGAGATTGTGAAGGTCGAAGCGGATGAAAAAAAGATTTATTTCCGTTTCCCTCCCTCTCCCCCGGCGAGCCAAAAGGTCGTAGAGGTTGATAACCTGGTTAAATCATACGACGAGCTTGAGGTCTTCAATGGCCTTGATTTATGCATTGAGAAAGGAGACCGCATCGCAGTAGTCGGAGTAAATGGAGCAGGTAAATCGACCTTGGTCCGAATCTTGGCTGGAGTTGAGCCGTTCCAGGAAGGAAAGCGGGATGTCGGAGTCAACACCGTAATAGGTTACTTCGCCCAGCATCAGGCCGAGGAATTAAACCCTGCAAACGATGTGCTGACTGAAGTGGAAGAGGTTTTGCATGATAACCCTGATGCCAATCCAAGAGCCGCCCTCGGGGCTTTACTTTTTAGTGGTAACGATGTGTTCAAAAAAACTTCCGTTCTCTCCGGGGGGGAAAGGAACCGTGTGGCTTTGGCCAAGCTACTAATGAAACCTTGTAACTTTCTCATCATGGACGAGCCGACCAACCACTTGGATATTCGAAGCAAGGAGGTGTTGCAGGAAGCTTTGAATCTGTTCGAAGGAACTGCTATTATCGTGAGCCATGATCGTTTCTTCCTCGATGGCGTTGTGACAAAAGTTTTGGAAGTTTCGCCGAACAAGACCCGTATGCTAACCTGTAATGTAACCGAATACATGGAGCGGCTTGATACGGAAGAGGCTTGAAATCTGGGGCAATCGGGTGAATGGTCAACGATTAGCCCATGGCCAAATTGTATTTTCACTATTCCTCGATGAACGCAGGCAAGTCCACTGCTTTGCTTCAAGCGAATCATAATTATGGCGAGCGTGGAATGTCCACGATGCTCTTTACGGCCAAGCTTGATGACCGAGACGGGGTAGGGAAGATACGCTCAAGAATTGGAATTGGACACGACGCCTTAGTATTTGGTCCGGGTGATGATCTGTTGACCCTCGTAAAAGTCGAGCAGAGCAAGAGACCGGTTGATTGCATTTTGATCGACGAAGCTCAATTTCTGAGTAGGGCACAGGTTGATCAATTGAGTCAAGTCGTGGATGTCCAAAACATACCTGTGTTGACCTACGGTATAAGGACCGACTTTTTGGGAGAGACATTCGAAGGTAGTAGGTACCTCATGGCTTGGGCCGACGAAATCAAAGAGATCAAGGCAATTTGCCATTGTGGCAAAAAGGCGACCATGAATGCCCGCATCGACCCGTCCGGTCGGATGGAAACCGAGGGCCAGCAAATCGAGATCGGCGGCAACGAACGTTATGTTTCACTCTGTCGCAGTTGTTTTTCCCAGGCCGATACGGGACCGGGTTCGGACTAGCCGAGAATCTCACCCCCAGTTGTCAGAAGTTTGACGTATAAGCAAAAGCATTTCAAATTAGGTTCCCATGAAAACCTTGATTAGATTGCCCCTTTTACTCTTGTTTGGCTCGTTTGCCACTCTCTGCTTTGCTCAAGTAGAAGTCCATGATTGGACGAACAAGTCGGGCCGAACGATAAAAGCGAAATTCGTAAGCAGTGATTCGTCCTCCGTTACGATTTTCCTAAACGGTCGAAATTTTGTTCTCAAGTTGTCTGACTTAAGTCCGGAATCGCAAACCCTTGCCCGCAAGCTTTCTGGTCCTCCTCTTTCCCCTCCGGCATCATCCGAAAAACCAGCGTCTTCGTCTGGATCTGCCTCATCCCCGACTCCTGCAACAAAAAAACCAGCCGAGCCAGTCGGTAAACTCGTTTTGCCCACGCTGGGATCTGGTAAGTGGGCCAACTATCATTCCGTATTGGAGGCAGCCACGCATGACATCGCTCTTCATGGTAGCGGGGTCTTCCACCTCTACCTCAAAGAGGGGAGTGAGAATCTTTTGCAAGGCCGCCCTCTCGTTCTCAGTTTCAACCATGGGTATTACTCGAAGCCTCACCCCAAAGGGTCGGTTTATGCCTACCATGTAAGTAGGAGTGATCTTCATTACCATTACCGAAAGATTATTAGTTTTGAGAACCCACCTGAACCTTCCGAGAAACTCGGTCGCCTTAAACTCAAGGCCAAACTTGAGGGCGGAGTAACCATGGAAATTGGTTTTGAAGCTAGTGTGCGCCGCATTGCGATCTGGGGCAATGCAGATGATCCATCGAGTATCGAGCATCCTACCGTTGTCGCCCTAAGGTTAGCCGTTCCGGAGTCCATGCGGATCAAGGAAGGCGAAGGCCTTGCTGATTGGGAGCCGGTCGTGGACGACACCTCCATTGAGGTGGTTTCGAGTTCTGGGGCGAAAGAAACCATACCTTATCTTGAGAAGTGGATTGATCTGAAGAAAAAGTTGAGCTTTTCAAAAGGGATCGATTCGGCAGTAACTTCGGGCAAGCTTTTGGGACGCAGAGAAATTACGGTTGCTCCCAAGTCCCTACGGAATAGCTCCATGCAAGTGGGGAGTTACTCAGCAGTCTTTCCTTTTCAGCATCACCGTTATTATTACCAGGATAAGTCTGGAGGAGAAATTGATAAGAACCGTCGCTTGGAGATCGAAATTAAGTGAGTGAACTACAGTTCGAATTTCAAATCGTTTAATTTCTGATAACTTTGCAATCCAAATGAAGGGCAAGCGTGGAAAGAAAGAATGTGCCTACTTGTTTTTAACTGGTTTCTTAATGGGTAGCGCTGATGTCGTCCCAGGAGTTTCTGGCGGAACAATTGCATTCATAATGGGAATTTATCAAGAACTTCTCAATACGATCAAGCTCTTCAATTTGAAGCTTTTGCGGACGGTCTGTAAATTTCAATTGAAAGAAGTTCTCGACTACCTTCCTTTGAAATTCATTGGTTTTCTGGGTGTTGGCATACTCTTTGCGATCGCCTCCTTGGTTCATTTGATTAGTTGGGCCCTAGAGTATCATGAGACTTATCTCTTATCGTTTTTCTTTGGATTGGTCGCAGCGAGTATTTTGATCGTACTGAAAGAACTGAAGCCTAAAATCGGAGTTTTTGTATCTGTCTTGATCGGAAGTGTCTTTGCGTGGTGGTTGGTTGGTCTACCTCCGAGCGAAAGTATTCATACGCCTTTGATTCTTTTTTTATCTGGTATGATTGCCATAACAGCAATGATTTTGCCTGGGATTTCAGGCTCTTTCATTCTTCTGGTCTTGGGGCAATATGCTTATGTCATCAAAGCGGTCAAGGAATTGGAGTTTTTCACGATTGCAATGGTTGCTGCTGGATGCCTAGTTGGGCTCACCAGCTTTAGCCGAATTTTGAGCTGGTTACTTGCCCGTCACTATCAAGTTACGGTTGGTTTATTAGTTGGGTTTATGATTGGCTCGCTGCGCAAAATCTGGCCCTTTAAGAACGAACTCTCCTCGCTGAAGAAACCTAATGGTGAGACCATTTCCACGAGTTTTGAGAACACGATGCCGGATTTATCGAGCAGTACATGGTGGACATGCCTGATCATTGCAATTTTTGGAGTCGCTCTTATTCTTGGTTTACACAGATTGAGAGAGTCTTTTTCGACTGAATCAACCTGAGTTTAACTCCTCGATCATTGGGTAAACTTAACCCTTGCAGAATTAATTCCCTCGTTCGCCTTAAGGGTTTTCGTAAACGGATGGCTTGAGTGTACCAACATAGGGCAGTTGACGAAAATGTCCGGCATAGTCCAAGCCATATCCTACAACAAATTCGTCGGGTATGGAGAAACCAGTCCAATCAGACCTAAAGTCGTTTTGACGCCGATCCGGTTTGTCTAAAAAAACGCACGAGTGAACAGATGCGGGTTTTTTTGCGAGAACCTCCTCATGAACCCGTTTCATCGTATTGCCCGTATCGAGAATATCGTCCACGAGTAGGACATGTTTGCCAGAAACATCGGTCTTTAGAGAACTGAGAATTCGGGGGGCGGTTTCCGGGTCAGTGGAGTCACCGTAACTCGAAACCCTTATGCAGTCGAGCCTCAAGGGAATGCTCAGGTTGCGAATAAGATCTGCGGTAAAGACGATGGCTCCGTCCAAAAGGGTTACGATAAGGATTTCCTTGCCTTCGTAATGACGGTCTATTTCAAGTCCCAACTCGGCTATGCGTTTGCGAATGTCTTCTTCGCTTAAAAGGATTTGTTTAATGTCGTTTTTCAAGAAAGATGATCAAGTAGTTGATTGACGCTGGATTGAGCGGATGAGGCATAACCGCCTCCGAATAAGTTGAAATGATTGAGCTCGTGATAAAGATTATAAAGAATCTTGCGGATCCCGAAGCCCGCGTCGAGCGGATAAACTTCCTCGTAGGCTTGATAAAAGGAAGAAGTGAAACCACCGAACATATAGGTGAACGCTAGATCAGTCTCCCTGTCTCCATAATAACTTGCGGGGTCGTAGACGATCGGTCCCTTTAAATCTACGGATGTATTCCCTCCCCATAAGTCGCCATGAAGAAGAGCCGCTTTGGGTAAGTAATCGACGAAGAAGAAGCTTAGGTTCTTCAAAAGACTCGAACTACCTGGGAAGCTTTTGCCTTTCTTTTTTGCCAAGTCAAATTGATGGCCTAACCGCTGATCCCGATAAAAGGAAACCCAGTCCTCCGAGGGCGGGTTGGGTTGGGGGGTAGCTCCGATGCAGTTATCCCGGTGCCAACCGAAAAAAGGTTGCTCGATTGCATGAAGGCGACCCAGTTGGCTACCTAGTTGTTCTTGAGAAGAGGAGGTAGAAGGTTCTTCTTCAAAAAGCGAAAGGACCAAAAAAGATGCCTCTTCGGTTGTACCAAAAGTGATCACATCAGGGACGCGAACCGTTCCAGTTTTTCTAATCTCGATGAGTGCCTCCGCCTCGGACTCGAAGAACGAGAGGAAGTCCAAATTATTTTGCTTCAGAAAAAAGATTCGGTCATCCTTTCCTTTCAGTCTGCTGGTCTGATTGATGCAGCCGCCACTGATCGCTGTGTTTTCTTTCGTGGTAAAAGAGGTTTCGGTTGCCTCGGATATCGCCTCTGCGACGGAAGGAAAGGAGGAGGGGGGAGCCAAGGTTTCAGGAGGAATGAGTGAGCTGCCTCTCGAGTTCATCCAAAAGCCGGGTACATCCCTCTTCAAGGAGATCCAGGACAGTCTCGAATCCCTCTGCCCCCCCGAAGTAGGGATCAGGCACTTCGGTTACATTATTGGAGACATAAGAACAAAAGGGCTTAATCTTGGATGTAAGCTCTGAGCTCGGAGCCAGAGAGGAAAGTTCAGAAAAGTTGAAATCATCCATGGTGAGAAGGGCAACGGATTTTTCAAAGTCCTCGTCTGTTACCATTCGAGCCGTGCCACTAAGCGTAAGACTACGGGCTTGGGCTGCTTTTTGCATGCGTGGGTCAGGTGGCTTCCCATGATGCTGACCAATTGTCCCAGCCGAATCACAGGTAATCTTCCCTTCAAGCCCACGTTTCTTGAGTAACTTGCGAAAGGTAGCCTCGGCAGAAGGCGAGCGACAAATATTTCCCCAACAGACAAAAAGTATGTGCATCTTGTACTGTCTACCTGCTGTGCTTTGTGTGTTCAAGGCAGAATATAATTTCGTCATGGGCAAACTTGACTATAGGGCAAGTATTGTGATTATTGTTTTTTGTGAGCAAAAGCATAACCATCTTTGGATGTGGGTATTTGGGGCAGGTTCTAGTTACGCGTTGCCTAGACAAGGGGTGGGCAATCTCTGCCCTCACCCGGAACTCCGAAACCGCAGCAAAACTTCGCTCTCTTGGGGTTTCCTTAGTTGTGGAAGATCAACTGGAGGGCACCGCTTGGCATGAGCAACTCAATCCGGTCCAAGATTTCGTTGTCAACTGCGTAGGTGCGGCAAGTAGAGATCTCGATGGCTATCGGCGATCTTATGTCGAGGGTCAAGAATCCGTCGGGAAATGGTTGGAGGAAGGCAAGGCGGGCACTTTACTTTTTACCAGCAGTATTTCCGTTTATCCTCAATCAGGAGGTGTTTCCGTAGATGAATCCTCTTCGACTGCTGGTGCATCCGAGAGGGGGTGCCTGCTTTTGGAGGCGGAAGAGAAATGCCTTGCTTCATCTGTTTGCGTTGAGCGGAATTTCGTCTTAAGGCTGGCCGGTCTGTACGGACCTGGTAGACACCTAATGGTCGAGAAACTAAAGGGTGGTAAGCCCTTCGAGGGTAATGCGAACCGGACCTTGAACTTGATTCACATAGCGGATGCAGCGGATGCCGTTCTTCATTGCCTCGAATCCGAGACTGCCATTCGTAGTGGAGTTTACAATGTGTCGGACGGTAGCCATTTTTCCAGGGGGGAGATTGTTTCCTGGTTGGCAGAAAAGCTTGGTGTTGAAATAACTCCGTTTTTAGAGAATGATGGGATGCGTATTCCTGACCGCAAGGTTTGCATCAATAAAATCAAGAGTGACCTAAAGTGGGAGCCTCGGTATAATTCTTTTGTCAAAGGCTATGATTCGATATTAAGCTAGTCTTTACTCAATTATTCATTAACCCAAAAATCAAAAGATCATGGTAGGCGTAGGAAAACTTCTCAAGCAAGCCCAAAAAATGCAGCAAAAGATGGAAGAAGCTCAAGCTCTTTTATCCGAAGAAATCATCGAGGTTTCGGGAGGCGGAGGTGCGGTGTCTGTAAAAATTTCAGGCCAAGGCGAATTTAAAGAACTTAAGCTTGATCCCGAGTTCCTCAAAGAAGAAGCTGAATTCGTATCCGAGGCTATCCTTCAGTCGATCGTCGATGCCTCTGAGCAGGCAAAGAAAAAAAACGACGAAGCAATGAACGGACTTACCGGTGGCATGCAAATGCCCGGTCTTTTTTAGCGAAACGTTTTTTTGACACCTCGTTACGAGCAACTGGTTCAGCTACTTAAGGGATTGCCCGGCTTGGGGTACCGCTCGGCTGAGAGAATTGCCTTGCACCTTCTCGTTGAGAAGACCGACCAGGCAAGCAAACTTATTGATTCTTTGGCAAATGCAGCCGAGGAAATAGGGCCCTGTGGTTCATGCGGAAACCTTACCGAGTCGGACGAATGCGAAATATGTGCTTCGACCGAGCGTGACGATTCATTAATTTGTGTACTGGAAAGCGTGACCGATCTATTTGCAATGGAGCGCTCGGGGGCTTATCGCGGGAAGTATCATGTTTTGCATGGCAAATTGTCCCCGATTCGTGGTGTGGGTCCGGATCGACTCAATCTCGATTCCCTTCGTGAGAAAGTCGAAGGCAACAAAGTAAACGAGGTGATTTTGGCACTAGGCAATGACATGGAAGGGGAGGCTACTTGCCATTACCTCAAAGAAGTGATCATTGAAGATCGTCCCATTCGAGTTTCTAGAATCGGTTTTGGTTTGCCGAGCGGAGGAAATGTGACTTTTGCCGATGAAGTGACCTTGCGCAGTGCCTTGGATGGTCGGACTGAAATTGATGTGGCCTAGGCTCCTGCTGGCTTGCAAGTCAGAAAACTGAATCCATTGGATCAATCGAACCGTCCCTGTCAAAGTTTGACCATTCTTCGGTCAAATATTTGTAGATGCGGGGACCGGTTGAGTATTCGAAGTCGAAGAAGAGCCAGTTTCCGTCATCTGAAGACCAGATAAATGAATTCGCATAAGAGCTTTGCTCGATCCAAATCCATTCGAGTTGGGGAGACCAAGCCCAAATCGATCCGTCCGCCTGTGCACTAGGATAAATCCAACCTAGTTTGAAATGATACGACCAACCGTTGTCAGCCTGATAGAAATATCCCAACCAATTGCTGGTGTACCAACTTGCTACTGATTCCACGGCTCCGATGGATTCGTTGAGTTGGCTAGGCAATTGCTGGAAGGTTGCCGTTATGTTGAGGTCCTGCGTCACGGTTACAGAAATCGTCGACTCATTCGAATCCACTATTCCTGTCCCGCTCCATCCCGAAAAGATATGTCCGGCAATGGTATTGGCGGAAAGAGTTGCTTGTGAGCCGTGGGCGTAGCTTCCTGCTCCCGTGACAAACCCTTGCCCGGATGTGTGGACTGAAAGAGAGTGAACACTAACTGCGAAGATAGCTGTGATGTTCGCATCTTGGCTCATCGTGACATAGGTTGTAGCGGAGAATTGGTTTGAGAAAGTAAGATTTCCGTCCCACCTGACGAAGGAATATCCAGAGGCTGGAACCGCTCTAATTTCGGTACTGGTTCCAAAGGCAAAACTGCCGGATCCGTTTGCTGTTCCGCCAGTCCCAGAGGTCGCAATGAGTTGATGGCTCACGCCAAGGAAGTTGGCGGTTAGGTTCAAGTCTTGGGTCATGCTCACGGAAGTGGAGGAGGAGTTTTCATCGGCAACGGTTGCTCCGGTCCAGTTTTGGAAAGTATAACCCGCTGCAGGGACTACAGATATGTGTACGACTTGATTGGCGGGGTAGGCTCCCGCACCAACCAAACTAGCCGCTGAATTGTTTGGATTGGAACTCAATTGCAAGACGAAGCTTCCAGCGGGTATCTGGGCGAAGCTTGCCCCGATGGTTTGGTCGCCGGATATCGTCAGGGCGGTGGTGGAGGCGTTGACGTCGGTGATGCCGGCACCAGTCCATCCAGTGAAATAGTACCCGGAGTCCGCAACTGCCGTGAGGGTGACTTGGCTCCCGAAATTGTGTGAATTTCCTGCAGGGGCATTGGTTATGGAACCTCCGGTTCCTGCCGAAAAGCTCAGGTTGTAGGGCAAGGGTGAAAAAGTGGCATGTACGGATTGGTTAGCGTCCATTCGAACGGTAGTGGAGGCACTCGCGGTATCGGCAACCCCGCTACCCGATTGAGTCCAGGAAGTAAATGCATATCCGGTGGCCGGAGTTGCGACGAGGGAAACGTTCGTGTCGAAGGGGTAGGAGTTCGTAACGCTGTTTACGGAACCACCACTACCGGCTGTCGCGGTAAGATCGTAGTTGATGAGAGTGAAGTTAGCCGTGGCGGTCTGTGCT
>Ga0055584_100005277_pt1 | contig 12669 bp, 9 predicted proteins | sample OSDHelmetaG_FD_58716 | JGI IMG/M metagenome (GOLD analysis project Ga0055584, IMG submission 58716) | Pelagic marine sediment microbial communities from the LTER site Helgoland, North Sea, for post-phytoplankton bloom and carbon turnover... | ecosystem: Environmental > Aquatic > Marine >... | reverse complement strand
GAAGTCGTTCGGCAGACGGATCGTAGTCATAGTTGATTTGTCGCATCAATTCGATGGCCTCAAAACGCTCATTAACAGTACGTGAAAGCCAATAGTCACGATCATGTCTCTGAGCAGACAGAGCAGTCACTTCAAAAGCGGACTTGTTCATTTGGTGAGGATTTCTTTTATTCATTGAATCGCTCACTTCGCATAAAAGTCAAACACCAGCACATCATCTAGCCGCGGGCCGACCAGCTTAACGAACTCCTGATGAGCGGGGTGCGGCAGATAAATGTCGCGTCCCTTTGCATCGTCAAAGGAAACGATGAATCCATGGGTGAAGCCTGCCGCTTTGTTCTCGACACTGACATCGGTTCCCGCTTCGTAATCGACGATAGTTTCGATTTTACCGGGTAACTCGGAAAATGCATCCACGATTTCCTGAACTTGAGCGTCGGTAATCTCTTCTTTGAATTTGAACAACACCACGTGACGTAATAATTTTCCTGACTTCATCGGAGTGACTCCAAAAGCGGACAACATCTGTTCTGCGACGAATTGATTTCCGGCAGCGTTCAAATGAACGCCATCCGTGGTGAGAATCCCTTTCTCGACATTGCGTTTGTTACGTGCTTCAATCTCGTGATGAAAGGCTTCCTGAAGGTCAATCAACTGAACTTGTTGATCATAGGCGACTTTTCGGGTAATACCCGCGTATTGAGCCAACATGCCATCCAATGGGTTTTCACCGGCATGCTTTTCCCCGATGACACTGGGAGTCGCCAGGATGACACGGGCATCCTTCTCGCGAATTTGTTCGATCAGGTCGACCAGACCGGATTCAAAGTCTTCGATTGATGTTCCTTGATTGCGGATGGAATGCCAAACATCGTTAATGCCGATGTAGATCACCACGACGGTCGGCTCTTTTGAGAGGACATCTCTCTCTAATCGCTTCTGCAGATCGGGGACTTTGTGACCGCCGATGCCCGCGTTGATCACTTCAATGTTCTTACCTTTGAGTTGGTCGGCAATTTGCTGTTTGAAGACTTCGACATATCCACCGGGACGCGCCCCTTGCTGAGTGATCGAATCACCAAAAAAGACGATTCGGTCTCCGCTTTTGAGAGGAATGATGCCGTCAGCGGCAAAGGCAAAATTGGTCATCAGGGCAATGGTCAATGAGAGAAACAGAATGACAGATTTCATGAGTAATCCTTCTGGTGTGCATGAATGATGTTTTGAGGTTAGCCGTTGCGTTTGTCAGATTCCAGTCATTGCTGAGGAGATCGTCGAGATTGCAGATATCCAATGAGGTTCCGCATTTCTGCTTCAGACATTTTCTCGAACAGGCCGTCCGGCATCAATGAAAGGTCGGACGGTTTGATCAGTTCGATGTCCGACTTGGCGACGACTTGTTTTTCTTTTTCGGTTTGAATTTCGACAGTCTGACCATCATCACGCCCGACGACGCCCGTCATCACTCGACCACTTTTAAGTACGACCACCGAAACTTTGAAGGCTTGAGGAACGACACCGCTGGGATCGAGTATATTCATGAGCAGATAGTCAAGGTTATCACGATTCGAACCGGTGAGATCGGGAGCAATTGACTCTCCTTCTCCAAACAATTTGTGGCAATTCGCACAAGATTTTTTGAACAAAGTTCGCCCTTGTTCATAATCGATGTTCTGTTGTGATGAAGCCGTCAGCAGAATTCGGTATTCGGCGATCAGTTTTTGTTTTTCGACGGGTGTCTGACGGAGTGTGCCCCAGACTTGGGACAATTTCTGAGTGACAGAAGAATCACCCAAATTCTGAATCGCGCGGGCATGCGTGGCTGAAAGCTCATCAGTGGGAATTCGTCCAGACTCCATCGCGTCCAGTAATTGCTCAGCAAAAGCGACACGTGAGATCAGTGTCTGAATAGCCAATGGCTTCCAATCAGCTCGGAAAGACCCATAACGCTTAACAATTTCTTTGGCGACAACCGGATCATCGAGCGAGACCATCGCCTTAAGGACTGCCGGGGTCACATTTCGGTCGCCAAGCAATTTCAAGAACAACGCTTGCAAATCTTTGTCGTCTGTTTTTGCTAACAACAACACGGCGCGCTGTCGGGATTCGTAATCAGCATTCTGATCAGTGGCCACTTTTTTGAGATCGTCCATGGCACGACCGTCTCCAAAGACCAAGGATAACTCTTGAGACAAACGCTGAATTTCGGAGTTTTTGGATTTGGATAAACTTTCAGCAACATGCGACCAGTTTCGCGGAGCCTTCGCTTTTCTCCAACCGGTCAATGCCTGTGACATCCCAGCGAGAAACTCCTCTTGTCGATCCACTGATGATGTGGGCAATGCGGCAACAATTGCTTCGGCATAGGTGGGATTCTCTTCGATTTCAGAGGTCAAGCGACGAGCGATGAACCGCTGAAGTTGAGGAAGTTTTGTGAATTGGGCAATTGCCAGTGATTCATCAGGATGGTCGAGCACCAACGGCTCTAAGCCGTACCAGATCATCAAGGGGAGATTGTGATCCTCGGGATCAATTTCAGACAGCGCGAGATTCTTGAATAGAGGCATTGCCAGTTCTGGAGACAATTTCTGAGCGAGGGACGAGATTTGGAGTCGATCATGCGACGTTCCTGAATTGGCCAGTCTGAGGAGGTCGGCTGAGAGAGACGCTTGTTTGTTTTTGGGTAAATCGATGAATAGACGCAGACCATAATTGCGATGAGCCTGATCGGAGTGAGCTATCAATTTGGAAACCGTTACTTCGTTCCACGTACCGAGTGTCACTAAAGTTTGCACACAAGCCAGACTTAACGATAAATCTTCTTGGGTCATGATGGCATCATTCCAGGACGCATTGAGAAACTTCTCTCCGCGTTGTTGTCGATTCCAGAGTTCTCTGCGTGCTGTCCGTTGATACCAGTGATTGGAGTGCTGATGGGATGCACATAGTTGATCGAGCGACATCTCTGCGACATTAAGATCTGCTGGTACGGGACTTGGGTCTCCATAGCTGATGCGATAGATGCGTCCGCTGCTGCGATGGATGCCGTCGTGATCGTGACATTCCCCGAAATCACACCAGTCACTGACGTAGACAGCACCATCAGGGCCATAAGTAAGAGACACTCCGCGAAACCAAGGCTGATTAGCGAACATGAAGTCGGGAGCATGTCGAATTTCATAACCGGATCCTTCTCGTGCGATGATATCCTGATTGATCCTGCGACCATGCGTGTTGCACATCATCATCCGTCCGCGATATTCATCGGGAAAATTGTCACCCAGATAGATCATGCCGCCGCAGTGAGAATGTCCACCACCCAACTCACCATGCACGCCGGTTGATTCGCGGGAATCGGTCCATTTTTGCGCATGATCCCAGTGATAGTGATCCGCGTGTTGATCCATCAATTCGTAAATGTGTGGATTAAAATCAGTCCCATACATTCGTTGGTAATGAGCACCGGGGATGACGTGCCATAAGTGACCGATGACGTTGTTGGTAAAAAAGAATTCTCCCTCTTCGTTGTAATCGAGCCCCCACGGATTGGTTGTCCCGTGTACGACTGGCTCGAAGACTTCGTGGACAGGATGATATCGCCAGATACCGGTATTCATCGGCACGCGATCTTTCATCGGCACATGGGGTGCTGCGGGATAGGATGTCGCTTTGATGCCGTGCCTGCCATAAATCCATCCGTCCGGCCCCCAGAGTAAACCGCTCACAATGTTGTGACCGATCTGTTTGGTGTCGAAGCCGTTCATCAGGGTGACGACTTTTTCGTCGGCCTTGTCATCTTGATCTTTATCGGAGAGGAACTGCAATTCGCCATCATTGAGGATATAGAGCCCCCGGTTCCCGAACTCGAAACTGGTCAAGATGTGTCCTTCGTCCCAGAATACTTTTGCGGTATCGTGCCGACCATCACGATTGGTGTCTTCAAGAATCACGATACGGTCGCGGGCATCGTCGTCAAAGTTGTGGCCGTTGTAGGCATAACACTCGGCCACCCACAATCGGCCTCGGCTATCAAACTTCATATCAATCGGCTGACGAATGGCAGGTTCAGCGGCGAATAATGTGACTTGGAATCCTTCAGGAACCGTGATCCTCTCCAGCGATTCTTGCGGTGTGGGAGGTCGATCTCCCGGTTTTTGCGTATCGGGAGCGGGAACAAATTCCTGCGCAGAGAGGATTGAGAATGAAACGGCAACGAAAACGAAGGTCAAGAAAGCACGTATCATGAGTTGGCCTGGAGTCTGTGTGTGAAAATGAAGTCCACACATCATACCCGGCCAGAATTTGAGAGGCAAAGATTGTCTGGCAACTCTTATTTAAACTGCAAACGACCAAATTCTGAGACGGTGGGATGGTCAACGGTCGCTTTGTCTTGCCAGCTTTCCCATCCAATGGTCGGCAATGTACGCCGAACGGCCAGTCCCCAACTCGTTCCGGGGACATTCGTGGGCGGTGCCAATTCTTTCAGAGGGATAGCGGCTTCGATTCGCCAGTGTCCTCGTTCGTGGTGTGTGGCAATGAACATTTTGGGATTCCAGACAGGCAATCCGCCAAGCGACTCCGATGTCCACCCTCGCTCGTCAATCGTTAGTTCGTAATAGAACTCGTAATCGCGGTCGGTGTCAAAGGCGAAGGTCACACGGTCGTGACCCGTCAAATCAGCATCATGACGACGCCCCGCCAACTCTGTCCCCTTTAATACAACCGATGGATGCTGAACCAACGATGCGGCCACGTAGAGATATTCCCGGTCATAAGACATCTTCATGAAAGACGCACCTTCCACATAGACACGACCGCTCCCCTGTTTGAGAACTTCCGCGTCTGCCGTCTTCCAGCACTCATCATCGAGGACACCGTCGAGATGCGGTCTGGTTTTCGTCATGGTTGCTGAAAGTGTACTCTTCAAAGTTGGCTCGCGCGGTGGGAGATACCAGTTGGTGGGTACTCCACGCGGTAAGTGATGGGCTTTTTGAAACAGTTCGTCCATCTCTCCCGCGATTTCGGGATGACGATTTACGATGGCTAGCGACCTTTGAATAGTTTCGTCTCGAAGCAATGCGGGATTTCGTTGAGACAATGCGACTCCCAGGAAACCGGCCTGTCTCAGCCAACGATCTCGCACACCAGAATGCCAGTCTTGCGGTTGGCTTTCCATCGAGGAAGCTTGCACGATGGGGTTCCGCAACTTATTCGATTTCGGCTCATTCCCCAGTTCGTAAATTTTACTGGAGAGCTTCTCTTCAATCGGATTTCCCAACACCTCCAATACCGAGTCCTCGTTGGTTGCGACACTCACTCGGGATGACCCAATCTGTCGGGAACGATGCCAGGCAATTTCTTCGGAGGTCCAGAACTGTATCAGCTTCTGCATTCCTTGTTGACCGGCTAATTCTGATTCGTAATTGTTGACCAGTTCAATCCAGATTCCCTCCGCGGCTGAGAGGTCACCGACGACTAACGCATCGTTTCCCATCGATAACAACATCCGTGCGGCGGCTTCATCATCCATTCCTTCAAGTTGCCTTGGCAACAAGCCGATGAGCGACTCCGCCGACCCAAACTGTTTCCGCGCCTTGATGGCCATGTTCTGGATTTGTCGCGCATGTTTGGGGTTGGGATTGTCCATCTCCACCATCTCCGCGGTGAGTGGAATCATGGTTCGACGAGCATCACCACCCGGTTCCAGCCGAAGATCCCGAAACAACTCCGCCAGTTGAAGTGTCTCGGTTGAACCGTTGACTAATAGTGCTCCATGTTGCGAGGGGATCGTGTCGGGGTTCAGCCGAGAGAGAGACCGTTCGGTCGCTTCTCCCAGAGTGAGCCCCAACCGAACGAGTGAACGGTCGGGAGCAAAGAACGCGCCGCTTGGTCCCGCCGACAATTGTAACGTCACCACACGCGAGACTTTCCAAGGCATCAGTCCCAGGTTTTGACTGAGTTCCAGATGTCGCGTCTCATCGTCAGACTCTCTAGCCGCTTGTTCGACGGCAAGATTCAAAAGCTGTGTGACTTGATCATCTTCTTCGGCCTGACTCAGCACAATCACTTCCGGTCGCCATTGTCTGATCTCGGCCACCAAGCCTCCCAATAACACCTGTTGCAAGCGACCATCCGTTCGGGCATTCCATTCTGCGATCAACTCTTTGCGACGACTCGACAAGTCGGGCAAGCCGACCGGTAGCCGGTTCCCGGTATAAGCGGAATTGGCTCCAACGGCATGAACGGCGGACGAAAATCGTAAATCGATCTGTGAAAGTTCTCGGTTTGTTTCTTGTTCGACCGGTACAAATCCAACCGTTCGATATCCATTCTCTCCCGCATACCACGATAACATCGGAAACGAGAGCGATTCGGGAGACGCGGAGATGACCAGCATTCCTGCCCGTCTTTGCTGACCGACGCGATGGTTCATCCAGGTACGACCTCCATCATCAGTCAGCAAGATGGTGCCAAAATCACCGATTGCCACGCCATATTCATCGTTTCGAAAGTGAATAGCTCGTAAAGGTGTCGAGCAATTTGTCAGTTGCTTCTGCCAAGTTTGTCCTCCATCGGGAGAATGCCAGACAATCGTCCCCGGTTTCCCCACAACCCAAACTTTGTCTCCTCGTTGTTCGACGGCCAGGAAATCAACCACATCTCGCAGCTCGGGAGGTAATTTACCCTGAGGAGATTCCCAGGTGACGCCGGCATTTGGAGATTTCATTAACAACGCTTGATCACCCACCAGCCAACCGGTTCCGTTCGGATCGAGTTGTACATCTTGGAGATTGTTGCGACCGACATTGAGTTGTTGCGTCGCCGAAAACTGACTTCCTCCCCAACTCGAGAGAGCGCCGCGGCGACCGGCAATCACGCCGCGTGTGGGGGAGAGAAAGTCTCCCGTTCGCCAGGTCGATTTGATCTCCGCTTGAGACGAGGTATCGAGCCAGGATCGTCCGCCATCTTCTGTCGTCAGCAATCCGCTGCCGTACGGCCCCATCTTCTCTGACACCGCCACGCCGGATTCCAACGAGAAGAATTTCACTTTGTGAATGTAGGGCAAATCCACAGTGGTCAGATTCTGCCAGGTCTCGCCACCATTCTGGGTGACAAACAAGACACCACGCTCGGCTTGGGTGTATGGTTCGATCAGTCCACCGGCGACCCAACCAATACGATTTGTGAGAAAGCAGACGCTTTGCAGAGACGCCTGTTGTGGAGCTTGTTCGAGTGACCAGGTTAATCCCCCATCGGTGGTCCGACGGATGGCTCCATGCTCGCCGACCGCCCAGCCCGATTGCCCGACAAACGTGACATCGTTCAGCGTGGCATCATCGAGCAAAGAAGTACGCCACTCGGGTCGAATTTCCGCCTCCACACCAACGTGTGACAAAAGCAGGAGAAGAACAAGACCGAAAGTTCGATGTCGTCTGAGTTTACGTCGCATGCTGTCATCCATGACAGAGTGAGGAAATATCGCCGTTCAATTGACGGGAATATTAGTCAAAATGACGTATTTCCGCGAGAGGGATGTCGGAAGAGCCCTCAATACAACCAGATAAAATGCGTAATTCTAGCCCATCGCTGGTTCCAACCATACGAGAGGCAATACAATGAAACCAAGCCAAGCCATTCTCCGCGTGCCCTTTTGCGTGCTTCGTGGCGGTTGATGTGTCGTTCTCTGAGCGGAGAAGACACATGCCGGTTGTCTCTTGACGTCTCCTCTAAGATACTTGATATCTCCCAAATAGAACTGGATTGATTCATGTATCACATTCTCATACTCCTGTCTCTCTCACTGTTCATTGGCGACCTTTCGGCTGAGGAGAATCGCGTCTTGTTCAAGTTTGAAGAGGTGACAGAAATGCGTCCCTGGCAAGCCGTGAACGACGGCGTCATGGGAGGGCGTTCCATCGGCAAACTTCAACAAACCGACAATCAGACTCTGAAGTTTTATGGCACACTGTCTCTCGAAAACAATGGCGGGTTCGCCTCGGTGCGAGCCCGTTCGCTCAAACCGGGCATGAACATTAGTGAAACCATTGTGATGCGTGTGCGGGGGGATGGTCGTACATACGATTTCAATCTGTATGTGCCCACTCAGATGACAGCGTATTCTTTTCGACAATCTTTCGAGACGAAGAAAGGCGAATGGACTGAAGTTGAGTTACCGCTGGCGAAATTTCAGGCGACTTGGTTTGGTCGCTCGCTCACCGATCGTCCGCTCGATGCTGCGAAGGTGAATGGCATCGGTATCCTGCTTGGCGACAAAAAGGCCGGTCCCTTCGAACTGGAGATCGATTGGATCAAAGTTCGCCCAAAAGCGGAATGAGATTCACGGTCTTCCGGCTTTGGAATTGGTGCTGGTGATCCCGAGTGAATCCCCTTACGATCATGAGGTCGAAGAGAATTTCCGCGACTCCATGTGGTCAGAGTCTTTCTCGGAACAACCACACCTTCGCTTTCCAAAGATTGAGAACAGATGTCGAAATTTTGTGACCATTTTTTGTTACTGGCTCTAATCTGTTTCGTCTCTGGTTGTGGGGGAGAAGACCCCCTTCCCGAACCGGCCAATGATTCGGCAGTAAACACAGTCAATCCTCCCGAGCCACCCGCCGTTGCCGAGCTATCAAGGGAAACGCCCGATACTTCGGAGGCACCCGTTAAAACCTATACGCTTGCAGATCGACCTGCGGGAGATTGGGCGGGACTTTGGGAAGGCAAGCCCGACAAAGATCGTTATGTTTGGATCGATAATGATTCGACCGGATTTCTGGGATTGGGACCGGATGTAGATCTCTATGATTTGACGTTTCAGAAGGAGGGGGAGCTGCTGAGAGTCAAACAGATGGGAAAATTGTTGCCCTACGAAATTACGCGGGGCGAGTCCAGGATTAAGCTCACGTTTAAGAACACCGAGACAGGGGAGGAGTTTGAGTGCCTCAAAGAATCCGATCCGATCACGGGCATTGTATTTGAGAACGTGGATCGACAAAGAGCGTTGGAAAGGGCGAGTACGTTAAGTCAACTCCTGATGAAGGATGAAAAAGAGATTTCTCACTTTGAACTACGACGTGAAGAGTTTCGCAAGATTGTGGAGATTTACTTCGATTCGTTCCAGACCGTCGAGGCGAAGAAATACATGACACTTGCCATGAATCCCACACAAGCAGGGTTTGACGCAATTCGCTTCAAGACGCCCGCGGCTGACCACAGCTGGGATCTTTTTTGGGAATTCTTTGCCGACACTTCGACCAAGATGCACGGCTGGTACATTCTTCCTCGGGAGGGCGAATTGGAAGGATTTTCCGGTTATGAGCACGAATATAATGTCAGCATTGAAGGGGTCGAGCTTCCTGAAAAGAATATCCACATCAAGCAGTCGTTGACCGGAGGAAGATTAAAACCCGATTCCGAATACTTAATTTGGTTCGGGAATGCCGCATCCAGTCAGGAACCGTACGAACTCGTCGTCAGATTGGGATTTTTGCCTGCCCAGTGAAACGAACAAATGTGTGAGTTCATCGTTGTGATCAGCATCTTCCAAGAAATCTGCCATAAAAGGTGACACGTATGATCGTAATTTGCCGGTCCGTATCCTGATTTGTGATGGCGATTTCCGGGAGCCTCCCGAACGAAGACGGGAAAATGTGAGTCTGTTTGATTACACTGGATTCCACGACACAAACAGGACACCACCTTGATTCCACAAATTATTAATCCGCCCACCCGCTATCTGGTCCCCTTTGCCCCGAAGCGCATCCCACACATCTTCGCCGATGTACTGATTCTGGGCGGAGGGATTGCCGGATTACGTGCAGCACTTTCCATCGATCCCAGACTACGAACTGTTGTTGTCACCAAAGATGAACTTGTTCTTTCTAACAGTTCTTGGGCACAGGGAGGAATCGCCGGCGTTCTCGATCCGCTGGACGATATCTCCAATCACGTCTCGGATACGATTTCAGCCGGCAAAGGACTCTGCCAGCACGATGTTGTTCAAGCAGTCGTGCAAGAAGCTCCCCAACGCATTCGCGAACTGATCGAACTGGGAACAAATTTCGACAAAGAGGGGGGACAAATTGCCCTCACTCAAGAGGGAGGACATTCGCATCGCCGGATCGCTCACGCTCTGGGAGATGCCACCGGCAAAGAGATCATGCGTGCGATGATCGAATCGGTCCGCGCGAGAGACAATATCGAGATTTGGGAAAACACATTCAGCATCGACTTATTGACACATGAAGAGTCGTGCCGAGGCGCATTGGTCTGGAGCCCCTCTCACGGCAAGACTTTTGTCTGGGCCAAGCAGACAATCATTTGCACGGGGGGTGCCGGGCAACTCTATCGTGAGACGACGAACCCCGACATCGCCACAGCAGATGGTCACGCGATTGCATTTCGCGCAGGAGCCGAACTGCGAGACATGGAGTTCATGCAGTTCCATCCCACAGTTCTTTACATTGCCGGTAGTTCTCGGCATCTCATCACCGAAGCCGTTCGAGGTGAAGGCGCGTATCTTGTTGACGTGACGGGCCACCGATTCATGCACGAGTTTCATGAAATGGGAGAGCTTGCTCCTCGCGATGAAGTCTCGCTGGCGATCACCGCTCAGATGGAGAAAACGAAACATTCCTGCGTTTATCTGGATCTCACGCACCTCCCTGCCGAACTGGTCAACGAACGGTTTCCACACATCAAAAAAGTGTGCGAGAAATTTGGAATCGATATCACCAACGAAAGGATCCCCGTTCGACCGGGTGCCCATTACATGATTGGTGGCGTGACGGTCGATCTGCAGGGGCGAACGACTCTCGATGGACTTTGGGCAGCGGGAGAAGTCACTTCGACCGGATTACACGGAGCAAATCGCCTCGCCTCCAACAGTCTCCTCGAAGGACTCGTCTATGGATTACGAGCCGGTGAAGGGGCTTCGGAACGAGCGTTAGAAATCCCAGACAGTTTCACCGTTCCCTCGCTCGATTCACCGCCCGCGCAAACCTCTCCTGAAGAAGAACTGAATATTGAAGACATGCGGAACTCACTCTCCAGTTTGATGTGGAGGCAAGTGGGTATTCAACGTAGCGAGATTGACTTACTTTCTGCCAGTAAACAGATCGAGTTCTGGGACCGCTACGTCTCACGCCAAGAGTTCCACAGCGTTGCAGGTTGGGAATTGCAGAATCTATTTCTGGTTGCCAGAATCGTGATTGCCGCTGCACTCGCTCGACAGGAAAGTCGAGGCGTCCACACACGCAGCGACTATCCAGAGACTTTGGAATCATTTGCCGAACACATTCTGATTCATTCCGCGATATAATCATTCACAAATACAGACACTCAGAAAGAACCTCACATGCTGCCGGGAATCAAACTTTTCGATCTGACCGACAAAGTCGCCATTGTCACGGGAGGCTCCAAGGGACTCGGCGAAGCGATGGCTGAAGGTCTGGCATCTGCGGGTGCGAATGTTGTGCTGAGCAGTCGCAATCAAGCAGAAGTAGAAAGTGTCGCGACACGCATCCAGAACGAATACGGCGTCAAGGCCTTGGGAATTCAGGCGGATGTTACGTCGAGCGAAGAGGTTCAGGCTCTTATCGATCAAACGGTCGAACAGTTCGGCAAAATTGACATTCTCATCAACAACGCGGGAATCAACATTCGCGGCCCGATTGACGAACTCTCTTACGAAGATTTCCAGGCCGTTCAAAAGATCAATGTCGATGGAATTTGGCTTTGCTCCAAGGCCGTCACACCACATATGAAGAATGCGAAATCGGGTAAGATTATCAACATGGCAAGTACATTGGGATTGGTCGGATTGGCGAACCGCACCCCCTACGCCACCAGTAAGGGAGCCGTCGTTCAGATGACTCGAGCATTAGGACTGGAACTTGCAGAATTCGGCATCAACGTGAATGCGATCTGCCCGGGGCCATTTTTGACGCCGATGAATGTCCCGATTGCCGATACCGAAGAGGCCAGGAAATTCATCATCGGAGCAGTGGCGATGGAACGCTGGGGAGACCTTGCGGAAATTCAAGGAGCGGCGATCTTTCTAGCGAGTGCCGCATCGAGTTTTATGGTGGGATCGATGGTCACAGTCGATGGTGGCTGGACGGCTCGTTAAACACAGGAGAACACAATGAAATATTCCTTCCTCACAGCCATGTTGCTGGTCGCTTGGGTCGCGAGTTTCTCACCTGCCCAGGTGATCCAACAACCGGTGGTCGGCGTCAACTCAGTACAGACTGTGGTCTCGGTTCCCGATCGCGGATCGGCATTCCTGGGAGGAATTTCTAGAGCGAGAACATCATCAAATCAGTTTGGATTTTCTCCGTTCGGTTCATCAAACGGAGGAGGAGTTTCCAATTCGTCACAACGAGTATTTGTGACCATTCACGACTTTGAAGAAGCCGACCGACAATTATTATCCGCGGGGAAAGCGATCAAAGAAGCAAAAGCGACTTTTAGAAATCCACGTGCTCGTAGTGCCTGGAAACAAATTCACAATTCAGGAGAATAGTGTAGAGTCTCACTCAGATAAGCGATCATCTGTCTGAGTGAATAACTAGCGGTAATGATTTTCTGAATCCGTTGATGAAACCCTTCTCCTCCTCTGTGTATAGACTGGAGACATGGGTAACAGGCGTTCGGAGACATGGG
>Ga0055584_100005276_pt1 | contig 12672 bp, 17 predicted proteins | sample OSDHelmetaG_FD_58716 | JGI IMG/M metagenome (GOLD analysis project Ga0055584, IMG submission 58716) | Pelagic marine sediment microbial communities from the LTER site Helgoland, North Sea, for post-phytoplankton bloom and carbon turnover... | ecosystem: Environmental > Aquatic > Marine >... | reverse complement strand
CCCTCCCTTTGCTGCCTATCAGACTACGGTTAGTGCTGGTGAATCACCACCCACTACCATGTCCTCCCTTTCTTCCTCATATATTTTCCATAGTTCACTTTCGGATTTGCCTTGGTGATACTCTCTCCTCCACATCCTAACGTGTCGCTGTCCACTATGGGGTGCAGCACCATAGCATTGCTCAAACCCTTCAGTCTTTAGGTATGTGCCCATCCTTCTGGAGAAAGCAACACCAGCTTTGGATGTAAAGTTCTGGCCATAGATTAGTTCGGCTAGCTCTGACACTCGGACAACACTGCGCTTGGCAAGGAACCCACGTACTGTATCCTCATCCACATTAACAATGCGCCTGCTCTCTCGTTCCTGTTCAACAAACTTCCATACTTCTGGAACAAGTGTCAGCCTAGGGTTGGCCTTATACATAGCGACAGCTTCAGCTAGCAATTGCTGTCTATCATTTTCCATTTGCTCTCGTTCCAAATGCCTCACCTTAACTGGCAGGTATCTCCTGTTAGCGGAGTCTGCCAAGTAAGTTGTATCATTTGTCGTACCGGCAAAGACAAAGCCACGGGGTTTGATAGTAACCTCACGAGCGTATGGCTTACGGTAATGATCATGTGTCTTAGTCAGGAAAGATTTAAGTGATTCGATCTCACTCTTTCTAAACGCTGTGAGTTCAGACATCTCAATGATCCATGACTCAGAGCCATGTAGCTTACGGATGATTTCATCTTCACCCTTTCTGTCTAGCTCCAGTGCAGTTTCAATGTGGTAATTGCCAGCGAGTATACGCAAGGCTGACGTTTTGCCTACGCCTTGGTCCCCCTCTAGGATCATAGCCAAATCAAATTGGATACCGGGATTGAGTACCCTAGCTACTGCACCCTTGAGCCACACAGTACCGGCCTCCCTTGTATAAGGATTGTCGTCTGCCCCTAGGTAAGAGTGCAACCAGTTCTCTACCCGTGGTTTCTTATCCCATTCCAATGAGCGCAACCAATCGCGTAGCTCATCGTATTGTTTCTCCATTGCTGAACGTAAGATAGCAGCACGGATATCTGCTGACGCCCACTCGACATAGATGTTCTGGATAATCCAAGTAAGGATAGTGTTGGTGTCGTTATCATCCAAGCATCGTAGCTTTGAGTCAGCCGTCCCATCCCGTACTTCCTGTGGCAATTGCAAGAACACCATGCCTGCTCTCTCGTTCCATGCTATGTTAGCTAGCTCTGGTGCTTGCCTAAAAATTTGCCGCAAATTTTCTGCGTCACGTACAGGTAGGCCAGACTTTTTATTCACACGCAGATCCCAAGTAGTAGATGTGTTGCGTATGCAATAGCCCCAAGGAACTACGCCTTTGGTATCAGCATCCTTTAGCTTGTGGCGTATGTCCTTTTCTTCCCAAGGATATTGATCTCCCGTCGCACCATTGATGCACTTAGGATTGTATATCTCTTGGAATAGAGAGAGTGCTTCCTTCATAGGTAGACAGTAGCCACGCACCAATAGTACCGCAGCTTTCATAGCTGCATCGTGTCCACCACTACCAGCCACACTACCTTCTAGTTGTGTAAGCCCTGTCCTTGCCCATGTAACACGATCAGATAGAGCAGGTAGTTCTTCTTCACTTGGACATTTACCTGTGTCATGTACGCTGAGTTTAGATTGATTCTTAAACGCTAGCTGCCATGCCTCTGGTACTTCAGCAAGTGTAAGATCTTCTGCTGTCTCCCACTTATAGTTCTCGCCCGACATATGTGGGCTGGGTGGGCAGACAAGAAAGCCATTGACTTTAATCTCTACCCCTTCGGCAAAGTGATTGAGGTTAGATGTCGGGTAGTTGCGCTTATGTAAATATATATGGTATCCACCACTACCAGATATAACTCTCGGTGTATTCTTTGGTAGTGGGCCAAGAGTTTCTTCCAGCCTCTTGAAACTTTCTATGCCACCATTCTTCGGGTCAACGTCTACGCATATAGTATGTTCATCAAGAGCGATGCCGACTCCACCGTCATGCTCTTGATAGTTTCTTACTGCTTTGGTTGGCCCACCAATAGGGTGTTTGCCGGGACCACTACAACCTTCTAACCCACAACTGCACTTGCCGTTTTCAAATTTGTATACAAGTACTCTCTTCTTACTTAGTCTGTGCTTATTCATTCCCCTCAACTTTCTTCCACTCAAAACTCGTCGCACATGACGAAGCCTCCACCAGTAGCACCCACGCCACGGTGCCGCAAGGCGGGACCACGCGCCTTGCGCGGACTCGTCTGCCGTGCTAGACTTGACGCTTGCCCCATGCCTAACCTCGGAGGACTCATCTGCCAGAATTGTCTGGCTCTCATGTCAATCCACCGACACATGGGTTCATTTAAATGCCCCGACTGCGGGGGAAAACTATGGCACGATTTAATGCCACATAATAAGGAGGACATATGCCAAGAGAAATGTGTTTCCGATGGAGACACGAAGTAAACGATCAGTTAGTAGACTGCTTTGCTGAATCTAATTTCCCAGCAAGGTTGTTCCCAGAGCTTACCCTGTTTACTGTGGGTGTACCAGAACAAATCCTATCATCCACAGATTTCAACAATCGCCACGATAGCGATTGCCTTGTTGTTACGATCCCCGTACACGGGGGCGAGATAAAGAAAGAGCTAATTAAAAATGTCTGATAAACCAGTAGTATATGCAGAAGCAAAGAGTCATCGTTGGGCGTTCAAGAACTTCCGACTGGCTTGGCAGGAAGGTACTCCCAACATTACGTTTGGTGTTATGAAAGACCGGCCTATCTTTGTACCACTAGAAGAGATCAACAACTTCGCTGATGCACTCGACGAGCTAGTAGAAAAGGTTGAGAAGTTGAGCTAATGTCTTGGTCTACGCTGTGGCTAGAGACAGTGGGAGACAAGAACAACAGAGTTGCACGGGAAAGAATACTTAACCGTGCGGCCAAGATGCTTGGTGGTAATGACCACCAATCTTATCCATGGCACAAGCTATCTCGTGCCGACACAGAACAACTAAAGAAAAAGTTTGTAGAGATGGACATGAAGCCATCGACTGTGCGCTATCAGTTAGTAACTATTAGATCCTTGTGTACTCTCATACATGAGGAAGGTGGCATGGATGAAGCAAGGCTCAGATCTTTACGGAGATGTGAGTTGCCACCGAAGTCTGGTTCGGGACACGTTGGTAGGAAGCTAACCCAACAGGAGTGTGGTGACATACTTTTGTTGGAGCCTTATGACTCTGCAACTAGGATGAGACTAGCGCAGTTTGCTGTACTCATTACAACTGGCATGAGAGCCAGTGAGATGTGTGGCGTAGAGGGTAGCAACATTACCGATGAAGGTATCCTTACTATCTATGGCAAGGGTAACAAGAAGCGCACACTATCTATCGTGTCATCTATCCAGCAGATTATTGCTGACCACAGACAAGACTGTAACCCCGATCTTCCGTGGCTCATACAAAATGTAGTAGCCACACCCTGCAAACTAGATAGAAGGAGAGTGCTTCGTGACATGAGGTACTTGGCTAGAGATGCTGGAGTACAAGAGTTTTCTGTCCATGATTGTAGGCGTACTGCCGCATCCATACTTATGGATGAGGGTACGGACATCTTTACCGTGGCAGATTTGCTCGGACATTCGAGCGTAGATACCACACGTATGTATGATCGTAGACCATACGACAATAAGTTAAAGGCCATGGAGAAGTTGGGCCAGATAGTAATAGGGGAGTAGCAGATGGACATTCCGTTTTTTAAAACCGAAGAAAAAAATATTAAAGTTATTCGAGAGGCAGTCATCGAAGAGCTAAAGGCTATGGAGAATACCTTTAGCGAAGGAGTACATAAGTCAGAGCAGGATGGTGATCCTCCCCCGTCTAAAGATTGGATGCCTATTACTAGCTTCCTTATGTACAACATCGCAATGCTTAACGTAATGCTATCCGCAATTCTGGAAGCACCCTGTACTCACTACGGTACTCCCCTTCCAGCAGAGGATGAGATGTCTGACGAAGAAATCATGGACGAAGTTGAAGACACGGAGAAGGGTCACTGATGGATGTACTTGCAGAGTTTATTGAAGAGGGGCTGACCCTTGAGTCTTGGAAGCCTGATGGCACAGAGCTAGAGAACATTGGAGAGCTAGCCGCAACCCTGCTTGAGCTACAGAAAGAAGTAGTGAGTGCAGAAGAAAAGCTGAAGGAAGCTAAGGAACGACTCCGCATTGTACAGGAGGGCCAGCTACCTGCTGCCTTGGAGCAGGCAGGTTTGTCTGAGATCAAGCTGGACACAGGAGAAAAGGTTAAGGTATCTACCTTTTACAATTGTTCGATTGACGCTGCAAAAAAAGATGCGGCGTTTGATTGGCTACATGAGAATGGTCATGGGGATATTGTTAAGCACAGTGTCTCTCTTGACTTCAAGAAAGGCGAAGCGGATATGGCAGAGCAAGCCGTAGCTGCTTTGGTAAAGGAAGGGTTTGCTCCTCAAGATCAAACCAAGGTTGCGCCTCAGACTCTTAAGGCATTTGCCAGAGTCGAGGTCGAAGCGGGTAGGCAGCTTCCCGATTTCTTTAAGCTGTACATGGGACAAAAGGCGACAATCAAATGAGTAAACAGGTAGCGAAGAAACAAGAAACAAACGTGGCCCCGGCAGAAGACACACTCGATCTGCTGGAAGAGTATGCTGGTGCTGGCTTTGAAGATACCAACGCAGATGATTTTGTTCTGCCGTTTATCAAGAAGGTAGAGCATCAGTCCAAGTGTTTGCAGAAGCAGCACGAGAAGTATGTGGCCGGTGCTGAAGCTGGTCAGCTTGTGCATAACGTAATGATGAAGTCGTTTGATAAGGTGTACGTTATCCCGGTCAAGTACGACAACTTCCTCCAGCACTACAAGTTCCCTGATGGTACGGGCGGCTGGCTTGGCAACTACAAGTTCAACTCTCCTGATGTGCCAGAGCATACCAAGGTACAGAAGGACGATAAGACTTACCGTGTACCGATTGATATGCCTGACTCTTACCTTCAGCAATGCTTCAACTACATCGGCTTGTTCTTTGATGAGGAGATGAATCCCATTGGGCCAGCTATCCTGCCGATGGAGAAGTCACAGTGCCGTACCGCGCGTATGTTTAATGTCTTGCTCAACGGCAAGAAGATTACTCGTGCTGATGGTAGCAAGATCAAGGCACCCATCTTCTCTCATATGTATGAGATCTCCTTGAAGTCTATTACAAATGACAAGGGTAGTTTCTTTGCATTTACATATGACAATGGTCAGCCAGTCAATGACCGTGCCCTGTTGGTGGAAGCTGTTGAGTTGGCCAAGAGCCTGCAAGAAGTGGACACTACTTCCTTGGCACCGGATCAGGGTGACTCCGAAGGGGAAACCATTGACGTTACCGATGGATCGTTTGAGATCTAGCACCAATGGAGAACGGTAGATTTCCATTCCTACCTCAGTCGGATTGGGTAGCTCCTAGTGAGCTACCCGATTTGTCTGGGGCTAAAGAGATTGCCATTGACCTAGAGACCTCTGACCCTGACCTTATGAAGTATGGTCCGGGTTGGGCTACCAACACAGGATTTATTTGTGGGGTAGGTGTAGCTGTCGATGGGTGGAAGGGTTACTTCCCTATTGCCCATGAGAATGGCACCAACATGGACAGGGAAGGTGTGCTTGCTTGGTGTAAGGATACGTTCAGTAGGCCAGAGCAAGATAAGATCTTTGCCAACGCTACCTATGATGTCGGCTGGCTTAAGGCAGAGGGAGTAGAGGTAGCTGGCAAGTGGTTGGATGTGCAGGTAGCTGCACCCCTGCTAGACGAACACTCTCGTAGCTATTCTCTTAATGCTTTGGGCGAGCGTTACCTTAAGGAGAAGAAAAGCGAGAGCCTTATGTTTGATGCGGGTGCTTCGTTTGGTTTCTCTGCCAAGGAAGTCAAGGGTAACATCCATGTACTACCCCCACAGTTTGTTGGTATCTATGGTGAGCAAGACGCAGACCTGACCCTTCGCCTTTGGGCTGAACTAAAGAAGCAGCTAGACAAGGAGAAGTTGAATAATATATTTGACGTAGAGACTAGTCTGCTACCTGTAATTCTTGAGATGAGAATGAAGGGGGTGCGAGTAGACTTGGGTAGTGCGTTCAAGCTCAACGCCAAGTGGGGGGCACAGCAAGAGCAGCAAGAGAAAGACCTAAAGGATAAGTACGGGGGTGGAAACCCCGTAGATATATGGGCAGCAGCTAGTATCTACGAGTGCTGTGAAAGACTTGGTGTTACTGATGTACCCCGCACCCCAACTGGCCGGCCATCCTTTACCTCCAGTTGGCTAGAGGAATGTAACCACCCCTTCTTTAAACTCATTAAGTCTTCTCGTAAGTTGTCCAAGGGTTTGCAGTTCCTTGACCAGATCATTTCCTACGCTGACCACGGTGACGGTAGAATCCACGCACAGATCCACCCACTTAGATCTGATGACTACGGTACTGTGTCGGGCAGGTTCTCAATGAGCAGCCCAAACCTACAGCAGATTCCTACCCGTGACCCTCAGATCGGCCAGCCTCTTCGTAGCTTATTCTTACCCGAAGAAGGTGAGAGGTGGATCAGTGCTGACTACAAGTCGCAGGAGACTAGGATCCTTATGTCATACGTGGCTAAGAGGAGACTGGCACCTGACCATCCCCTAGTTGTAGCACATATCAATGACCCTATGGCAGATTTCCATAGCCTAGTTGCCAATGAGCTACACCTCTCTAGGTTCCAAGCCAAGACTATCAACCTCGGTATCATCTATGGTATGGGTAAAGCCAAGCTAGCAGCACAGCTTGGAGTGACAGACGAAAGAGCCGGGGAAATCCTTGGTGATTACCACGAGAAGTTTAAGTTTGTAAAGAAACTTAAGTGGTTGTGCGAAGACATAGTGAACGACTACGGAAAGATCAGTACTGTGGCGGGTAGGGTATGCCGCTTCCCTCTGTACGAACCACGATCTCCCACTAGGTACACACCCCTGCCAATTGAGGAAGCGCATAAGAAGTGGCCTGCCATGGACCTGCGTAGGGCATATGTATATCGATCTTTGAATCGTTTGATCCAAGGCTCGGCAGCAGACCAGAATAAGCTGGCCCTGTTGTCTGTGTATGAGCAGGGAATTGTCCCTAAGATTACTATTCACGATGAGATATGCGTGAGTGGTGACGAGGATACCCAAGCCACCGTAGTTTCCTGTATGGAAAACGCAATTGACTTGCACGTTCCGTTCAAAGTAGAGTCGTCAATCGGTGACACATGGGGTGGAGTAGACAAGTAATGGATACTTACGAACTACTTAGGGGGCTTCTCCTTTTTGTAGTGTTTATAGCTTTATTTATTTGGAACCATGAAAAGCAGAAATGAAGTAGTCTCGCCCCCTCACTACAACACCGGAGATGTAGAGTGCATAGATGCAATACGATCTTTCCTTGGTGAAGAGGGATTCACTCACTACTGCCTTGGCCAAGTCATTAAGTATGTGTGGCGAGCAGGAAAGAAAGACTGTTACGACACTGACTTAGGCAAGGCACAGTTCTATTTGAACTGTGCCCAAGGCAAAGACCCGCGACTTGATTTGTAGGTAATTATAAGGCACTCTTACTTTGTGTTTGAGAAGAGAGAATCTTCCCTTTGGCAATTGGTAAGAGACAACTTCAAAAAAGATTTCTTGCTCACTCGAATAGAGTCAGTAGCCACAGCAGGTGTGCCGGATGTGTATATGATACACAAAAAATCTGGTGCTGATGCTTGGGTAGAGCTTAAAATTATCAGAGGCAAGAAGCCCAAGTTCGGGGCAGAGCAAGTGGCGTGGATACTTCGCCACTCTAATGTAGGCAAGAAAATATTTATCCTTGCCCGGAAAGACAACACTATTTATTTATGGTCTGGAAAAAAAGTTTTAGAGGTAGCCGAGAAAGGTGTAGACATTGACTGCCCCCGCTGGAGTCGCCCATTCAACTGGCCTGAAATTTCGAGTTGTATCTCGAAGCAAAAAGATAACGAGTGACCTAGCTCCTGACGAGTACGGAGTAGAAGTGGCGATAACAGATGTCCTGTTTAGAAAGCAAGACCTACTTGCTTGGAGTCCCGCGAAGAAACTACAGTACGCGGTGCTGACTGACGCACTAGCCTGTCTTAACTTGAAAGACGGCAGTTCTTATCACGACACAATTCAATGGATTAAATCTAATGAAAGCGATTACGTGTTTAGTTTTAACTATTGCTGTATGTCTTTTGACTTGGACCCCGAAGCGACAAGAAGGGCCGTACTCAGTGCTAAGAAAAACATGGATTAAAAGCTGGGGTAAAGTATCTAACGCCGAAGAATCTATAGCCCTATTAACTAAGCAGTGTAAAGCTATGGGCAAAGATTGGAGCGTAGTTATATACTGGAACCAAGACATCGGGTGGGAAGTAGCACTGTACAGAGCCAGTGGCACCGCCGAGATGGCTAAGTCTTGTAGTAAATCTTTGTCAGAAGCAGCTATGCAGGCCGCTCGTACTGTATTAGATGACCCAATATCAGGAGTAACTAATTGATTAATGTAGAGAGTTATCCATTTAAAACAAGACCCTACTCACACCAATATGCAGTACTAGATAACACTTGGAACATACCTAACTTTGCCCTGCACCTAGAGATGGGACTAGGTAAGACACGTATAACAATTGACACTCTGTCATTGCTCTGGCTCAATGACAAGATTACCCACGCCCTAGTCGTGGCACCTTCTGGTGTGTATCAAAACTGGGTGTCGGAGTTTGTGAAGCATTGCCCCGACGTAGTTAAGCACAAGGTACACGTATGGAAAAGCCTGTCTACCAAGGCAGAGCAAGCAGCTTACCGAGAGTTTATTAACCGGGACGAAGGAGAGCTAAAGATATTTCTTGTCAACACCGAAGCCCTGTCTACCAAGAAAGGTTATACCGCCTGCCAGATATTCCTTGAGCGTGTGGCTGGCAAGTCGGCCATGGTAATTGATGAGTCTACTGCCATCAAGAACCCCAAGGCTAGGAGAACCAAGGCAGCTATTGAGCTTGGCAAGTACGCCACATACAGAAGGGTGCTGTCCGGTTTGCCCACACCCAACAGCCCACTAGATATCTACTCACCATTCATGTTCTTGTCTGGGGCTGGCGAACACCTATTGGGAATTGACAATTACTATGCGTTCCGTGCCCGGTACTGCGAAGAGAAGACCATGCGTCTTGGTAGCCAAAGACAGTTCAAGGTTATCGCTGGGTTCCGTAGGCTCGACGAGCTTAACGAAAGGATCTCTTTCCATGCAGCTAGGCTACGCAAAGACGAGTGCTTGGATCTACCAGAAAAGATCTATACCTCTAGGAAGTGTGAGCTTACTGAGGAACAGAAGAAGCTGTACAAGGCACTGAAGAAAGACTTCCTGATTCAGCTTGAAGAAGACGACAGCATCTCCGCTTCTATTGTCCTAACAAAGATGCTGCGCTTTATGCAGATTGTCACTGGTCACTCCGGTACTGATGCAGGGGAAACTATCTCGGTTCCCTCCAAGAGAATAGATTGTCTGATGGAGATACTGGCAGAGACTACAGGCAAGGTAGTCATCTGGTCTAACTTCAGACAGTGTATCCAAGACATAGAGCAGGCAATTGCCAAGGAGTACGGTGCAGCTTCAGTGTGTAGTTTCTATGGAGATACCAAGAGAGAAGAAAGGGTAGATCATGTGGAGAAGTTCCAAGACCCTGACTCAGAGCTTCGGTTCTTTGTTGGCAACCCCTCCGCTGCTGGCTTTGGTATCACCCTGACAGAAGCCAACACCTGCGTGTACTTTAGTAGGGACTTCCGACTGGACAGTAGGCTACAGTCAGAGGATAGGCTGCACCGCATCGGACAGAACAGTGCCGTGACTTACATAGATCTGTATAGTCCCGACACCATAGAAGAGAAAGTCATCAGCGCCTTGCGTAGTAAGGTGGGTTTATCTGCGAAGGTACTCGGAGAGAAAGCGCAAGAATGGCTGTAGAAGACTGGCTTGCCAAAGCCAAAGAAGCACCCTCGACTCCTCGCTCGGTCAAGAAGTTTATCCGCATGGATGACGAAAAGGCTGGTGCGTTAGAGCTTGTCGAATCACTAGCCAGACGGCTGGATGACAGGCTGGCGTACCACGAGGAGAGAAGGGGTGACAGTGACAGAATATTAATTAATGCCGTAGGTCTAAAAGAGCTACGGCATTTGCTGTTTGTGCTGCTCGCACAAGTTACCCATTGGCGAGAGGCATTGTGGCCAGAGGCAAACGGCAATGTACTGGAGAGTCATGCCTTGGGTAGCATCAAGGAATATAAACAAAAGTACGAAGCATCCGAAAAGAAGTACCGAGAGTTAGTAAAGTTTTTAGCCACATCCAAGACTCTTCTTTCAGAGGAGCAAGTGGAGGCTGTATTAGATAGAGTAGAAAGAAAGTCGTTGGGGTAGTTACCCTACAGCAGTGTCAGAATCTACACTGGCAACCTGACGAAGCAACTCTTGCGCCATGTCTCCCACAGAAAATCCGTGCATACCAGATTCTTCTGGGGATATAACTTGTTCGGACTGAAGTAGTTCCCCTATAGTATTAAGAAATGCTCTCGGGGAATCCGTAAGGTAATCAATAAATCTTTGAAGACTTTCTTCGCTAAAGTTTGACCCCAATGTTTCTCCCGTGTCAAGTTTAAACAAAGCCTTTGCGCCAGCCAAGTGTGCGGGAAATTCTGACCTACCTATTAAATAGTTTTGCTGTTTTTTTGTTAGTTCTGTGTCGCTCAGTTCAAGCGCCGATTCGATTGCACCACTATACGGGATAGACTCGCGGAGACCGTCTTGATTAGCGTGAGTCATCTCATGCACAAGAGTTGGCAAGACTTCTCTTTTTTTCGTATCAATCGGCATATTCATTTGTACTCGTGGAACAGGAACTCTTAAGTCCGAAGGAAACACGACTGGTTTTTGTACCCCACGGATAGCGTCCCTCTCATAATATGCACCACGAACATTATATCCAATCCCGTCACCAAGAACTCCACTTGAACTTATAAGCTGTTTGGGTTCGTTTTCTCCCAGCCATTCGTATTGATTATTAAACTTTCCGTAGTCATCCATTACTCTTTGTCTTGGCCCACTTGCAAAATGAGATAAAAAATAAGTAGGAATTGGCTCGCCTACTCCCTTAGAGTAATCTGGAATCGCATAAATGTTTGGATCTCCTTCCCTAGAGCGAGGAACAAAATCCTGCCTATAATTCAAAGTATCTCCTTGGATAGCGGGACCAAACTTAGCTTGTCGATTTGCAGCTTCTTCAATTACTCTCTGAGTATCGCTTCCGTAAACTCGTGCTAAAGCATCACGTAAAGAAAAATCGTTTCTTGTAAAGTAAGCAGTAGGCGCGTACCTACTAGGCCCACGCATATCGTTTTTACCATACGCCTGCGCCTCTCTAAACGGTCCAACCCCATCTCCGTATCCCATAATCCTATCCTTTAAACACTAAAGCAAAGCCTAGCGACTAAATATTTTCACTATCCGCTTATCTTTAGTTACGTTAGGTTTAGTGTGGTGGTATTTGCCGTACATTTCTAGCTGGGCTTTCTTATCTCCAGCTAAAATTTTCTTAAACAGTTCGTCTGTACCCGGCTGTTGAAACAAGTTAGCCAACATAACATCTTTTTGCCACGGTGCAGGTAGTCGGTTAGGGTCGTTGTGTTTTCTAGCCTCTTCTACCCAACTCGGGATCTCTTGCCCCGCAGAAGCATAAGTCGCTGCTGTCCTGTTAAGTGCTGTTTGGAAAGCGTTGTTTTCTCCTTCGGTTAGGAACTGATAAATACCCCTAGCAGAACTTAGTCTGCTAACAGTGTCTTCCCCTCCCTTGCTTTCCACCTCGCCTACTTTTTCTACAAAATCATCTAGCCAAGCTAGGTCGGGAGCGTCATACTTCTCCGCTAAGATAGAACGTATGTCTATCTTAGGTGGTTGTTCTTCGGTAGGGGCAAGTCCATAGCTGGCTGCATTGGGGAACATTGCTCCGACGTATTCTTTATACCTCGGGTCGTCTTCTGTAGCCCTAGGGTCCAATCGGGCCAGCAACTCCAGTGCCTTTTCAACCAGCATCTTAAAAAATACCATCCCAATTAATCAATTAGCTTGCTTACAAAAGACCAGATCTTTCCCCACAACTTGTTGAACACCCCAACCAGCACGGTAATGAAACCACCCGTGGCAGGTACGAGAATGGGTGACACAAGCATCCAAGGAACAAACCGAAGTTCTTTAACGCTACCTTGCAGGGCAATGTATGCCTGCTCCGCAGCCTCGGCCACAGCAGCGTGTTTCTCAGGACCACTCTTGCCACTGGCTTCTGCCTCGATAATCAAAGCGCGAAGGATAGGCATGAACACGGCAATTGCTTGAGTAATATTCGAGCCGCTTACTGATACGTTATTTTTTTCCACAGATTCGTTGCCCATTTTTTTATGTCCTTTGTTGTTTTCCAGCGCATGATATTCGGCACCATGCCGCCAACCCGCCAGCCGCCTCGTGGGTCCGATTCTCCTGTGAATAGCGTAACCCATATGTCAGGTCGTTTCATTTCCCCGAAGGAAAATACTTA
>Ga0055584_100005275_pt1 | contig 12674 bp, 15 predicted proteins | sample OSDHelmetaG_FD_58716 | JGI IMG/M metagenome (GOLD analysis project Ga0055584, IMG submission 58716) | Pelagic marine sediment microbial communities from the LTER site Helgoland, North Sea, for post-phytoplankton bloom and carbon turnover... | ecosystem: Environmental > Aquatic > Marine >... | reverse complement strand
ATAAACTAGTAACTCAAGTAGATTATATTCGTATATTATTATAATGGAACAACAATAAAAGGAGATGATATTATGGTATTTGTTATACCGCTATTACGATCTGGTAATGCGATAAGAAGAAAGTTAGTTGATGATAATAGGGATCCACATATTAACTACATAGATATATATGGGTCGCTAAAGGTTGTAGTCTTACAAATAATTGGTAAGCACATATTTGATAATATGAATATGTTACCTTATGAGATACCATATAATGGTAATGAGGATGAGTTGATGGACTTAAGCATCACATCTACATTTAGAAGACTACTTCTAGAAGATGTAGATGCGTCTGTAGGTACACTATCAATATTAGGTACTACTAAAGAACTGATATATTATGATTGTATAATTACAAGTAATACAATTATATTAAACATAGATATACAATAAGGAGTATATAAAATGAAAACATACGTACACGCAGTAGGCGGAGCAGGAAACAACATAGTAAACAACCACATATCTAATGTAATTAAATCTATACCACACATAACATCTAGTGTAGAGTTTAACTACATTGATACAGCAGATACAAACATCGAGAGATTAGTAGATGTAGAAGATGAAAACATATTCAGATTGAATAGTGGTTTAACTGGTAAGTCAGTTGATGGTGCTGGTGGTAATAGAGAGAGCTTAGATGTATACATTACTAACTTTGCTAGAGACTATGCTGATAAGTACTCTAAGGTAGAGAATGATTTACATATTATTGTATCATCATCTTCTGGCGGTAGTGGTAGTCTACTAGGTCCTAGATTAGTATCTACATTAAAAGAGTTAGGTAAGTCAGTAGTATTTGTCACTGTATATGATTTGAGTAGTAAGAAGTATACAGCTACAACCGTATCAGCATTAACACACATAGAGTTATTAGGCTCTAGACGAAATTATACTATACCTACTATTATGGTCGCTAACACAGATACTGCATCTGCTGATGCTATAGTAAGTAAAGCTACTATCGCTATTATTCTATTAGCTGCATCTAATATTAAACATTTAGATAATGCTGATGTTAAAGCTTTCTTCGATGGTGTATATGATGAGGCTTCTAATGGACTATGCCCTATCGTAGTAACATCTAATGTAGACCATCTCTCATCTGGTTATATCAGTAGTATGCGTGTACTAACAGATACACATAATCTACAACTAGATGATAGTGTGAGTAATGATATAAACCAGTATAAATTTGGTGTGATCGATACTGATAATGTCCTCAAAACATTTACAGACATACTATCTATCGACCTACCATTCTACTATGCGTTAGTTCCAAATAGAATGAATGAAGTAATTGGTAGTATAAAAGATAGACATAAACAATTTACTACAATGACTACAACAAAAGAATCTATCTTATGTGATGAGGGTGATTTAGGCGTAGAGTTATAGTAACAAAATAAAGAGTAAGGATATGATATGACAAATGTGGAGCTTATAAATAAGATTCCCAGATACTCATCAACATTATCAACTAGACTAGCGGAAAATATATATGGCTCATGTTCAAATCCTGAACATGAGTTAATATATATCAATGCTACGAATATTGATGTGACTGATATAATACCTAGGGTGGAAGTATATATAGATAATATAATGACCATAAGAGCCATTGATGTTAGAGTGGAGGTTACTGCTATGGTCGTAGAGCACCTAATGGCGATTATTACAGCTGTGGACACTAGTGATGATGTTAATGATGAGTTCCTACTAGAGGAGTGTTGTTCTATGGGTAGGTATCTAGATTTTGATATGCGTAGTCTAGGATATGAATATAATAAGGACTATACGCTGGAGTATAATGATTTGGATTTAGCTACACATACACTAGGGTTAGCTAGAGACCTCAATAGTTTAGTATCATCTGACATATCTGATATAACTGATATGCAGGTATTAGGATGGAGTCCAGTTAGAGTTAATGGGTACCTAACAACTATTCTGATGGTGGGTGAGATGGGCTATGATGCAGGTGATGAATATGAATAGTAGAGTAGGTGGTATAATAAGTTACATAGATACTAGAGTGAGATACTCTAAGGCTAGTGACTTGAGATTAGGTATGGATGACTATGAGTATATATCAGAGAGTGTAGCTAATGGTAACTCTATGACTATACTAAAGATGGATTTGGGTACAGAGGTGGAAGTGTTCCTAAGGAATATGTCTACTGATGATATCACTATGGCTAAGTCAGCATTGGAGGAAGTCATACTATATTACTCACATTCTCAATCAATGACTGATTCATTAACCAATATACAGTTAGTGATAGAAGATATGCTGACAGATCATTCTCTGATAGATATATCTAGAGAGCTAATGCGTAATATATTATATCTCATAGACGACACTCTAGGCGAGTTTAATATGTTAGACTGTGACTTATATGTCTTAGGTTGGGATAAGGGCGTCAAGAGCCTCTACTTGACGATTATGATAGTATAATAGAATATGGGGGATATATAGATGAATAAAACAAAGGATAGATATGAATAAGCTAGACCCATTTCAACTAAACACATATATGATTTCAGGATTCTTCACTAAGGAGACTAGTTCCTTATTACGAGATTGTAGTGAATTAAATTTTATATTCTTTCCTAGAGGGAAGATACTAATCCAATATACACAATTGCAGATTAGAATGATTCTAGATGGTCAGGTGGAGACCCTAGATATTAATAAGGGTATTAGTTCTGATACTATATTAGAACTAGAAAGCACATTACAGAAAGGGACAATTATCTCTATGACAGTAGAGGGTTATGCCACTGATATGATGAGAACTTTTACAGGTGATGAGATATCATCATTGGGTGGGATAGTATTCTCTTGCTATGACCATATAGTAATGGCTTACTATAAGAGGCTATTCTTCGATATACTATATGATACTCATGACCTGCGTAGACTATGTGCCACTAATCCATTTATTAGTACTCGTAAGAAGCAACTTGATACTAATATCATATATGAGATATTTAAGGCTAATGATTTCATCATACCTGATAAATTAGTAGACTCTATTGCTGATGTAGTTAATGATGATGAGGATGAACTCAGAGATATAATGGATGTATATAGTGAGTTAGGGTTAGACTCATTTGATATATGTGATAGAGTGTATACTCAGATTAATCAACTACTAGCAATGAATCCACTAGATAGTCATTTAGATGCAATCAACTCTGTCAAGTCTATATCTAATGAGTTTCCTATGTCACCAGCTGGCATAGACATAACCATATATGCCTCTAGTATCACGATATATTCAGATATTCGGAGCATAAGATATAATGAATTGGAGCACGGACATGAACATAACTATATTTCTAGAAACTTTTAAATCGCTAGATGATGAGTATGACTACCTGATGAGATTAATCTTATCGGAGTTAGATACTCCTCCGTATGTTATACGGTCTACCGATGATATATATGATAGGTTGGAATGTGATCGTATGGATACAATGTTTACTAGAGCTGATGTAGAAGGTATGATAGATTATGTATCATCTATCTTAGTGACACATGATGTACTGGATAGTAGACTATATGGATATACTCTCTTGGAAGCTGGGGATGGTATGTCGTTATTAATTTTAAAGGTGGTAACAGATGACTAAAAATAAGACGATAGAGAAGGTGTTTACTACTGAAGTCAATCTAAGTAACTTGATAGCTAATATGGGTGATAGTGTCAATATCTTACTAGATAGTTTAATTAGATTAGTAGTAGAGAATACTCGTAAAGAAATGTATGCTATAGTCGAAGAGATTACTGCTGAGGATATTGAGAGAGTGTATGGTGATTTAGATATGATGTATGATAATGATTTAATAGAAGTCCAACTGGCTAATACTCTGATTCTTAAGAGAGAATTAGAGGATATTATCTTATCTGAATGTATTGACATTAAAACAACTGTACAAACTAAGGTATTAGCAAATAATCTAATAGCCTTGTACATAATCAAGATATAGAACGATAGGAGAATAAGAGATGGTTATGATAAAAAAAGGTGTATATAACATCACTACAAAATACCCTTATGTCTTAGGTGGTATTATTACTGGACTAGTAAAAATAGGTGAGGCATATGACTACACTATGGTAACAACAATGGGAGATGTCATAACTAGACACTCTAGATTACAAGCTATGGATAGTAGTCTACGAGACTTAGAGGATATAGATACATTCTATATATTCAGAGATGCTACTAATGGATTAGTGATTCTTACTGAAGATTATATTTCAGATATACAAGAGTCTAGTGGGTCAGGAGTATCTTAATATGTTCAAACTATTATTTACACTCATGGCTACGCTAATAACTATAGGGGCACTAGTGCTCATTATAGCATATGCAATAGTGGGTTATAGTGATTCGATTCGTAGATACATAACTAAATTGATAAACGGTGATAATACTATAGTATAGGTTAATTCCTATACTATAGTAGCTTCTATTTTTTTATTTGCATCTTCACCGTATATATCTGATATTAATGTACCTGACTTCTTAAAGTATCCTAATGTCAATAGTATCACATAGAATGTTTTACATAACTCCTCTACAGTATCTCTAAATGTCATTACAGCTTCTAGAGGTCTAGGAACACCACTACCTATTACTATCTCTTTAGGAATTCTAAGTATACCTAACTGGTCTCTTGGATACTTCTCTAAGAATGACTTGAATCTTCTTCGTATACCCTCATCATCAATTAGCTCTATACCATCCATCATCTTCTTCTTAGTAGTCATAATGGTCTTTAGTTTAACCATCACAGCTGGTAGAGTCTTTACATCACCATACTTAGGAGCAAACACCTCATTCCATAATAACACATTTATATATGGACTCTTCTCTTTAGCATTCTTATATCCATTAGCATCCATAATTATCTCTTCTTTAAGAACATCCGAATCTAGATTCTTTAGCTTACCTAGTATCATCTTCTCTACTCCAGCTATCTCTACTAATATATCGTGTAGGTTTATAGTAGCTCCTGAAGTTAATAGTCTGTTAATCTTCTTAAAGTAATCATCTGATAGTTTCTTAATCTGAGCAGGTAGAGTAGAGTTGATAAGATTACTTCCCTTTAGCTCTAACTTAGTCTCCCTAAATACATTCCCTTCTCTAATAGCTATATCAGCAAAGTAATGTTTAGTCATACCAGTAAATACCATAACATTCCAATAGAACTCATTCTTCATAGCTAGTAGTTTAACATACTCTCCTCTAATATTCATACGCTTAGAGAATAGCTCTAGATGGTGAGATAGTGTTCTAGTAAAGATTAATAGTACTGCACCAGTCACAGCTACTTCCTCTGGAACAAACTTAGGTAGTGTAGTCCTGAAATACCATAGTACCCAATCTTGATATGTAGCACAAGTACTATCTGTATCTGACAACACTGTACACTTACGAACAACTTGTTTGATATCAGATATATTTATAGGTAGATTGTTTGTTCTATAGAAACCTCCTAATAAATCATCGTAAGTAGCTAATACTTTCTTCATATGTTTACTAGTAGATGATAACTTCTCTTTAGTGGCAATATGCTCATCATCCTTAAATGATACGACTTCTTTTCTCTTAGCGTGATTCATCATATCTTCAAACATAGCCGTCTTAGCAAATATCTCTATGTCCTCAGGTATGTCTTTCATAGAGTTGGCTAAATCATCAGATGGTTCTGATGTCACCTCTATAAGAGAACCTATGAATGTTCTAATTAACTCAGGATTGTAGTATCTCATATGGTAGAAGTCATTTATGTATACGAATGCCGCTCTCTCTGCATCAGTACATAACTCTAAGATACCTCTAATCTTAATATCCTCTGCCTCACTACTCCAATAGAATCTAGTAGACTTTAGTATCACATACATACAATCATCTATAGATGGTATATGTAGATTATATTTTCTAATCAATAATTCTATATTACTAATATCTGTATTAGTAGCAGTCGATACAATATGGTTAGTTACTACATCTGGTCTTATATACATACGGTTACCAGAATTCATTGACTCACCTAATGAGTTACCTATACTAGTTACACTAGCTGTTACAGATGTACAAGTATAATGACTACTAGGACAGTAGTGTGGATTATATTGATTATCTAACAATCCTGTCAATGAGTTATTTACAGTCTTATATGTTTTCTGAAACTTCTCTTTCTGATTAGCTAATACAGTGTCACCTCTCTGCTCTGCTAGAAACCCCTCTAACTTACACGCAGACCTCTTCTTAACCCTAGCCTTAGTATTCTTAGCGTGTAATGATAACTCCTTATCATGTGTCTTATATACTGTACCAGATGGTGCTATGATACCTGAGTTACTTCCTTTGATATATGCTGGTAGAGGTTTCTCTCTTAGTACTCTATCACCATACTGATTCTTCCCATAGTATTTTACCTTAGGTATATTCACTAGTCCCTTAGCGTTATTCTGATCTACTATCTTCTTAGATAAAACCATACCCTCATCTAGAGAGATGTCTAGCTTTCTAGATAGTACCCATCCAGTGTCCCTAGTATAATCACCTAGGTCTATTAACTCTGAGTTGTTTATAGTCTTCTTTAATGTATGCATTATTATCTCCGTTTGGTTTTATCATATAAGTGGGTGTAGTATTAATTACTTACTCTGAACAATTCTCTATTATATGAATCTATATAGCTAGCAAAAAATAATCACGATCAATATATAATTATACATCAATGTAGATGCGTATATGATTGGTGTGCTATATGGGACTGATTATCCAAGGATTCACACATCGGTCAGTGATTAGTGACAATGGATGTGTATGTATGATGTCTTTGCTGTTTGGCATCGTACACATAGTTCTCCTTCCTATACTATAGTTTTTAGTTTCCTATATGTATCACTTGCTATGTGAGCATTGTCTATAGTATGGGTTTTAATATTAAGTTTGGTGTATGCGAAAGAAAAAAGAACCTATTTGTGTGTAGGTTAATATGTGTTGATATATAATTATAGTGTAGCTACGGTTACACTATAATTATTATACTACCGTCAATTAGATGAAATAATAACAACAGGAGGATAAGATGAGTTACGATATTATGGATGATGCTAGTCCATTGGAACGACTGACTATGATAGAGTTGGATAAGGTTGCTACCTTTCAGAGGACTAGTCTAAGTAATGGTTCGTTAGTAACATACTATATGACACCAGAAGATCAGATAGATGCTATGATTAGCTATATCTATGATATGGTATGTAAGCAAGAGGTAACCATATCTATACGTATTGTTCATAGTATAGATATGACTACTATACTAGAGGATAGTAATCTAACTGATACACTAGTTAAGAATATTGTGGAGATAGCCTATAACTATATGTTAGAGTCTGGTAGAGAGTTATCATTTAGTAAACTGATAGTCTCTGATGGTATGTTAGATAGAGTACTAGCTATACTATACTATGATAATAAGATACCTGCTGATGATATGGCACATTATACAAGCCCTACTCTCGCTAGAAGTGAGGTGCTATCAGTACTACTAAATGTATCAAAGTATATGGGTGAGTTAAACTATGGTGATATGATATTTAATGGTTGGTCTACTGGAACTAATCTATTATGTACGGGATATGAGACAATAAATGCAGATGATGTGGAGAGTAGCAATGAGTAATAATAATATAGATATGATGTTAAGTAAAGATTTGAGGTTACCTGTGATTGGAGTAGATAATGCTTGGGTGTTTAAGAATACACTAGAGGTAAATGAGTACGATGAATTAAACAGTCCTATCAAACTAGCTACACACGCTATACATCATTGTAAGACACATATTGATGATGTAACAACATATCTATTAGAGTTAATGCTATCTGATAGAACTGTTAAGCGAGATACTACATTCACTATGGCTAAAGCTCCTACAGAGACTATTGTATCTAAAGGAGTCTTAACAGTCATCATTAAGAATCATATGAGAGTAAGTATTAGATTAGATAATAGAATTATCATATCTCTAAAGAGAGCTCGTAATAGTACTGCTATGCAGAAGACTGATATAGCAGTGGCGTTATACATATATCAAAAGACATCCGCTAGAACACCTAGTAGGTCTGTTAACTTTAGTATCCATAAACGAGTACCTAGTATACATCCTGCATTTAAACCATTGGTGTCTACTATGGTAGAGATGTTAGGTGGATTAGCTAAGAAGTCATACTATGATGTAGATAGACTATATGGATTAATACTAATGGAGAGAGTGATTATGGGTAATGAGTATTTTGGTACTCATATTAGAGAAGCTATACCACATATAGATACATTCGTAGATAGTAGATTAGTCGAATCAGCAAAAACATTATTCTCGTTATATACAGCTATATACCAAGGGTTAAAAATTACTAAGTAGTATAGATATAGGAGTAATCCTATATCTATACTATGGTTTCTTTTTTTTCTTATACTAAATCATTCACATATCTAGCTGTCTTAGTCTTATCAGCAAACATTAGCATCTTACCTACATCCGTAGATAAATACTCATCATACTCATCACTAGCTCCAGAGTATTCATTTATAGTAGATTCTATATCTGATATATCGTGACCACCAAACATAGGTATCTTTCTAATTCGTAATCTATCAGCATATATTACCGATTTCATATAAGCTAGAGCTATCTTGTAGAACTTAGGATAACTACCCTTAGATAGATTCTTGAGTCTCTCTCTATTCTCTACTTCTATCTCCACATACTTATATCCACCTATCACTATATTATTGGTGATTATCTGGAATGTATTACTATCTTTTAACTCTACATCAGTACATACACCAGATGATGAATTGCTTATAGCTGCAGACATAGATGCTATACCTGATGCTATACCACTGCCTGTAGACATCCCTGTCAATGCCACGCTTGACCCTGAGATCATCGAGCTATGCACACTCAGTACATTTCTTACACTACGATTACTTCTTATCTCTGGAGGGATATAATATATATATCCCTCACTACCTAATCGTCTACACTTACTTAACTCTATATTCATTGTATCACCTGATATCAATGAGAAGTCATCACACATATCTAATAAGACTCTATCCATCTCACTAGCTACATTCTTCTTCATACCATTGGCGTGTATACCTGAGTATACTAATTCTAATATGGTAGAATCTATCCCTCTACGAGATATGGCTGATACGGCATATGCTATTGGATCATTTATCATTTACTACTCTCCTTTACTCTAGTTAATATTTCAGCATATCCATCAGTAGCTATCTTACTAGATAGTTGTGGATTAGCATTTATCATCACTTTTATATAATATAGAAGCTTAGACATATATCCTGTATTACTACTCTGATCTATATCTAGTAGAGGGATGGTATGAGCTATATAGTCTATTAGTGTCAATACTATTAATACTCTACTATGTCTAGTCTCATACATATCTGGAATTAAACATAGTTGGTTATATCCATCTACATCTCTCATTAGTTTTATATTCCTTAACAGCTCTATAATGAATATACCCTCGTCATATATAGCTGACTTATCAATAACCTTAGTTAACATCTTCTCATATGTTCTGATATGAGTAGCACCTATATTATGTCTATTCTTACAATACGCACTTCCCTTATTAAGGTAGTTGTTTAAGATGGATATATTACCTATATCCTCTATAGTATTAGTCTGAACATACATATGGATAAACATCTCTATACCAGAGGCTCTACCATCCATATCCTGTAGATACATCTTATACATAACTAATAGTTGGAATACATCTATACTATATGTAACTAACTCATCCTCCATAACTATATTAGATGGATGATTCATATACAGGTCTCTCATAGGATGGTTTAACATTCTCAATGGTCTACATAGATGGTAGTTATATACATCTACTTTACTAGCATCAGCGATACTAAATGTATTTGTTATATATAGAACTTCTGTAGCCTTTAGTATAGATGTCTTCTTGCCTTTGATAAAGTTTATATTTCTCTCATCACTCAGTCCTAATGTAGTTACCAATCCAGGGAGTATAGCATCTACTATATTGGAGATATCTATATTGTCTGTATCTTTACCAACACCAGCACTTCTTACTAATTGCACTAATATATTCTCGTTGTTAACGATGCCTGTAGTCGTCCTGAAGTACCCCTCTACATCAGAGAGATATCTCTCTAAGCCTGATATTAGATTAGTGTTCTCAGCAGGTATCCTGATTCTATATCGTGTATCATTATATGGCGTCTTATATAAGTTGATCATAAATCAATCCTCTCTCTATTATATTATCAAGAAATACTTAATCCATTTACTATTAGATGAATACATAATTAAAATGTACATCTGTCACTAGGGCAGAACTGACGGAAGATAGTATGTGTTTCAGTAATTTTATATACATATATTATTTAGGTGGAATGATAGCATACTCCTTACGACTATACTTGATTTCTTCATGAAGAAAAAAAAACCAAACACAAAAGGAAAGAATATGAGCACTAATTCAGGATTCAAAATAAATGGATCAAACGAGAGCAAGAACGAAAACAACAACAACGCAAATGAGTACCTTAACACAAATAACAATACACAAGGACCTGCTACAACAAATGACAATCTGTCTACAGTATTTGGATACAACAGTACTGGTGTTCCATTACAACTTGTAACAACACTAAATGACTTAATTACTAAAAGTAATAGATATGCTGGTTTAGCTGTATCTACTGCAGTTGCTACAGGATTCACAGGAGTATACTTATCACTTACTGTTGCTGATACTAAATATAGTCAATTGATTATAGTTGATGAGAGACCTATCCCATTAATTGCTAATGTACTTGAAGATAATAGAAACAACAAAGTAATCTTAGGTTCTGCATTATTAAACAAAGACAATGCTAAATACATTAACTTACCTGATAGCACTGGTACTGTTGCAATGGACTCACTATTAGTTATTGGTGAAGCTATGACATCAGAAACAGAAATCAAGAACTATTGTATTGCTGTATTAGATAGAATCACAACTAAACCATTTAGAGAATCTAAAGCGTTAATTGATGCTGATAAAAAATTATCTTTAACTTCAAGTGTTGCTGTAAACGGTAGAGATATTAAGTTATCTGTATTAAATAAACAAATGAATGGTGGGTCTATCGCTGATATGCTTAATGGTGGTTCAAGTGAGATTGTTCACATTGAAGCTAAAGTAGAGCCATTACTTACAAAAGTTGTTGTTCCAAATAGCAATGCTAATGGTATGTCACTTGGTTCATCATCTGAACAATATAGATTGACACCAACTGTATTTATCAAATCATTTGATAAACCTGGTACAAGAATTAAATACTCATTAGAGTATGGATTACTTGCTATTGCTGCATCTACAATCTTATTACAAAAAGATAAGCTGTATACTGCATTAATGCCTTTACCAGGTAGTGACTTAGGTGAGTTAAATCAAATTATGGAAATCCAACCATCAGGTGATAATACATTTCAATCAATGCCTCTTACAGGTAATGATGCTGACTTCCAAACTAAAGTTAGCTACTTGGATAAAATCCTTACACATGCATCTATCGGTATTATAGTTAACTATAAAACTGAACTATCTACATTCAATGCATTTTGTTCTATTGTTGATGGTAATGCATCTGTAACAGAAAAAGAAGCTGCTAAACGAGGTATCTTAGAAGCATATGTTAATGTTACTGGTGAGAACTATAAAGGTGCTGTAGTATCTAAAGTAATTCAATTCCCTACAGGTGTATTGATTAAATCTGATGGTACAACTATTCAGCTAGAAGATATTGATGCATTATGGTTAGCTAGTAATAAATACTATGCTGAAGCACAACAATGGTTAATGAGTGACTCTAAAGAATCATCACTGATGATTAAGTTAGAAATCTTAGGTGCTATCTCTGCTAGAGATAAAATTGACATCAAGTTCAATAGAGCTATTGGTTACAAACTAATCCTAGATTCATCTAGTGAGGGATTTGTTAACAAGTTAGTTAACTCATCTGGATTCAGTATCGAATCAAGACCTATCTTAGAGCTTCCACAAACTAGATCATTTGATGATATTAGTATGGGTTCTATGGTGTCTGCACATAGTATCGGTAATATCGGTAACTCTGGTATGCAAACATATACTGGTATGAACATCATATCATAAACATATCCTAGAGTATAGTGGTTTTTCACTATACTCTATTTTTTTAGGCTTGAACAAAAAAATAATAGGAAAGAGGATATGATATGAACGAAGGATTAGATAAGATATATAGTGAGATAAGTCTAGCTAGAATAAACTTAGATGACCTATATGACTCTATAGATAGTAAGATTGATTTGACTACAGTATCAGATGATGTAATAGACAAAGTAACTATAAGCACATTCCAGAAGTTCGTAGTGAATATAACACCTCAGTGTCTATGTGGGGATGTCAAAGGTGCTATGAACCTAGGTGTAGTGTGTATGAACTGTAATACACCTGTATCGGACGATATGGATAGTAGGAGACCTGTGATATGG